>VSKX01038537.1_pt1 | contig 12573 bp, 14 predicted proteins | sample 4799481 | NCBI WGS metagenome assembly VSKX01 (sample SAMN12179537, study PRJNA552185) | sponge metagenome | biome: deep-sea hydrothermal plumes; feature: spots directly above weak diffusing fluid; material: sea water; isolation source: sponge from the Swan site of a hydrothermal vent ...
TCTATTTTTCCCATCTAGCTACCTATTTTTCCCATCTTGCTACCTATTTTTCCCAGCATAATTCTTTTATGTCAATTAAGGCCGCTATTTTTCTCAAAATTATGCTAGCATAATCCGTCAAGGCCTACCAATGAGACGAACAGTGCTGAAACTACTAAAGACTTGATTCTCAGTAATTAGCTTTTAGCACAGAATGGCTAACTTCCTACCTCTGGCCAGTAGGGTGATTGCTCTCCAATCATGAGCACTGTATCCACTTCTTCGGCCACTTTCATTAGTCTAATACAAGAGGATAGAGTGTGAGCTAGAGGCTTCTCCAGCAACACATGCTTTCCTGCTCTAAGGCATTCTGTGGCACATTGCTCATGAAGGTGATGAGGTAGCATGATAATAGCGGCATCAAATTCACCCCACTCTAAACATTCCTCGAGTGATTTGAACACCTATAAATGTGATGAGGGAATTTTATGAGAGCAAGCTTTTACATAACCTCTTGTATACGTAAAGCATAACGCATGGCAACATGTTAAAGCACCAACAAGCAATAACAATCTACCTTGCACCTAGATGGGTTAGGAAGAGATGAAACAAGTGATTGAGCTGTTTCTAAACTCTGGTCCACAGTTCCACCAACACTATAGTTATAACCACTCTCCTGCAATGCCCCCAAGTGATGTTTAGCAATTAGACCACAGCCAACAAGCACCAGCCTCACACACTGCCCACTTGCCATCTTAGTATAATCATTTATCTATGATACATCACCGGCACCAGATCAGAATATCGAATCAGAGGGAGACACAGTTGACCTCTCGACCTTTAATTGCATATTTTGCTCATAGTCTAGCAGATCTAATTCTCTTTTTGGCCTCCGTGTGCCAGGAAATCATCATGGAGGCCAAAAAGAGAATTAGATCTGTTAGACTAGGACATAGTTAATTGCGTATTTTGCACGTGTCTATGTGGCATAATAATTGGGGCGAGCGAAGCAAGACCCTCCTTAGTGATGAACGCTGCAATTCTGTCTGTGTGTGTGTATGTGTGTATATATGTACGTATGTCATGGACCGTCACCCGATATTCGCTTTTGTGACTCGTGATCCTTACCCAATAAAATTATTGTGTAATTAAAGGTCACAGCGGTCACTGTGTTTAATTAAATGACGTCAGTAGAGTATACCTAATATGTGCCGGTGGGTTGCATCAGGACACTGTCATGTTGTTGATAGAGGACCTTTACCAATCAAAGTACATGTACTTGCACTAGCTAGCTAGCTGTCTCGACATGGACGACTTTGGTGATGCTGTTTTATGCTACTTTCAAGATGATGGTAATACAACTGTTCTGTGCAATGGTATCCATTACAAAGAAGAAGAGATCCTTCAACCTTCTGATTTCAAGTTCTGGATGTACCTCATTTTGTATGGGATATTGGTTTGTTTTGCTGGTAAGTTTGTGTTGGCTCATTAAAATAATATGCACACCTGCTTTTGCAATTTAACTATTTAGATATAATTCCTTATAATTATTGTTAAAAATGCCTAATGTCGATGATCTAAGTTGGCGAATTTGTTTAGGTCTAATGTCAGGGCTGACGATGGGCCTGCTTTCCCTAGATATTATGTCTCTTGAGGTACTAAAGAGAGGTGGAAAGCCGAAGGAGAAGAAATACGCTAATCGAATCCTTTTTTTGGTGAAGCATCACCATCTTCTGCTGGTTACACTTCTGCTAGCCAATGCAGTTGCTGTGGAAACAATGCCCATCTTTCTAAGCATGATCACCCTTGAGGTTGTGGCTGTTATTGTATCAGTAACGGCTGTTCTCTTTTTTGGAGAGTAAGTATCACCAAACTATAATCCACATTTTGTACGTCCCACTATAAAGGTGGGTTCACATACACGCAACTGTTGACGCGACATGGTCGCAACGCTGTCGCAGGAACGGAACTCAAGTCCATTCTTGCGTAAAACCGCGCGACAACCCCCCATAGAATGTGAACCCGCCTTTACACTTGTTTCGTGTATTTATACTTGTATGCTGATGTGCTATTTTTCTCTTCTCAGGATAATTCCCCAGGCTATCTGTACACGGTTTGGTATGGCCATTGGCTACTACTGCTCCCCTATTGTGTTAGCGCTAATGGCTGTGCTTTTCCCTATTGCCTTTCCTATAGCCAAGTTGTTGGATTGTGTCTTAGGAAAGGACCATTCTACTTTTTTTCGGAGGGCAGGCAAGTGTGTGCACTGTTGAAAGTCATTATGTTTTTTCAGAATGTTCATAATTATGTGTTCATATGTAAGCCTGTGCGGGTTTGATATCATTTCTTCCTCTTAGAGCTAAGAGAGCTGGTTAAAATGCACGGTGATAAAGAACATGGTAATGAAGACCCATTGTCCTATGATGAAGTCCTCATTGTGAAAGTAAGTATTTTTATCGTCGATTGGGTATTAGTACTAGTATTTGCATGTGGAAGCCAAAATGAGTCGTTGTTAATCTCCCAGTCTGACAAACCGGCAAATGTTTGCCAAAATCTATACAGTGTATATTTGTTGGCAGCCAGTATGCACATTTGCTGGTGAATGTGCACACTGAAATACTGGCACATGAAATGTTATAATTATAATAGTTTTTATCGTGTAGAGTGCCTTGGAGATGAGAGACAAGACAGTTGAGGATGCCATGACTCCTTTAGAGAGTGTCTTCATGCTAAACATAAATAGCATTATTGACAGAGAAACCATGAAAGATGTAAGCTGTAGGATAGTTTGTGGTGTAGTATACGTAATTACAGGAGGATTATGAAGAGAGATGGAGCGTCTTACTACATTTTGTAATTGCTTAGCCATGTATGGTACCATGTATGTTGGTGCTAATGTAAAGACAGAGCAGATCTATTATAATAATTATGAATAGCCATTTACGAAAACTACACTGTTATACACGTAAGTGAACTGTATTGAGCACATGTAGTGTGTGTGCAGATTCTTGATTTGTGTGCTTGAACTCTGCAGATTCTTGATCGTGGTCACTCACGTGTGCCAGTTTACCATAAAAATATGGATAATGTTTGTGGGATGTTGCTCGTGAAGACTCTAATACACTTAGACCCCGAGGATTGTACACCCGTTAAATTGATACGAGGGTCTCAGATCCCACCTCCCTCCTGTCTTACTACCAAACCTCTCTATGATATTCTTAATCAATTTCAAACAGGACGAAGTGAGTGATCACACTGATGTAATTTAACTGCTATATCCTTCATGACTGTATGCATAGGTCATCTGGCACTCGTGTACCAAGAAGAGGGAGAAAATACAGAGGTCAGCGTTCTGTATCAATACAGAATCTGCACTCATTTCCTATACCCTGTACTGTATATAACACCTGCACTGTGTATGTACATTCCATTTATTTCTACGCACATGTTCTCCATGCAGCCTATTCTGGTAGGAATAATTACGCTGGAAGATGTGATCGAAGAGTTGATAGGAGAAGAAATTGTGGATGAAACAGATCAGTATATTGATGTCCATCGTCGTGTAGCTGTGGCTAAGGCAAGACTGCAGTATCACAGGCAGAGTGTTTCTGCACCATCTACTGTGGCTACTAATAGGAGAGGAAAGAAAATAGATCGAAGTAGTAGCCAGCCTTCTTTGTTTCGTCAGCAATCCATAGGTGTCGCTGGATCTATCAACTCTACCATGGTTGGATTGGAGGTAACTTGTAGCTTGTACAATAGATGCTAACTGATGTGCATACATTGTCAGGCATCAAGACCTAAACTCAATCCTATAACAGAAGGTTTGGAGACTGGGACATCTCGTCAGCAATCAACTGAAGATGCTGCTCAGTTAGATAATGAAGATGAAAATGCACCTCTCATTGTAGAAATTAGTTAGAATAAATCACATAATTATGTGCTTGTAAATAATGTTTACTTTCATGTTTTATATTATAGAGTTGCTGCTTGAAACTATACTCATCATAGTTGACCTTTTTGACCTTCATCATAGTTTACCTTTTGATCCTAGCTAGCTATAGCATGCATACGTACCACGTACCGGGTAAGGCCATGGCAATTACAAAAAAGACTCTGTATAAGCTATCTACCGTGCTTTTGATATTATTGTTTACACTAGCGGGGATTGTGAAAGTTAGTCCAGCCATTTACCAGCCTGTTTACAATGATATGGTAAGCTTACAGTGATTTTGACGAAATCACACTAAAAAATCAATTTCTTTTTAGATGCTCGATTTCAGACAGTTTGTTCAAGTTCCACCAATTAATCTTCTTCACATGCAGCCTGCTACATACATGCTTATTGTGGGGATTGTGGAAGTGTTATGTGCAGTGGTCATTGTTTTGGGTAACTATCAACAAGGGAAACTAGCCACATGGGCTCTTCTTGTTATGATGACAGGAGCTATTTACACGCTTTACAGTATACATCACCCTGCACCGAATTTCGTTCCTGCTTGTATCGCATTGGGTTTGATTCTGGTGAGGCTGTACACTATGGGTGCCCTTGACCAGGTACAAGTGAAGGTCAAGATTTAACAAAGATTGGCTTTTCTTAGAACACTGTTTATTAGAACACTGTTTACTATGATTTTACTAAGGTAAATAAACTCTAAATGTCTTCGCTACCCTAACCCTACACATAGGACACTGCTGAATGCCAGAGGCACATTCCTGACACATGCATAAATGTCCACAGGGTAGGACAGCCACCTCTAGATCATTGTCCATGCACACCACACACTTTCGGTCATCGTGATCAACAGGTTTTGATGGTAAAGACAACTGTATGTGTGTATTGGGTATTGGGGTGTAAATATAAAATAAGTGGGCAGTGTATATACTTACAAGTTTCTTCTGTGGTAAGTTCTGCCGTAGTTTCAATGGTGAATGGTGTGAGGTTGGTGGTACTCCTAATGAAGAGAATTGAGCTCCTGCCAAAGTATCGTGTTTACTTTTAGCTTTATGAACAAATGCTTGTTTATTGGTATTAGAGCTACAGCTTTCATTTTCTTGAGGAGATGGCATAGTGTATGTAGAGCGTGTTGATGGGTGGTATTGAGGCTGTTGAAGAGAGAGGCTGGACAAGTCTGGGAGTTTGCTTTCCTTTTTGGACATTTGTTCTATATCATCTTGTGTGAATTCTGGTTCAGGTAGTGAACTGGGATCAAATGAAAATGAAGCAGCTTGATCTAACTTTGTTGGAAAGTTGTCTCTCAAAAATTTACACTGAGGACTAATAGCTCTGTGCTTCTCCGATGGAATATCACCCACGATCCAACCACGTACAATTGCATCACATTTAAAACATTGCATAACATCAGGTTTTCGAAGAAAGAAAAGACCAACTTTTGAACAGTCTTCTGCAGAGACAGGGACTTCTTTGGAGAGTAATTTGAAAGATTTGATACGATTTTCTAGGTTTTCGTAATCGGGTTGTTTGACAAGTAAGCGTGGCGGGGGTCCCTGTTCATGGAGTTGAACTGACATCAAAGGTGTGGCAGCAGGTAAGGAGGGTACAGGAGCCAAGCTACGTAAAAATTCACAATGAGGGTTCCACCGACGATGGATTTCTATAGGAATGTCTCCTTTTCTCCAGCGATCACATATTAAACCACATGAAAAGCATTGGGTTCGCATGTCCATACCAGTGAAGAAAAAACCAGCACTTGCCAGTTTAAAGTAACTGACAATTTCACTAAATCTCCAGGCTCTAAAAGTGTGAAGCCGAGAAGAGTTGTTAGCATACTCCGGACGTACATGCTTAATCTTACTCCTTGCCAATAATTGCGCTAACTCAAAGCCAAAGTTGTTGTGCAAAAATTGACATTTTGAGCTCTTTCGATAATGCTTTAGCAAAGGATCTTCCCCATCATCCCATGAATCAACAACGGCTTTGCAACAAAAACAGAAAACCCTTTCATCGAGGCCAGTATAAATAAAGCCTTGCTGTGCCAACAGTCTCTCACTTGGGTGTACTCTTGGCCAGGTAGCACTGCCCATGGTGAAGGTAAACAGTCGGTTCTCAACTCTACTCATATTTCGATCGCCATTGGGATGATCACTTGTTTCAAGGGAATCTAACCTGTTTTCCCCAGGTATTAATAGAAAAGGTCGTTGATCTCTTGGGTCTGTAGGATGAAGTCTTAGCATGAGATCAGTTAAAATCCGAACAATTGGAATATGGCCTTTGTATGCTGCTAGTGATGCTGGAGTTGAACCTTTTTTGGTCTCTTGACGAGGGTCCATTCTCAGTATGTACACAAGATGATTAACAATTTTTGTATGAGAAAGTGAAGCATCACAAGCAAAATGGAGAGCCAACCAACCCTGATTGTCTGTAAGAAAGCAATCAGCAATAGCTAAAACTTTGCTTAGAAACAACACAATATCACCAGCACCAAACCAACAGGCATAATGAAGGGGTGTCCGACCATAAGCATCTCTTTGTGATAATGATTTTGGATTCTCAGAACCATAACGTTTTACCATAGCAATGTCTCCATTTTGTACAGCTTTTCCAATGGGAGAATCAAGCTTCCATTTCATGGGACAATTAGGCGCCACGGCATCTCGAGAACTTAAAACCATAACGCTCTTAATTCCTCTCTCGACACATTTACCACAATCTTTTTCTTCCTCTGACAAGCTTGTAGTTATTCCATCTCTTTCAATGCTACATCGTTTATCAAAAAGGAGGGGTGGTACAATAAGCCTCTTCGAAGCATAAAAGTCACCTGCCATAAAACAAAACAGGCATGAAATGACACACATTATACTAAGACAATTTTAGCTTTGTATATAACTACTCACTGTTGCTCATCCTGGCCTTGAAGTGGCTCAGAGAAGATAACAGCTACTGGACAGGAGCTGAGCAAGCTATAGCTAGCTAGCTAGCTAGCGAGTTCGAGTTAGAGCATCAACAGCTCAGGGGGTTTCCGGGTACCGGGTAGGGTGGGGCCACGTACTAAAAGTGCCGTGTCAGCGGTTTCCATGGTAGCAAGTAATGCGGTCAGATGCACGGACCTTTCATAAAATCGATCATGTACATGTCATCAGAAACTGATGCAGAATGAGTTCTACGAAAGTAATAGGTTTGCTCAGTAGCTGGGAGTATCAAAAAGCCAAACATGTTTTGCAGGTAGGGTCATCTCTACATCTTTTTATACTACAAGCGCAAGCTCAGCTTAGCCGGCCACCTCTTAGGCATGTACATGTATTAAAGTGTAGCTACACAACATCTAGTGTTCCAATAATTAAATATTATGGTTTTCAGGAACTGAGTGCAGATTTACCGGATCATCTCCTACCCCCACAATGTGAGCCTTTGATGGAGTTTCAGTGGTTGGAGTATATTCAAGCAATGAAAAAGGTATAATAATGACGACTTTTTTAATTTGCTGATCATGATTGTAAACAGTACGTAACATCAAACAGTACAAGTTAGCGCACATGTACGTAGAGGATATTGGCATTTTACACCGAAAGTTGTTTTGAAACATTTAGCCATGCCACTCCAACAAAGAACTTAGTTTCCCGTCCTGCGCACACATGCTTTTTAGCTTTCCTTATTTTTAAAAATATGACATCATCAAGCCACAAGGCTATGTGCTCTATATTTGTCATAATTATTATAGTAACGAAGAGTGCGCCCTTGTCAAATTCAGGACGGAAAACTATGTTCTTTTTTGGAGAGGCCTTATCACGTGCACCACTTCGTGATGTCACGGTCTCAAATTTGCTTGAAGTTTCTTAAATCAAGCGATTTTGCTGTATTTGCATGTGCTGAGAGTTTTGCTAGATTATTTTTTGCTTATAGATCAGCCATCTCTGAATAGACCTAGCCTCCTTCGCAGGCTCTTCCTTTTTCTTGTTCTTTGTCACAGATGGTCAATAAGATATAATACGGGAAAAATTGGAGGAACAAAGAAAGAAAGAACTAACCGTCAAGAAAAAGGAGAGCCTGCCCCGCTAAGTCACGTGACGGTAGCATAGTGGTGGCACAGTGAAAATTAACGTGGGCAGGCAGACCAATTGGCCGCAGCATGCCTATACGCATTGCAACTTGAAGCTAGCATCATAAAGTACGTAGCTCTATAGCCCAGCATAAATATTGGTATACTGTTGAACACTAATACTTTATTCATCTTTCATCTTTCATAATCGTTGAAGCAATCACCTCTCTTAGAGACTATAATAGACACTGTACTAGGGTCTAGGCATTATAGCTAAAGCATACCATTATTTTATCTAACTGTTAATAACTTATCGTGTCTAAGACTCTTTCTGAAGAAAACATCAACATGTACGTGCACACTAGCTATACACACTAGTACTAGTGCATGTTGGCGCTCCAAGTATGGTGGTCATCTCTCGCCTACGTTCATTAAAATTTGTCTACGTCAGTAGGGGATCACGTGACTTAGCGGGGCAGGCCTTCCTTTTACTTAGTCGCATCCTTTTTTTTTCTTTGCTCCTCCTCGTATTTTTTTTGTTTACCTGGGCGACAAAGAACAGAAAAGGAAGGCCTGCGAAGGAGGTTAGAATAGACCAGCAGTTTAAGCTTCTTTGTTTCTTTGAGAAAGTCCTGAAGACTGTCTACTTGAAAAAAGACCACCCTGAATTATCAACTCTATCCATGCAGCTGCTACTGCATGTACATATAATTATACTTAAAAAAATGGAACAGCATTGTGACCACCTATGTAAGTTGTGTAGAGTTTGTTCTGCAAACATAGGGTGACATACGACTGCGCTGCAAAGGCAGACGATCTGGCAAAATACTTTGATATCGACACCAGCAACCCAGCAAAGTACACCCAACAAAAATTAATTTGTCAATGCAGGTGACACAATAACGTAACATTTTGGACAGAACACTGATTGTGAAACTTGTTGCTCCTGCCACAGTTGGTCACCGAAATGCCTCTCAGCAAATCCCCAGTTCAGCTGGCCACCAGCTTCAATTAAGCTCGAAGACTTTGCTTGTGAATGCTGGAGAAATGTCCTACCAACGTACCTGTGGAAACAAAGTGTCGACACATTATGTGCAAGGTGTGTTTATGTCTTGATGGAGTCTTCTGCTGCTGAGTTACGATTGCTTGAAACGCCCCTGATTCCTGCTGTACACTGCACATCCTGCCAATTCTATATATGAACCCTACTGGGTTCATATGATGAAGTAAACAAGAAATGATCTTTCAATAGAGCTCTGTGATATTCAATCACATCAAGGGCCCGCCCGCCTTGGGCTGTCGATACACCCTTGATGACATTCAATGAAATAACAAGAGCACATCATTTACAAAACAGCTACGAAGCAAACAAAAAACATGAACACCCAAGTAACTAAACATGTCACTTATCATAACTTTCTATTTGGGCACACCTGAAGTAAGCAGTAGTAAGGCGAGCTAGCGCTATACTTGATCGCAGTGGCATATCATTAGGGTATCTCAGGGTGCCATTTTTGTAGCTTGAATTATCTGTTTGCAGTGGTGGATCCAGAGGCAGTTCATCAGCCACTAGTCGCTTATGCACGATCGCGCACGGTATTCTGGCTAAGCGGCTATTATTCGAAACACTGAAACCCCCCGCTTCGAATAATAGCCGCTTAGCCAGAATGTTGAACCGCCCTTTTCAATTTTCTGGATCCGCCACTGCATCTAGACAGTGCACGCATCCTCGTTCCATTGCCAAACTCTGTGTTACGTGGGGCATCAATAGTCTCTGTAGATCACTTTGACTGGACTGGAACAACGAAGAATGAGCTAAAGCCGCTACAAGCCTATTTGTAGTGCTATAGCTGCCTTTTTATACAGACTAGTATATAAATATGGCTAGAGGTGAGGTGAAGCACTAAAGCTAGGCCACATGTTTCAATCCAGGTGCACTCGTGTGAGTTCTCGGTTGCATAATGCACTCGGCTTTGCCTCGTGCATTAAGTAACCTCGAATCCATACTTGTGCATGCGGATTATAACACTTTTAGTTTCAGCTAAGTGTGGCTTAATAATACTCAGTCCACTAGCCCTAAGGGTTACAATGTTCTGCAGAAGTTTCCTACTGTTACCTCTTTATGTACTCTATGTTTTATGAGATAGTAAATCTGTAATTTTATTTCACTTTTCTTTTTTCAACAGTATTGGGCTTAACTGTGCTCTGGGTGCGGCTGAGATGAAGCCGTTCCTCGAGTCAATGAGCAGAAACACCGAAGCATATATTTTGTGCTATCCTAATGCTGGTATATTACTGTGTTATGCACACTGTCAAGATTAATTTTACGCTTAGTGTTTCAGGGCTACCAAATGCTCTTGGTGGGTATGACGAATCTCCTGCAATTATGGCGAGTCATCTCAAGGCAAGTCACAATCGTGGAGTGCTCAACATGTATATTGCCAGCATTTGTTTCTGTATTAGTTAGTTATTGTGCACACGGAGTATTACAATAATGGCATTTACCATCACGAGAGCCGTAGAGTCTAGTGGGTGATAATGCACGAACCGGAGGCGAGTTGATTATTCCCCTCGAGACCATGCCGTGTGTGTACTGGTAAATACGATAATATATGAACGTGTGCACAATAGCTTTTGTATTGTGACGTCACTGCATGTCTAAATTGGCTCATATTCACAATAGCTTTTGTATTGGGGCGTCACTGTCTAAATTGGCTCATATTACACCGCTCTCAGCGTACAATATAATTATGAGTCATCATTATTGCATGGTCTCAACAATACGTGTTGTAATGCTTTTTCATTCCCTTTGATCCGCCCACGCAAGTCACAATACAAGGATATTTAATTTTACCAAATTATAAGATTGACTCTTCCTCCCCAAGGAAGGTATGACACAGTTGATTGTTGCTTACTGGTACAACATTGTTTCTGGTTCACTAGGCTAGTTCACAATATGATGCGTTATGTTGGTTATGACAGGTACAATATAATATCGGATGAATATTGTGTCACAACTGGTGCAATGATCATGTTGTGAACATAATTATGTGACAGGCGCTGGGAAAAGGGACATATTCGCGCAGATATCACTATTGAGCTTCAGACAAAAATTCAACACAACTAAAAATTTGTCAAAACTCTAGTTTTTGCACAATCACTTTATGTAACACTTTGCTTACCTGTACGCAAAGTTATAGGCCCAGAGTAGACTTCTAACATAGCGTATAAGCTGTCTGAAGTAAGGTACCTACCCGCTTGAATTTCTGCACTGAAGTAAACGGAACATTAAAACGCCTTTGTGACGTCACAGGTCTAGGGCTCTTCCCTTGCACAAGAAAACGATGTCGCATGTTTCTACGCGTTTTCTTTGGGGGACCAGGACTACTTACTAGTACAGTACACCTAGCTACCTGCTTGTAGCACGGCCGCACCTATAGTACCTAGCTAAACTGTCTCTAGCACGGCCACACCTAGCTAGCCAAAGCATGTTGCCATGCGCAAATATACGGACTGACGCTGAAACAGGGTTAGATTATTGCAGTACTTCTCGAGGCTGTTTCTCTAAATCTATGTAGCCAGGTGAGCCGTCTTCATGCGGTCATAACTCTGGCTAAGATGACGCTATCCAGGTAACTAAGATATCGTTACGTAGCTGAGACAATGATCTCTCACGTCATCTACTTAGTTACAAATTAAGCATGTGCACGAAGTACGCCCTTTTCCCAGAGCCTTTCACATGATTATTAACAATTGTTAATAAAGCTTAGCATCAAGATTGCATCAAAGAGAGAGAGCGTGTAACTGTATGTGTTGCTACAGTAATCCAAAACTGCTACTATAAATAGAACTGTGGCCAGTGTGAAACCAATAATTACTTTCCGTAATTATCATATAAACCCCGGTAGGGTTCATATATAGGATTGGTAAGGATGTGTAGTGCATCCCACATACAGCAGGAATCACAGGCCGTTTTTAAGCCGTCATAACTCCAGCAACACGCTGATAGAATAGCTCTCTTTTCTGTGTGTGTGTAAAAATAAAAAAAGCTGAGTGTTTGAAAAAGGGCACTTTTACCGTGATTGTCCCGCAATTCTGACAGACTAAGTGAGTAAGTAAGTAAGTAAGTTTCTTGAATAAACTTTCAGCCTTCCACGATGACACTCTCGATATTCTTTACTCGGATTTCACCTGCGCTGCTGCAGTCTGGCCAGGGGCATTTTCTTTTGTTTTGTGTTTCACGTTCGAGCGGACATGATGTTTGAGACTCGCCCGTTCAGTTCAGTTAATGTCGCCACCTTTTCTCATACTGTGCATATTTAATCTATAATTATTTCACATGGCAGTCATAACACAGATAAATACAGAATAAACAGTATTATTAGAATAAGTACGGTATAATAATAGATTGTGTGTACGCTAGCTGGGTGTTTCTTTGGCCCAGTAAAGACTGCGGGCACTCTGACAGGAACGCTGAGGCATCACAGGAGTCGAGGAAGATACATTAGACTTTTGCTGCAACTGCCTCAACAGAGAGACTGGTACCCTTGACTGATAATAGTCTTCTCAACTATGTAGTAGCTCCGCTCTTGGCCAA
>VSKX01086699.1_pt1 | contig 12563 bp, 14 predicted proteins | sample 4799481 | NCBI WGS metagenome assembly VSKX01 (sample SAMN12179537, study PRJNA552185) | sponge metagenome | biome: deep-sea hydrothermal plumes; feature: spots directly above weak diffusing fluid; material: sea water; isolation source: sponge from the Swan site of a hydrothermal vent ...
AAAACTTGCCGTAACTCGAGAACGGAGGTTTGTCTCGCCAAACTGCAAATTGAAAATGTTATTTCATACCCCTTTAGTAGCGATCGCTCTGCAACTGTCCAGCAGATAGAGCTATTCAGATAGAGCTATTTATTATGCAGACAGACAAACAAACCATCGAAGCACCGTATACCTCGCTAAGCACATGCGCACCGAGGTATAAAAATAGTCATACTGTAATACCTGGACAGGGGCAGGTTGGAGTGCAAATATCTCATTTCTTGCTCCTTTGGTGTACCCATTTAGATTGACTAATATGTGGATCCCATCTTTGTTGATTAGGTCTGCAGCTTTGCAATTGTCAGATACCTGAAAATAAAGATTCTATATAAACACACTCGACTCGAAGATACATGTAACCATTGAAACACCCACCCACAATAGAAGCTAGGGAAAGTATTCACTCACATCAGAGAGGTCAATAAAGTGCTCAGCCTCTTCCGAGATTTTTTTTCTAAAGGAGCTCTTGTCGTCCGGAGTGAGAGAGTAGCAGAAGATCTCCACCTTGGCTTGATCGTGGAACCCTGGTATGGACTGCATGAGATGTGAGGTGGGATGATTGCAGAAGTCTGAGGAGACGTAACCAATTCTCAGTCGACCGCCACTGTTGAACAGTCCCTTGGGATAGGCATACGGCATACGCTTTAAAGAAGCAATCTGGAGACAAGGGGAAAAAGTACAGTACAAATTGTGGGTATGAGAAAAAATACGTTTATGGTTTAGACAAACCGAGGGTAAGCTATTGGTAGTACTGATAAGCTGTGTGTAATAAAAGGCTTCTCTGGACGTTGCATCATATATATCACCTTTTCTTGACAGAGGGCAGCGTGTTTGGCAGCTATGCCCCTCCGCTGGGCGTGTGAGAGGGGGTACAACATGCTGTGGTGAGGGTGGACAGAGGGAAGTCGGTTCTTAGACAGTTGGTCATCAACTAGTTGAACTATTTTGGCCATTCTTGCCTCATAATCGCTCCAGTCACAGACAATCTACATGCACACAAAGAGAAGTAACACACTTGTTGACACGGAAAACTTGTTGACACGCAACAGAGTACAAGCAGTACCAACCTGCAAACAGTGAGCAAGGTTACAAAATGCATCGGGAAACTCCGGCTTCAGCTTCAGAGCCATCTTGTACGATGCTATGGCATCTGGAATACTCCCCGAGTCCTTGTGAATGGACGCCAAGTTGCTGTGTGCGTCGGCAAAGGCTGGGTTGATTTGGATGGCTCTGGTGTAGCAGTGCAAGGCACCCTGCACATCTTGCATCTCTTTGAGAGTGTTACCCATGTTCGAGTAGGCATCGGCAAAATTGGGGTGGATTCTACACAAAAAGCAGGGTATGCAGTTGGACAGTTGCTAGGGCAGACTAACGAACCACAACAAAACCCCAGTGTTAATGGCGAGCAATTTATCAAATCACACACCTTATGGCTTCCTTGTAATGCATAAGTGCCTCCTTTAGTTTCCCCTGCATCTGCAGTATACTGGCCAGGTTAGAATGAGCTGCAGCAAACTCAGGGTTGATCTATGTAATAAAAGAGGGTTAGGTAATGTGAGATCATCATGATATATCACATGATATCATACCTCGAGTGCCTTTCTATATAGTGCAATAGCATCCTCGATGCAACTCTGCTCTCTCTTGATGTTTGCCAGGTTGTTGAGCGAGTCGGCGTGGTTAGGATTCATTTGTAGGGCAGTGTTATAGCACTCCTCAGCATCTGGTACCTTCAGAGAGTGGTTTAGAATGATAAGAAGATCAAAGAGACAAATCACACAATAGTTGACACACCTTTCCCTGTTCTTTGAGAGCATTTGCCAAGTTGCAATAAGCATCTGGAAAGTGTGGCTGAAGTTCAATAGCCCTCTTGTAAGTATCAATGGCCAGTTCTATGAGCCTGGGAACAGAAATCACATCACGTTTAGTTTTCAAATATATTTCACTAAACTTACCCTTGCTCGTAGTACACACAGGCCAGGTTGCCGTGGACAATTGCATGATTGGGACTCAGACTGAGGGCTCTCAAATAAGCTGCCACAGCACGATCAAATATCCTAGCCTCCTTGAGAACATTCCCAAAGTTTATGTAAGCGTCTAGAAAGTTAGGATCGAGTTGAACAGCCTGAGTGGGAAGTAGTAATATCTTTAGAATCAACCGACGTACACCATGAATACGACACCAACCTTCTCAAAGTGGTGAATGGCCAGCCATATCTCGGACTGAGCATTGTACACACAGCCCAAGTTACTCCAGGCCACAGCAAAGTTGGGATGACTCTCAATGGCTTTCATATAGCAAGCCTGTGGGTAAGAAAGTAATTTAATACTAGTAGACTTCCTCTAGAAAGACAGAATGCTGGTTTAGGAAACTGTAGTAGGCAAGTTGAAGTATCGCACCTTGGCATCTTCTAATCTCCCCAGGGCCTTGAACAAATTACCTAAATCACTTCTCACTCCATACAGGTCCTGTGTGGTGAGAGATGTGTTATGATGTGAGTGTAAAGGTGGGACATTGTGTGGTGCGTGTGGGCGTTCGTTTGTCATTGCAAAGTAAGGTGTGTGCGAGGCAACAAACTCACTGGGTTGTATCTAAGTGCAGTCATATAAGCATCCACGGCTTGAGGTAGCTCTCCAGCGGCAACCAGGGCAGCAGCCAGATTAATGTAGCCGTCCACAAACTCTGGCTTGAGACTGATGGCATGGCGATAGTTGTCGAGGGCATGGGGCAGCTGACCCCTCTCCTTGTATACGTTGCCTAGATTGGAGTAGGCCTCGGCCAAGTTGGGATTCTTCTTGATAGCCAATGCACTAAACTGAGCAGATCTGTGCGAGTGTGAGTGCATTCACAAAAATTAGGTGGCTGCCTACGTGTACATAGCAGAAGTGTACATAGCAGAAGTGTATAGCAGAAGTGTATAGCAGAAGTGTATAGCAGAAGTGTATAGCAGAAGTATATAGCAGAAGTGTACAAAGCAGAAGTGTATAGCATTAACTTACTTGTCTAGCCTCCGACATTGGAAGTGAATGGAGGAGAGGAGGAGTAGACAACCAGTATTCTCGGGCTCTCTACGCCACAGCTCCATACAGAGCTGCTCGGAGCACTCGTAGTTGCACCTCTGGTATTCGGCGTGTGAGAGCTCAGCTAGAGTGACTGCATGGTGCATGTGTTGTGCATAATATCATACTCTCAGGCTGCACAATGCATGTATTGTGTGTTGGGGTGGTCTAGTCTGGACTCCGTTGCAGTGTCGAACACTCACACACCTACACCTACCTGAATCAAAAGTATCCATGTTCTGGTAGTTATTTGCAGCACTAGTCACAGCCACTCCAGCCTGAAAAACTAGTTGTCGCATCATATTTGTCACCCTTTCTTGCACTCTTCAATTACAGATGTGGATCACGCCCCCTCGGGACGCGACGAGATGAATACAGTTGTTGATTTTCACGATCACCAGGCAATCTCATAAGAACGTTTTCTTTAGTGAGCGGACATTCCTTTTCTGCGTACGATCTCTCACTAGCTCTATGACTGTGAAGATTCTCCACTGCACTGTCATTCACGCGCGGTACTGGTACAGCTAGTAGATCAAAGGCTCTCTTATTGTGGTTTTGGTCATGTAGATTCTGATTGGCTGAAATATCACATGGACAAGATCTTTGTCAGGTGACCGGCCAATTGTTTTGACCTTTGACCCAATGAGTAGAAAACAGGGAATTTCAAAGCAACAACAAATGCAAAATGGTTGACTCGTCAGAAATAGACTCTACACTCTTTACTACTGACCAGTCTACTACCTTCTCACACACTCTAAACTCCAGTCAGAGCCAAGCAACCAGCAGAAACTTGGATGTAACCAGGTACATGTACAGTTTTGACAGGCCTTGCCTTTCATTTCATGCTGATTCCTGTTTACAGAGATGAGTTAGAACGCAGACAACTCACACATACAATTCAGCTGCTCAAGCTGGAGCTCTCCCAGAAGCAGCTGTTACTGGAAACCATTCGCAGTGAGTGTGGGGGACAGCTGGAGGAGATGAAGGAACAGCTCGCAGATACCCAGCACCAGAAGAGACTGGCCTCTCTAAGACTACAGTCGACAACACAGACCTATGAGCAAGAAGTGAGGACTCTTACGGAGGAAAACAGGCGGCTCAACAGTAAATTGGAAACACAGGTACCTTGTACTTCGTATGCTTAGTAGCTCCACTAGGCATTTTACAGCACTTGTACTGTAGCTCTGCCAGTTTGTAATTTGCTTGCACACATTGTCCAGCTACAAGCCACCAACACTAGCACTGTACTGTTTGTTGTGTGCTAGGCTTGCACTTGACCATTTTCAATGGCAAATTACCGGTATGTTCTTCCATAGCCCCCTATGTGTGAGCCTGTTGTGGGTGTGTCTGATAACTTGAGGGCAGACGTAGAACAAGCCCTCACTACGGCAGCTCACCTGTCAAGAGAAGAGCATCAGAGAATGGCCTCCATTGCAACAACACTACCCATCCCAGATCTCATTAGGGTGAGCGCTCATACTATACACACACACACACACACACTATACTGGACATTATCTCTACACCTAGTAATGTAAAGCATGTCTTAGCAAAATGAAAACGGGAGGACATTTCCATGAAATGGCCAGAACATGTCAGGTGTCAAGATTGTTATCATAAACACTGGTGTATTTTGTGTGTGGGTGTACCTTTGCGTGTGTGTGTAGGTAAGGATGCACGAGCTGATGGTATCACTAGAGAAGAGGTGTGTGGAGCTAGAAAAACAACTGGCAAATGGACGACAGGAGTTCCAGGTTCAACATCAGGAGCTACAGCTGTCACAGCAAGTAAGTATACGAAAGATGTATGTTCAAATTACTATACCTCTGCACCACTGATGCTTTAACCGCCCACCCCCCACCTCATCCCAGTATTGTTATTAGTATATCTCCCTGCACAGAAAGAGGTCGAGTGCAGAGAACAAGCAGATGCTTTACAGGACAATCTTTCTAGACTCAATCTAGAGCTGTCTGAGGTGAAGCTTAAAATCCAAGAGGGAAACTACAAAGTAGACAATTTTGACAGTGTCAAAAGGTACGTAGGTGAAATGACTTTCCATGGTTGGCATATTATAACCTGGTATGTGGTATTTTCAGAGAGAGAGACTCTTTGAGAAGGGAAATGGATGAACTGAAACTAAGGACCCACGAAATAGAGTCAAGAGATGAAGTAGCCAAAAAGGAGCTGATCAAACTGAACACAGAGGTGACTAACACTCATTGCACTAAAAATTAAAGTGTACTACTGCTTACGATAAGGAGTCAAATTTTCTATACAGTTTGCCATACTGTCCAGAGATATCTCTATACCTAGTGTACTACTGCTTATGATAAGGAGTCAACTTTTCCCAGACATTTTATAAACAGTTTGCCATACTGTCCAGAGATTATCTCTATACCTAGTAATGTGTAAAGCATGTCCTAGCAAAATGAAAATGGGAGGACATTTCATGAGCTGATCGAAAATGTCAGGTTATCATCATAACCACTGTACTGTATAGGGGAAGTTATCGTGTTTACCCACACGAGAATAAACTTACAAATTATTGTTTGGGAAATATGTACCACACACGTACATGTGTATACATGTATGTATGTATGTGTACAATACTCCCACCACCCACACGCACAGGTGACCCACAGCCAGCAGACAGAGGTTCTTCAGCGGCAAGACAACGAGTACCTGGGTCGACAAGTGAGTGCTCTGACCCTGCGTGCCAGTGATGCTGAGGGGAGAGCTGCCTCACTCTCAGTGGAGCTAGAGCAGGCCAGGAGAGACAGACAGACTGTGTACGACCAGCTCTCCAAATCAAGGTGAGTACAGAAAATTATAATGCCTGAGGCTCTGCTGTGTCTGAAGGTTTCCCAAAGCCTGTATGATCTCAACTCAGGAAGTAATTGTGGTACTTTATCTTGTAAATATTAACTTTCAATTTCTGAGAACACTGCTAATTATTACCACATTTTGGTAGTGCTTTTTGAGAGCACATAACACAAGTTTGGCATTTAGAGATGCTGCCTTTCTATATAGTTTTGTGTAGGTGAATCCTTCAAGAGTTTTTTAAGAAGAAGCTTGCAAGTAAATTTAGCATGTACCTGAATGCAAATCATGTGTGTGCATATTCCTGACCTATACTTATGGTTCCTTGTGTACAGGGATGATCAACGCTTGGACTACGAGGGCCGCCTGCAGAGGGAACTTGAGGCATTAAGAGCCAGAACAGCTCTGGAGATGGACCAAGCACGCAGTCAGCTCACTGAGGTGATGGAAAGAGACCGTCACTCACTGACTGAGGCTAGAGACATTGCCATGACAGAGAGAAACACTGCTCAGTGCAGGGAAAGAGACACTAATACACAGTATCAGAACCTACTTAAAGAGTAAGCACACACATGTGCAGAACCTACTTAAAGAGTAAGCACACACATGCTAGCACATGTGTGTGTATGTGTACACATGGCATGCCATGGTCATTTGCGTCGAGCCCAGGAAATAGAAAACGGTGGTTCAAAATACAGCTATTTTTTTACTGGTATGTAATCACTTCATTTTGAGGCAACAGTTAGAAGAGCTAGACTATTAATTAGTTCAAAAAATAGAACAATAGGTAAGTATGGCTAAGTTATACCAAGAAAACGAAGGCTCCACTCAAACCAATTTTGACCTTATAATATTTATAGTACATGTGTGTGTATATATGTACACATGACATTGTATCATTTCTGGCAATCACAACTGCTCTTGGCACCCACATGTTGGAGATTCCTTTGACTGTAGTGTACTCTTACAGTAACATGTAGGGTGTATGACAAGTGTGCATTTTCAGTACTAGTGGAAAATTAATCAAGTACTAGCAGTAACAGTGCACTTGTCCTTGTATACAGACACCATGAGTTACAGGCAGCCAGTGGAGGGAGGCTGTCTGAGCTGCAGGCTAGATTACAAGTGGCCCAGTTTGAGCGAGAGAGAGTGGCCATGATGACAGAGGAGCACACTAAACAACTGAGCACAGTTCGGTTAGAGAAAGAGAAGCTTCAGAAAAAGGTGTGTAAAAATGTGTGAAATTCAGCATTCAATTAATCTTGTTCACTTTACAGGTGGATCTGCTGAGTCAGGAGTTGTGGCGATGCCAGTCAGAGGGTGAGGCTGAGAGGCGTGGTCTGGAGACAAGGGTAGAGGAGCAGAGACGACGCCTAGACAGCTACGAGCGCGTGGAGAAAGATATGGACGACCTAGTACTACAGGCCGCACATTGTGAGTATAGAAGCAGTGCATGCATGGTCACTTTGTGTGTTAGCTCTAGATAGGATCTGACTATACGCAGGCCCTATCAACTAACTGTAGCTATGCGGTACTGTTGGTGGTATATAGAGCTACATGTAGGTAAACATCCCCTTAAATATTCATGTACAGCTGAAAGTGAAACTGATGCAGAAAGAGTGCTATTTTCTTATGGATTTGGTGCTTCCCTGCCAACCACTCCCAAGAGGAGGCTTCAGCAAAGGTAAGGGAAGTTTCCCTTTAGTGACCTTTTAGTATTCACTGTCTGTGTTCACATTTTACAGTGTCCAGTTGGCCAGAAGAGTGCTTAGTTTAGAGAAAATCAACACTTCACTGAGAACTGAGCAAGAGACAAAGCAAGAAGCACTTTCCAAACTTCAAGAAAAGGTGTGTACTCAGTGATACCTCACTCCCCTCTTATACCCTCCTCTTTCCACAGGTAAAGGGTCTGGAGTCCTTGCTGGAACAGAGCAAACAGCCTTACTGCTATCTCATAGAAACAATACGAGACAAGGACTGCAAGATCAGTAGTCTCCAAGAGGAACTGGTCAGACTGGGTAAAGAAGTGGAGGGTCTGAAAAAAGACCGACACAGACTAGTCTCCACCAAGAATCAGATGGCACTGGACCTAGAGAAGCTGCTTTGTCATAACGAAGTGAGTGTGTTTGTAAATATTCTTTAGTGCACCAATTCATGATTGTAATAGGAGCTCCAAAAGATGAAACAGTTGCTGTGTCACAGTACACGACCACCCCTCATTGTGGCGACACCCAGCGCTGGTCAAAAACCATCTGATAGTGCACATTCCCCAATGCCCACACTATTTGTGAGTTCATCTGTGGTTTTTGCTGCCATAGCAATGGCCTTGTGCTAGAGTGCATTGTTGGCAAACACCTTACTCACATTGAAAGCACTTCATATTTCATAACAATACTGTGTACCTACTCCCTCGATTTGCCATGTCATCTGCCCCTCCCTCCCTCTACAGACCAAGCCCCCAAAAACAAGACACAAGAGAGATCCATAACTATAATAGCATAATTATACCAGAGTACATTTTTTATTTCTTGACATTCTTATCTGTCTCAATCACATCTCTCATTTTCTCATGTACATGCAATAATATATAATTTTTCATTTATGTCATATAAAATGCATGTGAAATGTATTTCTTCACACTACAAGGTGATGATTATAAAACAGACAGACGGACAAACGAAAAACAGATGCACAAAAATGAGTGAACAATAAATAAAAAATGCGACTGTGCAGTCATTAATTAGTTAGTCAGTTCTGAGAGGTAATAAAGTTCGTGAGTTGTGAAAGGCTCCTGCCAGGTCCAATGGAGGGAGAGAACCGCACTCACTGACGCTAAGTCTCTTTAGAGACAAGGACGATGGGGTGCTGGCCGTCGAGCTCACAGAGACTCGACCACTGATACTCATGGGGCTAGTAATTGGAGACTGGTACGGGGAAGAGATGAGCTCAAACAGTTGTGCAGAGCCATTGGACATCGAACTGTCCCCGCAGATAACAAGAACGTTAACGGCAGGAGTGGGCGTGGCAGGTGAGGGGAAGTCTGTCTCGAAGGGGGTGGGGTGAATGTCGACAATAGGGCTTGAACTGCAATGAGTCCCTGCTATAAGTCTGTGTCCAGTTTTGTCTTCTGTTGTTCTGAATACCATCAAATGGCCACCCTTTGTACCAGCAAAGAGCAAGGGATAAAAGTAACTGAGTGCAGAGATTTGTGCTGTGGAGTCTTGCAGCCAGCCGGCAATCGAGTAAGAGTCCCTGCATGAGAAATAGAGACAACTAGAGTCAGTTAGCATGCAGTGAATACAATCAAGAGTATAGGTATGTTAATACCATATTGAATAACAATATACTAGCTCAGTCACATGCTACACGTTTCCATGACGCTGGGACTTTGAACGGTCACTACCAAGTCTAAACATAGCAGTGGAGTACTCACATGACTTAATATTCACACCAACAAACTCCTACTACAATATTCATACCAAGTATTCACTGTGCTGAACTATAAACAGGTTTCAATGTCGTTGCTATTCTAAGTTAAGTATACCACACGTTAATTTAAAACTATATATACCAGCCCTTCAAACAAACTACACACTCCTAGATACCATACATGTAGTAGTATAAAAAACCACCATGCAACCACTAATTGACTTGATAGCAAATTAACAACCCAATTAAAATACTTACGTACCAACAAACTATGGTCATCTTTGGTGACAGCTTTTGCTTATCCCACAGAGTGACTGCAGATGACTTGGAGAGGCTTGACCAGACTCCCATTTCACAGGAGAGCAGGGTGGACACCGCCACACTAGAGACCAGCTCTGCGGGGGGTGAGTCACTGTGGGCATTAAAACGTGCTAGCTCTTTCCAATCAGAACAACGGAGAATAACAATACTCATTCCACATGCACACCAACAGATTTCAACGCCTTCACAAGATACAAACGTCATAGAGTTTATCGACTCGCTACCGCCAAAACCACCTAACGGTAGCACTTTTCTCGCGCTCTTTAAACTGTTTTTGAGTCCCCTCCTTTGATTTGTTTGTCCAGAGAGAATTGTTAAGTTTCCGTTTGAGCCTCCAATTAATACATCGACTCTGGACTGTTGTCCGGGTGAGTTGGATCGTGACCTTGAATGAATGCATGTAATAGGATCTGACAAGTTAGTGAGAGAATGTCCGTGGAATCTGTGTTCAGAATTCAGTTCTAAAATGTGGAGAGAACCCGATTCCGTACCAGCCCACACCTGGCACTCTCCGACAATATCCAGTGCTGTGACTGTACTCAGGCTGAACTGAGTGTAGGATGAATCGGAAGGTGAAGTAAGTGGTACCGGAACGGGAATTTGATTAACAGAACCGGTACTTGAGTCCAGAGTAGCTATCGAGAATCCTGGGCCTCCATAAAGCATGTATCTGTGAGAAGGCCACACTTCAGTGCTGGTAGATCGACCGCTGTCGATAGAGTTGGTAGGTGATAAGTTATCGTCAACCAACACTTCGTCTCGTAGCAACGGGCCACTCGATGAGGGGATCGTTATCTCTGGGAGGTTGATCGTGCCGCGTATGGCTAGAGGAACTTCTGTCTGCTTCCAAACTGCCTTCTCAAGTCGAGACATTATCTGTGGGATTTTAGACAGACCTGTTTACTCTCAGTGACAATTGGTTGTGGTCAATTACTTTCTAGCAGCTACATACTTATCACGCAGGCCATCAGCTCAGAGGTGACTGAACTGATCATGGATATCCATGCACTTATAGACTAATAACAAGCGTAAAAACTTGACTTACCGTCTAAAATGTTTCTTGTAGGAAGCGAAGCTGCAATGCATTTGCTAACTTGAAGTGTTGATATTCTGCTGCACACTGACAAGCGAGAATATAAAACCTTCTTTATAGAGATCAGTTAGTAGTTTGAGCTAAGCGCCAGAGCATTGATTGTCCAGTTAAAGTGTAAAAACTGCTAGCGCATAGTAATTAGGATATACTGTTGATTACTAATAATTATAATGTTCGCCGGTTTTTGAAACAATAGTTATTGCTGTTGCAAGTTTTTGCAAGTCTGCAAACTTTATCACAAGCCCCTCCCCCTCTCACTCACATGATAAGTATATGCACTCACACAGTCTACGTCTGGTACGGTATAGTATGATGCTGCAGCCAGCAGGACAAACGGCTACATACACTTGTTTGATCTGATCTGCCTCCATACCGTAAAACCCACTCACTGAATACTTACTTCATGCTGGCTTGCTAGCATGGATGGGTGAGTTGGCACTGTATATAATTGAGAGGTCTGCTAACACACACACACACACATTGAGGCTAGACAGTGGCTGTGTAAGCCTATGTGTGCCAAGTAGGCCTGAGTCTATATACAAGCATCTGCTTGCTCGTTGCACAGGTCAGTGGTAACTGTGGTGATACTGGGGGAGAAGGGAGTGGGCAAGAAGTCCTTCATCAAGCAGCTAGAGGTGAGTCATAATGAACCATCTCGCCTGGTAGACTGTACCTGTACGTCATAAGCTCTCGTGTATATCTGACTCGTTTCTGCGTTAATTTTTTTAATTTCTTACAGAAATTTTCAGTGGGTATTTATCGTAATCCATGTTTGCTGGATATCTGTGGACATCAGTTAAAAATACTGTTTGTGGCCAACCCTGATCGCTCCACTCTCATCCCCACGACGACCATCGTCATCCTGCTGTTTGACCTCACAAACGAGGTGAGCCAGACCTTAGTTAGTTAGAGCTCCTGCTCGACTAATCTACGTACTCAACTCTGCAGGCCAGCTTCTCTGCTCTTGTTGATACACTGGAGACTGCTCGACGAGTCTCTCCTGTCTCTCTTCGTGCTGTGATCGGGACTAAAGCAGACTTAGTAGATGAGAGGAAGATCACAACAGAGAGAGTGCTGGTGAGTAGATCAGGCTATTTATTTATCATGTGAGCGTCACCTGATCCCGTCTCTGATTGCCAGGAGTTCTGCCGGGTGCATAGCGAGGGTTCCCATCCCATGCCCTATTACGAGACAGCTCTTGAGCCCATGGATTGTATTTTCATCGCCTTTCAAGAGGTGGTAGCCAGGCCGCTCATTAACGAGCATATTGTGAGTGACGAAACAGTTTGTTTTCTCGGTATGTTGTTTACATGCACCACCTGTTTGTACAGTTGAAATCTGACACTGAACAGGAGCAGATTTGTTTCGCTCATGAAGTGAGTCTCTGTGTGTGTGTGCGTGTGTAGGTCTGCATTATGTACATTTGCCTGTCATGTGTTAATAACTGCCTGCTGCAGATAATGGACTGGGCCTTGCAGAACAACAGTGCAAACATGCTCACACATCTTCGCAGCCTTGGTTACGCTGTGCCCCCTGAGCTCATAGAGAGAGATCCTGTCCTCTTTAGAGATTACCTCCTTTGTAAGAACACTTAATTACCTTCTCTGAAATCATTTTAAAGGCGTCCAGATTTTTGACACTTCTCGAATTTCAACATTATAATAGTAAATATATACGTACCTCTGCACAGACTTGAGTAAACACTTTTTAGACTAGAATAAATATTTAGACTTGAGTAAACACTTTTAGATGAATGTTGACACAATTGAAATGGTTGGCTGACCCCCCCCCCCCCCCCCCC
>VSKX01060865.1_pt1 | contig 12509 bp, 9 predicted proteins | sample 4799481 | NCBI WGS metagenome assembly VSKX01 (sample SAMN12179537, study PRJNA552185) | sponge metagenome | biome: deep-sea hydrothermal plumes; feature: spots directly above weak diffusing fluid; material: sea water; isolation source: sponge from the Swan site of a hydrothermal vent ...
ACAGTTTTACTAAGAAATTTACTATTGAATCCACCCACTCGCAAACAGTGAACACCAGGCCCTCTTTCTCTAGGGCCTGGGATCGAGGCTACATTGAATCTTGCATTTAACTTAGCATTTTCTAGTACTTACAATGTATTTTGAGTAAATAATTATATAGATGTACAGTAGGTTGCACCATTTTGCAAATAGCCAGTAAATCGCCCCCTCGATGTACATAAAAGTCATGAGGCATACAGTCACGAAGGGTTGAAAAGCTGTATTTTAGAGGGTTGTATTGTGAAGTGTATTTTGGGTAAGGATCTATTGAAACTGGACACGTTCTATGTTCGTTTGCTCGACTGTCGATCTTTGCCAGTCGAAAATCAATAGAAGAAAATCGATTGGAAGAAAATCGATTAGGAAATCGATAATCGTTATACAAGAATCGATTCAAACATTATTCTTGGATCGACGATCGAATTTGTTAGTTTTGTCGCACTTGCATATATTTACTCATGGTTATATCTTCTTCTGAATCCAAATCAGCAAATCGATCATCTCTCTGGATTTAATTTGGCTCATGCTCTACAGTATTTCAACCGCTTCGGCGATTACTCCTGCGGCACTTGCAAGCTTTGTGCAATGGATAAGGTTGTCCTCGAATAGACCACACATGATTACATAACCATGCGCAGTCTATTCGAGGGAGCGCACACTATTAAGTCAGGACAGGAATTACTGTGCGAACTATTTAAGGGCGCGAAGTGATTGAGGAAATACGGTATAGCCGCAAAATGTGGTAAACCAGTTGAAGTTAGCTGCACGTACGGTCTCATAAGGATAGAAGATAGATACACATAATTATTATCTTACGTACGTAACTGCAGGGTTTTTAATCTGGAGCTCTGTGGTGAATATTTGGTAAGCCAAATTTAATAGGACGTGCAAGCACAGTCGAGGGCCTGGCAAAATTCAAAAACCCACCGAATGTACATACTCTCGAAGGTATTTAATACTCACTAATACTTTGTGTGTTACATAGATATATAAGTAACTTGATAGGCACATTGCATTTATAGCGCTCAAGTAGCTAACATTGTCAGCTACGTCTACAGGCTTCCATTCAGCTTACTTTATCTCTAATCATTCTGCAGGCTTGCAGCCAACATCCGTGTTTGACATGGAATGAGATCAGAGATGAGTCGCTCCCATAGGTTGTCAAATAGTATACACATTCCTGGAAGCGTGTCTTGTCCAGATCACACTCGTCTGACCACCGCTCAGGGATGGTGGTGGAACTGAGAAGGAGACTGGACCAGTCCTCATTGTACTGCAAGATAAGAGGGCAAAAATGAAAGGGGTAAGAAATTATGCACAGTAGGTGCAAAACAAATATATTACTCCTCAAACGTAACTGTCACAAAGCAATGACCTGAAAGATACTAAGCACACTTTGATAAGAAATAAATTACCAGTGAGGTTTTGGTATTGACAGCCAAAGGTGTTTGCTCTATAAGTTCAACAATCCTCTGTAGCAGCTGTAAGTTCTGAGCACCAGAGCTGGACAGCTTCGAGTGGGAACTCACCTGACAAAAAACAACAACAGATTCAATAATAATATACAATAATAATTATTAAATTATGATCACACCCAGCTGAGGACCACACATTGACAACATACGTACGTAACACTTACTTGAAAGCAATGTTTAAACTTGGACCTTGCTGACTGAAAATCTCCATACTTGAGACATGCAATACCCCAGGCAGATAACACATTCCCAGTGTCTAGTTGGCACTTAGTGGAGACCTCCATAGCCAGTTTGAACCGGTTACTCTGCATCAGCTTGTCCCTCACGCGGCGTGCCAGGTCAGGTTTGGTAAGCTCCTGTATTGACGGTATCTTGTGACAACGAGAGGAGACCAGCAAACGAAGCAAGTCCACTCTGCTAAGGTATGTGTCACACAGCTCAACCCCAGACGAATCCTCGGCTTGAGCAAAACGAACCTTGGCACTCTGCAGTAGGTTTTGAATCAACCTGCACTCGTGGAAGAAAAAAAAACATACGATCTGACAAGCAAGTAGTGAAAGGCTTTTAATCACTGAACAAGCAACTGTAAACGATATTACACAGTTGATGTGCTCTGCAATGATGTGAAGCTAAAGGTACAAACAAAGCAGCCCATAATAATGCACACATATAATAAGCTCACCCAATAACAAAATGGTGGTCCACCTCATCATTGACTAGACCTTGAGCATTTGGTACCAGTTGCCCAGACACAGTGTGACAACAGTCCAGTATAAAACCAGCTGCCACCCTCTTGTCAATAATCAGGTCCACTAGAGAGAGAAACAGAGCAGTATTGGGAGCTCGCTCATAATAAAACTCTCTACGGATGTTTTGATTAAACATCGCGTCTTTTGGAAGGAAGGTATAGTTGGATATGGCTTCATCTCGACAACTAGAACCATGAACATGTGAGTTTATATCAAAGTCGGGATGGGCAGTAGGAGGAGTTTCAGGTATTTGTTCTGTGGTACTGAAGGTTTTGTAGCAGTCATTACACACTCTGACGAGTACATCATAACCTTTGACCTCTGAGAGATGAGCCGAACAATCTGAACAGATAACACGCCCACACCTTCGGCAGTGATGCCTTCTACTGAACTGTGTATGCAGAAAAGTAAACATAACTATATAGTCATATAAATCTACAAACACTGTACATGTACATGTATGATGTAATGTATAGGTTTGACAAATCTAAAACCTCCACAATTACAGTAACATAATGAGGTATGCATAAGCATACAAGGTAATGATAAACACAGAAACAGTTATACTATTAGGAAAATTCTGGTCAAAAGACTATAAGTGATGAGCACTCAAAATTTCTGCCTATCCACAGTTTGCTGTGTACACATACCATTCCAAAGTTGACAAGCTGACAGATGGGACAAGACCTCACTGCTGAGTCTTTCACCCACTCGTTACGAGACGGTGGGACAGACGGAGGCCTGAATGAGGTATCTTTGGAGTCAGTAGGAGGTGGATTGAATGACGACCTGGGGCAAGACTCAATGAATCAATTAATGACACAACAGCATACGCTGCAAGTAGTTGGTCTACAAAGTATACAAACTGCACAAGAGATTAATATTGGAAACTGGAAGCCTACCTTCTGTGGTGAGAAAATGCTTCTCTCCGTGGTGTCATTGAGGGATAGTTGTCAGTCTCCTCAAATGAATGTTTACGAGTGTGTTGTTTAGCACTGGCATAGTACTGATGTCCTGGGGACGGGGGCTGCGTCGGCATTATACTGCCAGCCATGGCTAAAAATATACATACATCTCAACATATAAACAGTCACCATACTAGATACAGGTACTAATAACAATCAAGGCATTAGGGAATTTTACACAACACTACTTAAATGTGTAGGCAATGCTGCGACAAAGTTTATGAGACTACACAGCAACGTAGCAGCACTCACATTGAGCTGGTGTGTTCTGTACCAATATGGGTTGTGGGAACTCTAGAGACTTGATACAATAGTACATAATGGTATTTAGAAACGGATCATGAGAATCGTCCTCGTCAGAGAAAATTACAGGTGTATAGTCAAGAATGGGAGTATCCAACTTGTTAATGTACGAGAGATGCTCACTGGTTCGTAATTGCTGTATGACTGAGCATGCCCAGTCAATCTTCATATCAATGAGTAGTTGCTCAACCAGAAGCATTGGCTGCATAATTAAACAAAAGTACTGCTTTCTATATTCAACAGGAAGGCAAAGTAGTGCTCTTGCACCGAGAAGCTTGTTCGAGTAGTCTTGAGTCTTGGCATAGTGCAAACAGTGTGAGAGTCTGGATAGCATGTAGTGCAGTACGAAGATTGTCACTTGCAGATTGGCATGCTCCAATAGAGACTCACAGACACTAAGAGTGGTCGTATCCTCAGAGAGACTGTCCAGAACCTATTTTAGACATGGAATTATAATTTTGTGAGTGTATACGTACATAATTATTTGTACGGTATAAATTATGGATCAATACGTCAAGTATAAAAAAACACACTACCTGCTGTGCAGCAATAGAATTGCTTGAGTCACCTTCCAATAAATAGCTCAGGTACTCAACCTCAATCTGCTGACTCAGCTCGGCCCCAACATTGTGCACAGCAGCCCAATGCCTGGCAATATCAAAAGCTCTTGAGGACAACAACAATTGGAACACATAATCGGGCCTAGTTTCCGAGTCCTTTGCAATGCTGTACCAATCTTTCCATGGGCATTTTGATAAATGAAGTGGGCTTTCGCAACTTGATATTATAAGAGAGTAGATGCGCATATAGTTAAGTTTTTCTTCAACGGTTTGACGCAATAGCGCAGTGGGTGGAAGATGGTTAAGGCAATAGCTGAGAAGATTTTCACAAACTCTTACAGGCCAATATCTCAGTGAGGCTAGCGTTAGCCTACTAGCTAGCTCAGGATTCGATATTTGAGACAAAATAATTAGTGGATTTATTTTTTCGTCATCGTCAACGGTCTTATTATAGTTTGAAACAAATGCAGCGCTTAAAACAACATCAGAAAAAAAAGCAAGCTTCTCGGGATGCTTCAAAGCCGGTTCAGAAGTAAGAAAGTTCACAGCCTCCATTACTCGGCCACTTTCAACAAGCTTTCTCATGACATAACTACAAGCTTCTCCTAGGGCATCACATGAGGAAGGCAGAGCAGCAAGTGTTCGTAGACAGACTCCAAACTCATTACTAGAATCTGAAAGTGATTCGTCTCGTGGATCATCCCACTGTATCAATGAGTTAAAAGGAGAGAGTCTGGTGACAAGATACTGGCGCATAGGTACTGCCGTTGAGAAGTGACCGAGTACTTGATCATAAGTTAGCTGCCAATTTTCTACTTGTTTAGTTTCGTTGGCATCTTTCTTCACAATAGGAACGATAGCGGTTGTCTTAGTATTTGTGACCTTGTTACGAATGCTTTGAATAATACCTTCCATTTTCCCCACAGGAAGAGAATCTTCAATTTGAACTGATTCGACTTTATCATCAAGCACGGACTGAGGGGGAGAGAGTAGGTATACAAGGGCTGCCAACAGTGGTGCTCGCTGCTCTATAAACTTGAGAATTTCAGTGGTAAACGTGTGCTTGGGAGTTTCACTTTTTGTCTCTGCCACAACAGGTAGTGGAGATGTAAGGTTTCTACTGGACTGTCGCGATAATCTTCTGGGTGTTGGGTTAGAAGTACTATGCTTGAGTGTAAAGTCAAACCCAATCTGAGGTTTATTAGGACGTACAATGACATTAACTTTTTTTGCCTTCGGAAGCTCATTTGTGTCAATCGACTGGAAAATGTCCGCTTTCTCTTTGTCTAACTTTAAGTGCACATACTTCAACAAACACAAGTCAGGATCAGTAGATTGCTCACTTTTCAAAAGGTCCTGACAGGAATCAAATAGCCATTCAGGTACAGATATTTCCTTGCTCTGGGGATCAATGATGACAACAGATGACAGGTATTGAGCTTCAGTGAAATTGAGCTTGTCCTCAAAGTTGTCTTGTGTTAGAGGGACAGGAGTGGGCGAGGACAAGCGACCATCATGGATCACAAACACCAGCCGAGGGTCTGAAGCAGAGGGAGCGTGCAATGCCCAAGGGTCTGGAGTTAACAGCTTGAGGGGAGAACTAAGGTCCACCCTTTTTACAAGTGTATGTGGCAGCGTCAGACCTCTTTTGAGAATTGTGTGATGGAGATCGAAACAGCTAATCAGTCCCAACTGGCCAACAAAGTACCCAACTTTAGTAAAGTATGTTGCTTGAATGATTGATGATGTGTTAATCATTTCGAGAGTGAGACCGCTGCCATTAAAGAAAGCCAAAATATCATTTAACCCATCCCACTTTGATGGTTTAGTTCCCATGGCAATTACAAGCAAGATGGTGTGAATGTAAAGAAAATTTACAATGTTAGAGTAAAATACCATCTGTTTAACAGGAGTATCCAGAGTTCGAAGGTCAACTGATGCAAGATCATGGGTTTTCGGCAACAAGTTATACAATTCGGGGTTATCGAGAGCAAGCACTAGGTCATCAACAGTCATAACATGGTCACGCGAATGAAAACCTGAGCCTATGTTGGAAAAAATGCATTTATTATCGTTGTGCGATAACGTCATTTTTATGTACCAAAGGCGTAGGAGCTGTACCCACTTTTTCGTCTTTGCTAATTTATTCAAGAGTTCAAAGTTCACTTAAGCACATACTCAATGCACGATCGTGATCTTACAGCTATTGTGGCCGATTTTTCTCTAATTAAAAGCCCGGTCAAATCGACCTGGTGTTTAATTAGAGAGCAATCGGCCTGGTGATGACGCTAAATGCGTATGCACACAAACTCGGCCTACCCACTCAAAATTTGATTCCTACGCCTCTGTGTACACAATTTAACATAGAGATTTGAAGCTACTTGACTACTAGATATGCAACTTACTTTTGATTATAGTGACCAGTTTGAGCAGGAGTTCGCGTGAGTAAGAGCATAGGTCAGTGACAACACCCCCAGATTCATTTTCCTCTGGTGGAGGTTGATTCAGGGCAACAAGAGAACAGAGGACTGCCGGAGCTGTAGAGAAAAGGGTATAGTTGTTGAATATACCAGCAAACAAAAATGCACAGACTTTACTGACATACAAGTATAGTGGGACCTCATTCAAGCGACCTCAATTAGCCAGACATCTCATTTAACCGAACAGTAAAATTCCAGAAAAAATTGCTAGACAGGACAATTTTGAACTCTGACGACAGAAGTTTCAAGTTTTGCGCATGCGCATAGCCACGTGGTATGTTCTACCACGACGGTGGAGTCCGTGCTCGTACTCAAACTAGTAGCTGTGTGTTCATTAATTGTCTTACTGCTACTGTACAGACATCTCAAACAATGGAACATGCCGTTGGACCTTCCATAGTTCATGTGCTGATGATAATGCTTAACACTGGGACCTCACTCTAATGAACACCACGGGACCGGAAGGTGTTCAGTATATGTACAGTAGGTGCACTGTAAAATGAAAACTAGGGATGCCGTGCAGATGCTGTACATACAGTACTGTACTCATGGAAGAATAACTACAATGTATGCACTACTTACTTACTTACTTATGCACACCGATCGAGGCGGCATAATAATAAAGTATGTACACTGACTCACTTGTGTTGGTGGATGGAGCAGTACTAGGCAGAGTAGGACAGCAGCACTTTACAATGACCTCTACCACATGAAGATGAGAAAAACCTTGCATAAGACTTTCCAATTTCTGGGGGGTAATGCCCCGCTCAAATATCAAGCGCCCCAAAACCTCAGACGGAGACTCATTAAGGAGGGTGAGGAGAAGAGACGCTTTAGAGGGGCCTATACATATAAAGTTGAGCAATAGAATATTGATACACACATACATCAGGTACTGTAACAGTGTATGTGTTGCTAGAAGTACATGCACATACACAGGGGGTACTACAACATAGCAGCAAAACAGCAATCAAAGGGGAAATGCGGTATTCAATGGCTGCCTATTATTATACATGTAGAAATACTAATGGACTTACAATTTCCACCCAGTCCCAAACAACGAGTCAAAAACTCCAGTAGCCTGCTGACATAGTGAACAAACTGCCACAGAAAGCTGGTCACGCCCACATCCCCCACTTCATTATTGTCCTGCAACTTTTCCACTCGTTTCCCAGAGCACAGCGCTCGAATCAACTCATCAAACACACTAACAGGACTGGTCTTTGCACGTTGGGAGAAAGAGGAGGGCTCTTCGACTGCAACACACTCCAAAAGTTCATCAAAAAGCTCTTTTTTAGTCTGAGATGAAAATTGAACAAGTTCTCGCTCAATTTTCTCGCGGGCTTCTCTGTAGGTGTCTACAAAAGTCTTCGAGTTGACAATAGACTCGACTTGTAACTGATGACCTTCATTTGTTAGTAGGGTGTGTGGGGAGGAGTAAGTCGGGGTGAGCAAGGAAGAATTATTAGGGGTACCAACTCCAAAATTCATAAAATACCCTAAAATGTCTGAGAACATTTGTAATAGAGCAAACGGTCCACCTATGGTCAACATATCATGTGTCTGTGAAACTCGTGAAGAACGTTTGTTTCCTTCCAACTTGCTATTGACTGATTGAAGCACATCCAAAGATCGGCTAGTTGCAAGCTCAACAATTCGTTTAGCAGTCATAGCCTCTAACTTGCTGCTACACACAATGTCCAACATCACAAGCACGGGTGCGTGTTTAGAGAGACTCTGAAGTAGAGTAGACTCTTCTGCGGCTTTTTCCAATACCTTATCTCCACTAAATAGCATCTGGGTAACTTGACTTGGCGCCAGTAGACGGTGGAGATTCTCTAAAGTCTCGGAACGGGTGGTGGCAGTTTGGATGGCCACCTGAAGATTGATTGTAGAGAGAGAGGATGCCTGATCACTTGCCAATGAGCCTCTGGGCGGAGTTTGAGAATGAGAGCCCGATCCACTCACGGATGCCGAGTTTGAGTACGATGATCGCGCTGAATGAGAAGGAGACTTTTGACCAAGACCACTGCTAATTAACTCATATTGTTGTGAGAAGTCAACAAAATAATCTCCAAATTCACCGGTCATGTTAAACATCTTAACCACTTCTTTGGCTCTCGAGTAGTTAGCATGCTTGACACACATACGCAGTAGAGAGTCAGGAGAGGCAAGCATTTGACAGATAAAGCTGCTGCGACCAATAGGACTATCTGAGTGGCTGGTTAGTCGGGTACGCCGCTTCCGCAAAAATACCTGAAAACAAAAAATGCAAACATGGTGTAAACGGAGTGGAGCCCTAATTTGTTTGTATAAAAATTGGCCATACTTTATTTTTTAAACAAATAGTCTTGTAGTTAACTATTAACCTCGGAATGAAGTGATTACCTACAAGTCAAAAGTTAGGTGTTTTTGAACCTCTTTTGCCTACTTTCTGGGCTCATCACATAGTAGGGTGGAACTAAATGCGAATACTGTACACTCATGCAAATTAGAGGGGGAGCCCCCTCCCTCTGGAAAGAACCCTGAAGGGATATTGCTAAATTACAAGTATTGCATGCATCAAACGAGGGGCAAGGGAGAAAGGGAGAAAGGGGAAAGGGGAGTTTACCTGGGAACTACGGGATCGCAGACGTTTTTTCTTCTTGAGCTCAGAGATAGGAGACGGGTCTTCTGCATCAGCACAATCACCACTGTCATCCTCAGATTGTTTCACAGGACTACGAACCTGACGCTTGCCCACCTTGGGGGAGTTTAGTAGGTGTGTCTCTTTAATCGAGGGTCGTGGTGCTGAGAAGAAATTAGGGGAAGGGGCTCGAAAGACAGGGGACGGAGTTCTGTTTTGATTCTGACGGTCAAAGAGTGAAGCTTGTGAGTTTTGGACGATGGAGAAAGTGGGTGTGTCCTCTTTAGCTTGCATGTTACCTGTTTTTTTGTGCCTCTTTCTATCTTTCTTTGTGACCTCCTCTTGCTCGCTTTCACTTATATCGGATACACTCTCATCCCAAGAACTGACAGAATCAGTAACACCAAATTTCGTTCCTGATTTAGTCAGTGGTGAAGCAAGGATACCACTTTTGGCGGAGACCAATTGAAGCCGCCATTTTGCCTCATTAATATACTGCTCCAACTGAGCACTCCTCTGCTGTAATGAAGTGAGTGGAATAGAGGACTTAATTGTACTCGTTGCTTTGGTCTGATAGGAGCCAGTTTGCTGTGTTTGTTGAAATTTAGCAGCACGCAATTCATTGATACAGTCTTGCAACATCAAAAGCAGATCAGACGCTAACTTTTCACCAATCAAAAAACCTGCTTTGCTACGAATGAGAGCTACCGAGGAGAAATCACTGGAGAGTTCACTAGTCCATTTTGATGAGAGAGAGCCCTCTAATTTTGTCTCGTTTTCTTCAACAGGTGCTTCCTTTGTCTCACGGATACTCATCGGCTTGATGTCGGAACTCGTTAGGAACAGTAGCGAGAAAATATCTTCTAACATTTCCAGGCGATAGTTGAGAGGTTCAATTAGGGAGATATAGAGTTTGGCCTCGTGCAGATTGTCCACAACACCAACAGTGTAACGTTTATTACCAGTAGACTGAATGGTTGATTCATTCTCCATCGGTACATCTTCAAGAGAGCTAGTTCCGAAATCCAACTTTCTGGCAGCCTTTGAATTTCCGTTTGGCTCCATGGTGGGGGATGATTTCTTTTGTTGGCTATTTACAATTTTGTCCAAAGTGCCATTTGTGATTTCTACCGATGTCCACACAGCATTAAGAACGAGCCTAATTGCACAAAAGCTACGATATATCGAAATGTCTCTCTCCTGTTCTGGTTGAAGACTTTTAAAGGAGAGTACAGGGAAGGACTTTTGAGTGTCAACGGGTGAAAGGAGAGGTGGGCTTTCAGGGTCACTAGGAAACTTCATTGGTGTGGCCCCACGTGAGAACTGAGGAGGAGGAGTCAAAGCAGATATAGCCGAGACTAGTGGAACACGAGGCCGCATTTTGAGAATGTCTATAACTTCCAGAGGATTGAGGGATGCCAGAGGTGTGTAATGGTGCAAAACAAAAAGAGTAGAGTGAGATTCCAACCCTTTGAACATTTCTCCAGCTCGATGAATAGTGAAGGAGGATTGATGCTGTAGATGAGGTCTGTACAGAGGTATAAGAGTAGTCACTATAGCAAATAACAAAAAAAATGGCACCATTCAAGCTCTTTCGTATAATAGCAGGCATTTAATTGTTTCGTACTACTCTAAACACGTGTACAGTAATAATATACAATGTCATGTTGACTACTACTATCACTCTCTGTAGGGTGGATTTCATCACCTAAACGTGACTTACTTTGCCTTTTCTAGACACCACTGAACAAGCTCAACTTGAAACGCTAATTTACAGCATCCGTTAAATAACATCTGCTGAGTCATTGACATCTGAAAACAAATAAATAATATAGTAGTACCATGGTTTTGAGAGTAGCACAATGTATCGAGAGCAGTACAGCTATGAGACAAGTATACATACACATTACCATCTTATTGTGCATGGGCGGTATTGTGCATATCATGCATGCACAACACACTCTTCATGCTATGAGCACTTCTCACCTCAACCGGCCAGAGCACATCCAGCAGTTCTCTCCCACTCCCAGCAGCAGGGTACTTGTCCCAACTCAAGAGTAACATAATGGGACGGAGCGGCAGCCATTCCCGTTTGTTCATCAATGCAGCCACTTCTGATAACTGTCCGGTTAAGACCAGCTGCAGCCCCGACTCCAGTGTGGTCTCCAACAAGTGTCTGTGGTCGTAAAGGGATTCATAAAACCTCTGTCGCCATTCATGAACCGACTCTTGAGTAGTTAGGGATGGTTTCTTGGCTTCCTGAAGAGACAGTGTTGATGCGTCATCAGTCTCTGGATGCATTCGTAGATACTCTTCAACCTCATGGAGTTTGTTGATGAGGAACGGGGTGCTTTTACCCAACAAGCAAGCGTATATTTGGCCAGTCTCAAATGAAACTTTTAGATCTTCTGATATTACATAAGTTTTTCTGAGTAGAGTATGAAAAATCGTTTCAATCTTCCTTGTGAGTTTAACCATTTCATGGGTTGGATCCAAAAATGAAAGAAGACTGTAAATTAAAGATAGAATTTTCTCACAGCCTTTCTTAGTTTTTCCTACGCCACTAGTTGGGTGATCAGATTCGTATTGACTGTCATAGTCGGGTTCCAGGGAGCTTTCACGACTGTTCGTTTTTGAAACCAACTCTAAACAGTCATTGATACACTCAATGTAGATCAGTTGCAGCGATTCATTGTTAGCCATGTGAGCTGAACTATTAGGAACACTTAGACTTGTAATGAGAGCATGACCTAGGGCAGGACTAATTGTCGTGATTACGTCGTGGATAAAAGAGACAATTAGGCCAGAAAAATAAGGGATTGAGTCTGATACAGCACCAGGAATTCTGAGCACATAGATAGCATGGTACTGGCAGAGCTGGGTCTGTGTGTGCAAGGGAGATAAGGGGGGGATAGGCCAGTGAGCACAAGCGAGTATAATGATTGTGGGCCAGGGAGTATAGCAATTGTAGAGATAGTAATAATTATGACCCCTTAAAATGAGCATAAACCATTGTGCAGCTGTATAGCTATTGTTATACTCACGCAATTGCAAAAGAAAATTAATCATCAGTACTGATTTCTAGTTTTACAAATAATATTGATAAGTATGTACAGGTATAATCTCCCCGATGCTCACTAATCATTTACATGTACAAAATGTGTAGCTAAGTAATTTCTTTGTCACAAAATTGATTACCTTAATGTTACTATTAAAGACGGGTAGTACTTTTGGCAATTTCAATTGTTTTTATGGTACTCATTTTGGTGATTCGCACCAAATTCACCAAATTCAATACAACATAATTAGAAA
>VSKX01091838.1_pt1 | contig 12502 bp, 9 predicted proteins | sample 4799481 | NCBI WGS metagenome assembly VSKX01 (sample SAMN12179537, study PRJNA552185) | sponge metagenome | biome: deep-sea hydrothermal plumes; feature: spots directly above weak diffusing fluid; material: sea water; isolation source: sponge from the Swan site of a hydrothermal vent ...
ACTCTATTAGACTAGCACTTCGGTATTGTGCGGTCAGTATCCACTCTATTAGACTAGCACTTCGGTATTGTGCGGTCAGTATCCACTCTATTAGACTAGCACTTCGGTATTGTGCAGTCAGTATCCACTCTTGCCAATGTGGACTGTATACGATGAAATGTGTGTATAGGTCCTATCTACTGACACACACACACACACACACACATACATGTATATAACTATGAAGTGCTTTGGGGGATTATTGCCTCTAACTGTGAGTCAGATATTTGAAGTATGTCGTGCTCAAGTTTATTAGCAGCAAAGATGAGGAATCGTCGCAGTTGGTGAGAGCCATTTCCACTCTATTGGAGTTTAGTCCACAGGAGGAGAAATACGTTAAGGAATATCTGGAATACAAGGTGAGGTGTACAGGATTCAAATGTCACCCCGTTTTTTACAATTGTTTTCTTTGTTGTTCAAGTACACATTGTAGTAAGCATTTTATTGTTTATGTGAGTGTGTCCATATGTTGTCTAGCGTCAGTGGGAATTAACCCTCTATACTAAAGTACATATACATCTACGCAACTATGTGATATCTAGAATTGGAGGTGACAAAAGCTGTATGTGGTCGATCAGCACTGTATGTGTGTACAGTCAGGATATTATGTCCACATGCTATAATGTGTTGTGGGGAAATAGTTTTTCCTTAAAGCAATTTGGCCTTTTCCAGTCCAGCCCACTGTAAGAAGTGTGAAATAAAGTGCTACTCAAATATAAGAGCCACTTGGCCATTCTGCCCATACAGCACCATATCATTTGTGTACGTAAAAGCACATGTTAGTGGCACTTTAGTTGTTGTCTGTGTCTGCCTATGCTGTGTTCTGTATTGCATTCACTTCCTGAGATGACATATACATACACACACATACCACCCTCAGATGTCATGGTTTGGCAGCGTACCGCCGCCACTTATTCCTTCTTTAGTCAAAAAATGAATATCTTATAGGACTTCATTAATTTACTTATGTTCGATCAAAGCTGTACGTATTATTCCGTCTGTCTCAATAACAATTCTTTTGTAATAACAATGGTGAAATACATAATTTAGAATAATAAAAAAACTTTCATAAAATTGCACCCTATGATATATGATTTGAGATGTGAACTACCTCTCTGAACACTGTCACAATCAGACTGATCTTGGACACTAGCAAACTAAGCACACAACACACAAACCATGTATAACTGTACAGAGATCCAGTCTCTCTGGCATGACACCAGTGACACAGACACAGACTGTACAGCAAGTTAAAGCAGAGGGCTGCTAGTCCACAATACAACAGCACCAGTATACTTCCGTACGGCACTAGAGACATGTCAACTTCAACTGAATAGACCAACACAATCGATAGAGCATAGCCACAGAGACACGCATACTTTGTCATGCGATTACATGAGTATCCTAAAAATTGCAAAAAAGTCAAATTTATGATCCAGAAGTACCAGTTGATTAGTTCATTGACCTCCAGAGGATGTCTGGGTACTGGTGTGAACGGTTGGCCAGTGCTGAAAGATAGAAGTGTGACAAAGGCCAACACAAAAGGCAAGAGTATCGCATACATATCCATGACGACCCATCTTCGCCTCACACTGTCATGCAAGCTAGAGGCTTCTTTTCCAAGTACCGTAGCGTACCGAGAAATCGTATTTTCGTAGTAGTAGCAATTTGCGGCTATTCCCGCTAGAAGAAGTGCGATAAAGACAGAGCAACTCTCAACAACTATGATTAGATGAATGTCAAAATTGAGCAAAGGAAGAGTAAGTATAGTTTGTCCTAGACTGCTACACACGCCGCCTTTAATGGTGTTGCTCTCGCACAGCAAGAACGCGCCAAGGTATAACAACATAGCCACGAGAAATGCTGCATTAGTCATAGGTATCCAGATAGACTTGATTCTACGCTTGGTCATTTCTTCCGATTGATCGAACACAGTTTTTAGGCTACTCCCTCGCAATTCTGTAACCTCCTCTTCAGACGAAAATCTCTCGTGGATTTTAATCATCTGTAGCACTGCTTGTTCTGGAGAGAGACTTATTCTTGGAATGGACGGTTTTGAGGCAATAATTGGAATGTGTAGAGTACAGCAGAGAGGCGTCACAACTCTTAGGAGAAAACGCAGCGTAAAAGCAACAAATCGACACACTAGAGCAGTATAGCGATCAGTTTCTTCTGCTTTGAAGGCAGTTAGGAGTCCACCATTTTCACACAGAGACATAATCATTACGGACATTCCTTGATAGAGTAGGTACAGTATGACAACAATTCGTATCAGTTCTTTCGTTCGACCGTGATAGAACTTTCTAAAGTGATGATACGGAAATACATCGTCAAACAATCGATTACCTATATCTTGAACCGTACTCGTCTTGTTCTCTTTATTCGTTTTAGCTCTTGCTGACAGTTTCTGCGAGGATGATCCAACTCCAGTTCGCTGAGATTGAGTCCCTATTTTTGTATGACCGTGAGCAGTTCTACGTGCTAGTGATTTCGAAGATTTTGTACAAGTGTTATTTTCGGGGTCTTTCGAATTAACTTCTTCTTTTAGTGGGAAATTGTAAATGTGGTTTGTTACTGCCCCGTTGTAATTAACGCACTGATGATCGTGTGATTGCTTTCTAGAATGTTCTTCGCCGTGCGTCTGTTCACACCTGGTTGCCTCAGGAGGATGATGAGGCACGCTATCCCAGCCCGTGCAAAATTCACAGGTAGTGAGACACTCGTTTGGGGTGTTTTTATGCTGGTAACTGTCCACCAAATGATCTGTGCGATGAGAAATTGTGTTAAAATAAGTGTCAATGACCCCATGAATACAATTATACAATAAATAAATATTTGTAATAATACATAATACATTAATACAGCTTAAAATAGATACCTACTCATTTGTGGTATACATAGTTAGTCATTAGTTCTATGAAAGTTCCAGAATTGAGGGGGGAAATTATAAACCCAAATTGGAACTGGAACTATGAAAATTGGAACTGGAACTATGAAAATTTGAATTGTCAATTAGCTAATTAAAGATAAGAGTACATGAAGATAATAACAATAACAACAGCAATTTGATTAACCTGTCAGTAGCTGTTTCATCTTCTGTAGTAGTACGTTATGATGGCTGTGACGAGCAAAATGCATCACAGAGTTGATCGTGTGTGTGTGTTTGTTGGGATGATGGTCAGTCCAGTACACCACCAGCTCTTCCGGAGTGGACGTCAACTTGAGCATAAAGTATTCCGCAAAGCCTCTCCAGTTTGTGGGAGTGTAGTCTGAAGAGGCCCCTTCTAATGACCGCATTAGGGCGTATCTAAAGCATACTGGAGCTTCACTAAGGGAACAGTTAGCTGGATCCACCACCATTTTATATTCAGCCTAAGGTTTCTCTTAGTATAGCTATAGCTCTAGCTGTTGACTTGGGTCTAATAAGAATATACGCATGTCCTACTGTCTTTTCTAGAATATTGAAAGGTCAAGGCATGTGATAAAACATCCGCCTCTGTATGGGATAATCCCAGCTTTCTCTGTTGTAGGTAATAATAACGATGTAGCATGCAAGGCCGGCTGCGCGAGCCCCTCCCATCTTTTCTGCAGAAAATTAGAATATTACTCGTTAATAAAAGGGAAAATACGGTTTGTTGTCCGTTATTTAGAGTAGAGTCCGTGGAAAAGAATGTTCATTGTGTCATCCTGCTCTCCGAGATTGATTACGTTGGCGGTTATTACACGAAAGGTAATTTCCTGTGTGACGTTTACTTGTGCCTTATATGGAAGTTTGCGGTTTTGCCTATCAAATATCCCTGAGGTCACGGTTGCTAAGGGCCCCCACAACCGGACCTCGACTATAAAGCCCTCAAAATAGGCGGCAAAAAGAAACGGCATTTTCGAGAACTTTTGTGTTTGACACTGAGAAAGAAATGGAAGGCTTTTTGGAAGCGAATAGAGTTGTAGAAGTGTCCCTCACCAAACTAAAGAGTATACACAAGTCTGGAGATCTGCCACTGAGAAGAACACTACTCGTGTCTAAAGCACTCAACAATGCTCAACAAGTAGCCACATCGGCACATCTCTCCTTTCTAAGAAGTCCCCCCAAGACAAGCTCCTCTAAGCTGCTGGCCAGCATTAGTCAGGACAAAGAACAACTATCAAGTGACGAAAGCCGTGACTGGCACAGACCAGTAAGAACTCTTTGGAAACGAACCAGTCCCATCGCTTCGGCAGCTTTTGCCCGGCGAGAACCTGTTCAAGAAGAAGAGCCTATGGACTTCGTCAACTCAGTTTTAGAGAACGTCTTAAGTGAAACAAGCGGGGCTCAAGCCAAGGGGCCGTCGCCTAAACGCTCGCTACTGTCTAGCGATACAAAGAAGCTAAAGAGAACTAATCCGTTTGACAATCTCACTACTAACACGGCGTGGTCAACGTGGCAATTCGACTCGAGTACAAGTTGGAGTGACCATTCAGACTCTGTCATGTCCCCAGGAAAGAGAGATCACATTGCTGCCTTTCCCCCAAGTGATAAAGAAAACTTTGTGCCTACCTGGAGTCAAGTTTGGCCCGAAGAATCGAAACGATTCAAACCCTCTACGCCAGCAGGTTGTCCTGTCGAGTCGCTACCAGGTTTCGACAGTTATTTGTCGCCACGGAATTTGCAGTCTGCCCCTTTGATTACGTACATGCTCGGCGGAGGCAGTGCTTTTGGGCAACAGTCAAGCTCCTCGTTTGAAAACGGGTGGCCAAAATCAGACATGGAATGCGATCACTTTTCTTTTACTCACTACTCCTCCAGTCAGACTCAACCAATCTTAGCATGTTAAATTTTCACCTTTTTCTGTGCTATTTGTCAGATCCTTCATAATCACTTTGCTCTGTTACTCTGCACGTTTGTTATTCTACTTTTTATTTCATTTTCAACTTCATCCTTTATTCAAAATTACAGGTATCTAGAATTCTCTGTATCTTGCTTGTGTGTATACATCTCTTCTGACAAAATAAGCTTGGAAAACTGATCCACTGTCAAATGTAAAAATAAGAGCTAGAGCATGCAAATTTAATGCATACCGCTTAATTATAAAGGAAAAACTGCATGAGTTACTTGAAGTGTTAATCGAGTCGCCTACTGTATTTACCATTATCATGTGACGGGAGGCACTGTATTATAGAGTGTAAATTGAGAATGACACACTAGAACAGAGACAGAAATGTACATCGTTCATTGACTAAAAGGCTAACACCCATTAACACAGTTGACACGCTAATCTTCAACTAGGTGATGGGTCCAAGGTAAGGATAGTTCCAAATGGAAAGTGCTGCATCACAGGAAATTTTCCCAAAATCTGTACACCAAAAGAGAGCACTAGACTACCACACGCACACACACGCACAGTATCAAACCCTTTGGCCCTTGATGGTGTCACATGCAATATCTACTCCACACACACACAGAGAGAGTCATGAGTCATGTACAGTGATACAGTGACCCATAGACAAGGCACAATGCAGCTTCCTATTCACAAATGTAGGGTGATACAGTGACCCAGAGACAAGGCCAGAGAAAAGGCATGATACAGCTTCCTATTCACAAAGTCATGCTGACTGTACAATACACAATGACCTGGGCAGCAAGCAGATGTGGCCAAACAAGCTTATTCATACCACTTGACACACAATGCTAATTAAAGAATAAAGTGGGTGGTTGAAATCTGATATGGGAGCTGCCCCTTACAACTAACAATTCCCCACTTATGAATATTGCAAAATGAGGTCAGTGTGGCCGTATTAGGTACAAACCAACATCCGTAGTTGCTTGCACAACAAGCGCCTATTCATAGTGTGTTTATATCCCCCCATGCATGTATAAGCATACTACATATACACTACATATACACCATTGGCAAACATACACACCATGTTTTGGATAAGGTATTCTTTATTGACGTGTATGTGTGTATACATAGCAGGTGATACCAAAGGAAGTATGCTTAATAGATTGACTCACAGCCCAAACAAATAATAGGATGCCTACGTAGCATTTAAGCACACACACACACATTATTGTACCAACATAACCTTCAAGTGACCAGCAGTAACAGGGAGCTAAGCTATACATGTATGGCTATGTGTAAATGTTGAAGGCACTAAACTTAGACCACACAAAGCTCGAGAAAGGGTATTAGATCATTAACTGCCCGTGTGTGTGTGTGGCAGCTTACCTCAGCCTTAAACATCTTTATAAGACCCGAGTTAACTTTGGTCCACTCCTCCACACCGCTAATTCCCCATAGTGTGTTGGAATGCTCTGCAAAAGGCCCGGTCTTCACCTAAAAAGAATAGCCAGTGAAGCAACGATTAGCTACTGCATTAAGGCTGGTTTATAATAATTATGAAGCTAGACCCGACGTAGCGCCCAACGTCAGGAAACGCTCGATTAGAATGATGTTCTATTTTCCAACGTAACGTCAACGTTTTGACGCTAGCGTCGTATTATAAACCAGCTTTTTTTTAGGTAATACAAAACTGCAAATTGTAAACAAAGATTAGGATACAGGTGTTGTGACACATCCACAACACACACGCTGCAAGTAACAACAAAATGAGAACAGAAAAACACCCATAAATGTATGAATCCATACACGTACAGTACAACCACATCACACCATGAAGCCAACTTCCTACAACCCAACTATTGACTTCACTGTTGAATGACAACAGCAGTCCTTTAGTAGTACATAATGCCAAAACATGAGAAAACTTGCCCAGACAAGCAGTACACTCACACACCCTCGCAACTAGAGTGCCCTGGGGACAGCTGCATGTATAGTGGGTCAGAAACTAACCCAGAACATGATCACAATCACTTTGTTCACCACATCAGAGAGAAGCCTGCTGTCTTATAGCACAAACACAAACTAGGCATTTCCTAATTGGCTTTGTCCTAAAAAATCATTTTCTCCTTTTGCTTTCATAATTAGCTAAACTTTCTGTGCTGCATGCAAGCCAACACAACAAATTACCTATTGAACCTAAAGCCGCCACGCAGGCAGCCAGAGGAAACTAATGAGGCTATCATTATGGGACACCAAAAATGGTACAAAGTTGAGCGGTAAGCAAGGACAGTGACAGCAGTTACAGACACTGAAATGTTGGATTGGTGGGTAATAAATAAAACACGTTTGAGTGAGTCGTTAGTTCTTCAGATCTTATACATTTCTGTTTTGATAGTTCTAGTGGGCTTGGAATGTCAGATATGAGGGCTGTACGACCACTAAAGGCTGGTATGAAATCACCCATTTCACACATACTAGGAATCTACCCAATTAAGTGCCACCAAATAAGAGTGATATTTCAAAGTGTAGTAAGTGCATGTGTGTTCGTGGCATGTGCATGTGGATAGAAGGCTAGCTAGAGACAATGAGAGATTTGAACAAGCCACCACCAAATAAGAAAGCTAGAGTAGAGTACCACTAACATCACTGCATGGCCTATAGCTAATACACAAGCCAATGACTATATTAGTAGTCAGCATTGGTAGGTCAGTAGTGTCAATATTATAGAGAAGAGCCCATACATACACAATGCACTACCGCAGACTGGTTGTCCCTATAGTTACAGAGTATGCAACAGCTGCATTGTGGGTTGTGTGGAGGGGTGCTGCTTACACTCAATACCATACTGGCTCCAGGCCAAGACCTATAACTACAGGCAATAACTACCTAGCCAAACATCCATTAGTAGAACAGCTAGGCATTGGCTTCAATATGAGGAACCTTATTGATTTTACTATACAGCAGAATGGGGGCAGCCCAATGAATGCAACTGTATGTATACACATGGGGAAATTTCACTGTTGTTTTTTGAGCTTCACCATAATTATTATTATTGTGACATTGCACAACTGAAACAGCTCAATGTAAACACTGCAAGCAGCTTATACAAATACACTACAGACAGAGAAAATAATCGCTATTTTCCATAAAATATCAATTTTTGATTTATGGCCCAGAGGTCTATGAGTACATGACTTGCAATCCACCTCCCACCTCCTCAGTGTTGTAATAACTACAGTACTTACAGTACAGTGCAACTTTGCTGCACTAGCTGTAAAGGTATTCATTCAGCCAGGGCTACTACACCCCAGGTGCACACCACCATTCAAGTACATTGTGCTAATGGCAAGACCACAGATAAGCTATCAGTGAGGTCAGTGGTGACATATGAAGCCAGAGTGAGCTTATCAGGCAGTCAGGTCATCCAGACTAAGAGTAAACAACTCACCACAACACTGCCAGGAACAGACTGATCACCTGCCACATTTTACTATACTGGAAATTGAAATCATATACCCACACACCCACACCCACACACACTGGCTCACTACATACCCACACTCACTCACTAACACACACTCACAGACTCCAGCATCACCCACCCAACCTTAACATTAGACTGTACTGTTACAGTAGAGCACAATAAAAGCTCTACCTACCCTCCTCCACAGGCCTTTGAAGAGAGAAAAGAAGACCTGCTACTGACTGTTCACGCATACACAATGGATATTTTCAGTAAATTTTACCGGTATACCTTATCAATTTTACGAGAAAATTATAATAGAGAAAGCTCTAGCTATATAGCTAAAGCGATACCGGCCAGTATTGATCATCACGATGCAAGCTTTGGCGTGCTGCACAGCACCATCAAAGTTCTCTTTGTCTCCATAATCAAAAGAACCATGAACGGAGTTGCTGCCACTAGCACTATACTAGACTCTGTACCAGACTACGTGGATGATGCCATTTTCTTTTACTGAGCCGTATACACGTTATCTGGACCTTAGTCAGAATCTGACTAAGGATAGCGCATGCGTAAGCAGCCAGGCCCATCTTCAGGGGCTTGGGGAGGAGGCTAAGCTCTACCTATAGACCTGTGTGATATATCCCTGCAATATGAGTATGGTATCTAAAACATCACACAATCAGTGAGAGGCTAATGCCCAATAATTAAAGGAATTCCAAGAACGTAACAAATCCACAACAATCCCATGGCCAGAGACAATGGAGCTAGTCGGAGACGGGTGGACGTGTAAACAGAGCATATACAATCAACACACTTTGCCACGCATGGCACGCACACACAGTCTGACAACGAGCTCAATCAATGTGTGTGTGAGTGTGCATGGCACCACGCACAGTCTGACAACGAGCTCAATCAATGTGTGTGTGAGTGTGCGTGTGTGTGTGCAAATAACCTTGTCTTGTGTAAATTACTACTAACCAAATGTTGGTAGATAGTTGCAGTATATAATCCTAGTTTGTGCTCGATATTACAGCAGTACATACTCGAGTAGGTATAATCAACATTTGGAGCATTGGCCCACGAATGTTCAGCATTGATGCCAAACTGCAGGGACTTGAATTTTAGGAGCTAAATTTGAGGCTTAAAAACATGCATTCAGTAGTTCTTTCATGTTGTAGTTTATCAAATCTAGAAGTGGATTAGTAGTTTCTAAATGCATGTTTTTAGATTTGAAATGAGATAATCCAAACACAAGTTATTGGCTCTCTAAGTATAGGTACATTGTACATGCACACACATGAAGCATTAAGCCTGGTTCACGATATGACGATAGTCCTTCGTTTCGTATGGTATCGTAAGCTACCGTCCGATTAGAACCTGAGTCTAATCTACGAAACGAGCGTCTATCGTCATATCGTACAGTGGCAGTAACAGGTGGTGGATTGGTTCTTACAGAATTGATGAATTTGACACAGGCCATGAACAGATACTCCTCATCATTGGCTTCAGCCACACCTCTCTCAACAAAACTACCTGGACGCAGCAAAGAGTGACCTGTGTGTGTGGGGAGTGTGTGGTGTGTGTGGAGTGTCATATTGTGAACCAGGCTTTACTGATGCAACGTAAGCTCCAGCGTCATATTGTGAACCAGGCTTGATGCTACTGATGCAACGTAAGTTCCAGCGTCATATTGTGAACCAGGCTTGATGCTACTGACGCTACGTAAGCTCCAGCGTATAATCGGTTAAAGGAACAAAGTGTAATAATTATTGTGTCTATTATCATTGCCAATAGCTCCAAATAAAAAAAATTGGGATTTTAAAAGCTCCCATCAAATACCATTTAGGTGAGATCCAAAGGACAGAAAGTACATTAATTGACACTATTTTGGCCTGTTGTAGCCCAATTAAACAACAGCATAATGGGTTAGTCATCACCTTAGTAACCATATGTACCACAATCACAATTGCAGCCAGAAAATAACTAAGTTTGTGGGCAGGCAATTCCAAACCTGAATGGCTGATTAATCCCACCACACACAAATCTAACTAACTGTAGACAGCAGTCTTAATTGAGTCTTAAGTGAAAAAGTTTTTAATCTCATTAGCAGTGATCAACACCCACTAGAGGACATATGCTCTCTGACTTAGTATGTGCAATGTGTGTATTGGAGCTAGTTAGAGCCTGCCAGGCTTCAGTGCATCAATGGCTGCACAGTCACTAATTGCCATTCCATTAGAGCAATTCCAACCAGACAACACATTAGAAGGTGCCGCCAAGTCTGACCGCACCCACAGGAAGTGAACACATATAGCTATACACAGGATGTTAAACATATACACACACTTTAGGAAGTGAACACATAGTTAACTATACACAAACATGTGCCTGCCTTCCTGGCTGGTTTCACAATACACGTAAATCGCTGACACGGCGTGCCGCGTTGAATCAAGTCTATTCCAACGTGAATCACATGCGGCAACCCTCCACAGAGCGGCACGTTACGTGTATATATTGTGAACCAGGCTTGGCTTTAGGAACGTAATTATGTCTGCAGCAATCAACCAGCTGTGCATGGTATGAGTGGGGGTGTGTCTGTGATATACCATGTACTGAGTGTGTTCAAGTGTACACTGACAATAAAAAGCATTTCTTTACTTCAGGTATCAAGTTACCCTACAGAGTAAATTGATATGGCCAGACCACAAACAGTACACTATAGTACAGTATATGATGGTATACAGCAATATATCATGTTCATAATCAACCAACTATGATGTGTTGGCGCCAGATATTCTAACTGAAATTGCTGAAACCCTATCCACCATACAACCACATCACACACCATGCACCACACACATGGCTGTATTAAACCCCTACTATGTGTATAGGACAGCAGGAAGCAGCAACAAGCTATATCTCAGCCCACACACTCACTGAACATGCAATTAACCAATTAGTGTAGGATTTGATATATACAACAGCAATAAAATCCTTATTAGTGCCACCAGAATACTGTACACAAACAGAAATGTGTCTAGTTATTGCACGTTTATAATAATTATTTCAGTTTGTATGCAATAGCCACATATCCGAGGGGGCATGACATGTGTACCAATCAGCGCACATGCATGTGTACCAATCAGCGCACATGCATGTGTACCAATCAGCGCACATGCATGTGTACCAATCAGCGCACATGCATGTGTACCAATCAGCGCACATGCATGTGTACCAATCAGCGCACATGCTCGATCCTCACATTCTTTGCCTTCTTTTGGGCCTTTATGATAAACAAAAAGATAGCAAAAGTGTTGGAATGTCTTAATTGGTACACATGACGTCGCACCTTCTATGTACTGTAAACTATAGTCTATTCGCGTTCACCTGGTCCCCGGAACTAAAATGTACACTCACTGATCAAACATAGTGATATTTTGACTGGCTAATCCTACAAAAAAAAATAAGCCATAGTTAGACGTGGGGTTTCATCAGAAACGAATTATACTAGCAATACTAGAATTCATCAAAGTATGACCAAGATACAGTGCAAAAACGGAGGACCAGGTGAACGCGAATAGACTTCAGCGTTGGAACATCATTACCATACATCAGTCACTGACCACATAAACTCAGAATCACTGTCACTGTATGTGTACAGAGGATAAGGTTAGTCTTGCAACAGCTAGACCACCAAAAACCACAGTACCACAGTGTAGAAGCTAGCCAGGTCCTCCAGCATGCTGCTACACATGTACTGTGGTCTTTCATGGCCTGTAGTGGTTAGCTAGCCAGGTCCTCCAGCATGCTGCTAAATGTGTACTGTGGTCTTTTGTGGCCTGTGGTTTTTGACCCTCTGTTGCAGGCAATCATACCCAAAGAGGGTAATCCCTGCCTCAGCAGTGGGCTTAATTTATTGTAGGGTACTGGAATCTTCCCAAGAGAAAAGCTACCCAAACAGACAACAGTCTACTTTCACCATACACACTCACTGCTAGTTAGAGTACAGTAGGTAATTAGCAGTTACAAAACACCCACCATATACCCTAGCATTTGAACACAACACAACAGAACACACAACACAACACAACACAACATACACACACACACACGCACATACATGCACACACACACACACACACACACACACACACACACACACACACACACACACACA
>VSKX01099905.1_pt1 | contig 12497 bp, 14 predicted proteins | sample 4799481 | NCBI WGS metagenome assembly VSKX01 (sample SAMN12179537, study PRJNA552185) | sponge metagenome | biome: deep-sea hydrothermal plumes; feature: spots directly above weak diffusing fluid; material: sea water; isolation source: sponge from the Swan site of a hydrothermal vent ...
AAGTAAAGGATAGTTATGTGCAGTGAATAATGATGGGTAAAAGTAATACTCAATTGATTCATAAAGGTAAAAGTAGCACCAACTTTATTTACAGCACATAATTAAACACTCCACATAATTACGAAAATCAATGAAATCACGGTATAAATACACCTTGGGCAGTTCTTGGAACATAATCATGACTGCAATCCTTTGATGACATCGATAATAATTTGGGGAGATATTTGAGCGGGAAAGACCAGATCACCAACAGAAGTTGCCAGAGTGATGGTTTGGCTTTTAATCGCACTTTTTGGATCAACTTCTTGTTTGACGATAACCTCAGAAAACGCATCGTTTTTTGTTCGATAGGCTCTAGAACTATAACGATAGAAAGATTGAGTTGAGATTTTATGTTCTCGACAGAAATCGGCTACAGATAATTTACTGAGTCGTTGTTGCTGAACCAGATCTTGCCATTGCTGCAGAGTATGCCTTGCCATTACACGCCTTTATTTCCGAAAGTAATGACAAAGATTTTAAAGAGCTGAAGATCAAAGTGAAGACGGTGTTCCCCACTCGGTTACTTTTGTTCATGACAAAAGATACTTGAGGGCATAGCCTTTAAGCTAACTTAATAATATTTCTTAAGATATTTACTAATGTATTTTCTGACTTTTTTATGAGGAATAGTCATTTTTAGATCTTCTAATAACGGCTTATATTCAGGCTTGCTTGAGCTGGCTATCGCTTTAGCCATATAAGCATATGCTGAAATAGCTTGCCTATCATGGACGAGTAAGCGCGCAGATTTTAGTTCTTGTCCGATAGCATCAAGTACCGCTTTATCCTCTAATCTGAGCTCAATCATTCTTTTTGCTGATAATTCCATTAGCCCGATATCATCACCTTTAAATGCATTTATAAGACGTTGATTTTGATCTAATACTGTCGCGTTGTTTTCGCTTGTCGCGTTGAATATTTGATTCCACTTTTTGTACTGATACAATTCAATCTTTGATTTTTTTGCATGAGCTCTTATTTTTTTAGGTTGTTCTTTACTCATTAATGAATTGATAAAAGGCAGGTATTTTTCATTGCCTGAGTATGCCAACGCCCGAACTAAATAAGCCATGTTATTAAGTGCATGCTTATCTTTAGTTTGAGGTAAATTAGTTTTTATATTCTGCACAATCACATCATACAATTCAGGAGTAGAAAACCCTGAAATGGCTAATTTTTTTATAGCCTCTTGCTGACTGGTTGGATTGTTAGCTGAAAAAATCTCTTGGTACTGTGCAAGAGTATTATCATCTGCCCAAGAAAGAGGACTAAGTAAACTTAATATAAGTAGTGTTGTTGAAGAAAATAGCTTCATAGAACTGTTCCTATTTTATTCTGTTCATTCATAGCTTTATTATTAATTTTAGCGCCTACTGTATTTTTTAACGCTTGTTCAAAAGATAGTGGTATCACTTTTCTTTTAGCGACAAAGCGATCCATTCTAACGTTATACGCAGCTTTACAACGTTCAGAACTATCCAGCTTTCTGAGCTTAATTTCATCAGAAATAGCCCACGACCACTCAGCATGAAATTTGAATGTTTTATTGGCTAATTGGGTGCACAACTCAGAGTTATTAAACTTTTTTACTCTTTTTTCTGGGGAACCAAGAAAAACGGTGCAAGCCGATAAACTGAGTAATGATGAACAAAGAAGTACTTTCTTTAACACGAATTTTTCCTCTCTATTATTTGATCCATTGTTTAAATATCAATGAAGTATTAATGCCGCCAAAGGCAAAGTTGTTGCTCATTATTATATCAGTGTCAATGTGTCTGATATCGTCACGAATGTAATCGAGAGAGGCACATTGAGGGTCGACATTATCTAAATTGATAGTGGGTACAAACCAACCTTCACTCATCATTTTGATGCTTAACCATGATTCCAATGCACCACAAGCACCAAGAGTATGTCCGGTATAACTTTTTAAAGATGATATTGGCATATTGTTACCAAAAACAGCATGAGTTGCGATAGATTCTGCGATATCGCCACGATCAGTTGCTGTACCATGAGCACTTACATAACCCACTTGTTCAGGCTGAATTTGTGCTTCGCTGAGAGCTATTCGAATGGCTTTTTCCATTGTATCGGCATTGGGTTGTGTAACGTGTAATCCGTCAGAGTTAGTACCATAGCCAATGATTTCGGCGTAGATGTTAGCGCCTCTCGCTTTGGCATGTTCAAGTTCTTCGAGAATTAACGTTCCGGCACCTTCACCAATGACTAAACCGTCACGGTTAGCGTCAAATGGGCGAGGGGTCATTTGTGGTTCAGCGTTTCGAGTGCTGGTCGCAAATAAAGTGTCAAAAACGACCGCTTCAGTTGGGCACAATTCTTCACCACCACCTGCAAGCATTAAAGTTTGTAGACCATATTTAATTGCTTCATAGGCATAACCAATGCCTTGACTGCCAGAGGTGCACGCGCTGCTCGTAGTATGAACACGTCCTTTTAGTCCAAAAAATACGCCTAAATTAACTGCTGTGGTGTGCGCCATCATACGAATGTAGCTAGTCGCAGTTATCCCTGACATATCGCCTGACTTCAACATATCACCAAATGCAATTAATGGATCGGTACTGCCTGTAGAAGATCCGTAAGCGACGCCCATAATCCCAGTTTTAATCATGGGGTCATCTAGCAAACCAGCATCCTGTAATGCTAACTCGCTGGCTCGTGTTGCCATCAGTGATACTCGACCCATTGAGCGGATTTTTTTTCGTGAATAGTGACTTGGGATCTGAAAATCCAGTACTGGTGCTGCTAATCGAGTGTTTAAACCATCAAATTTATCCCACTCATCCATGGTGACAACACAGTTTTGTTTGTCTCTGAGTTTGGCTGAAATGGTTTCCCAATCTTGACCGAGTGAACTTATGCCCGCCATACCTGTGATCACGACTCGTTTATGAGAAGTCATATTAGATCATCCCTCCATTAACTGAAATTACTTGTCGGGTAATATAAGCAGCTTCATCAGTCATTAAAAAATCAGCTAAAGCTGCAATTTCTTCAGTTGTGCCCATACGACGCATTGGGACTAACTGTTTGACAATATCATCACCGATACCATCAACCATATCGGTTTCAATAAGCCCAGGAGCAATGCAGTTTACGGTGATTTTTCGCTTTGCTAGCTCTAACGCTAGGGCTTTTGTTGCGCCAATAATTCCAGCTTTTGAAGCACTGTAATTTACTTGTCCGCGATTGCCTGCAATACCTGCTACAGATGCTAAACTGATGATGCGTCCACCTTTGCGGCTTTGTACCATCGGCATTACGCAAGGGTGTACTACGTTATAAAAACCGTCTAAGTTCGTGTGGATAACACTATCCCATTCGTCGTCGGTCATAGCAGGAAATGCGTTATCTTTATTGATCCCAGCATTCAGGATCACACCGTAATATGCGCCATGATGTTCGATATCTTCATTCAATAAAACTTTGGCTTTGGCTCTGTCTGCTAAATCAAATTGCAATAAATTTGCATTGACTCCGTTGGATCTCACTTCAACCAATGTCGCTTCGGCAGCAGCATGATTACTGTGATAATGAATAGCGATATCGAAGCCTTTTTTGGCTAGACGAATTGCAATCGCTTTGCCTATACCTCTACTGGCGCCAGTCACTAGTACTCTTTTGTTCATGATTATTCTCCGTTGTCTGACGCCATACCTTGCTGCAGGTAAGTTTGAGTATCTTGTGGTTGATATACATTAACGTTGGCACTGGCGACTATTTGATTTTCTAACTCGATTTTACAATCAAAAACTGCCAATCCAGATTCTTCTTGATAAAGCCGCAAAACTGTAATTTGATAACTTTGATTTAGCTTAAATGTTGGGGTTTGGAATACCAATTTTCGACTTCCTAAAAGAAAGCCAACTTTAATAGGGGCTTGCTGACGCTTAGCTTCTACTCCTGCAAGAGCCGCAATGGTTTGCGCCATGTATTCGATGCCAACGTAATTAGGGACACCTTGGCGCTGCTCATCAAAATAAGGGCTCTGTGGGGTAATGGTAACTTGAGCCGTAAGCTGGTCAGCTTGGCTGTCTATTATCTTATCGATGAGTACCATTGGCCTTTGGTGTGGCAAAAATGACTCTACATCTATTGAATCAAAATCAAACATCTACATCATCCACTAACTGGTTATTTTACTTAAAATTAGAGTGCAATTACTACCACCAAAGGCAAATGAATTACTCATAATATGTTTAGCTAAAACGGATTCATTACCGATGACTAAAGGTAAGCGGGCTATAGTCGAATCACTAATACCGTCCCACATTTGTCTAGGGAGTGGACCCGAATGATCACGAGACAACAACAAATAGCCAAACGCGGCTTCAATTGCACCTGCAGCGCCTAATGTATGACCTGTCAATGGCTTGGTTGAACTGCAAAAGGGGATGTTATCAGAAAAGACCTGACTTACTGCTCGGCTTTCCATCGCGTCGTTCAATATCGTTGCGGTGCCATGTAGGTTTAAGTAATCAATATCAGAGTGATCAAGCCCAGCTTGATTCAGAGCTTGAGTCATTGATTCGATAGCGCCAATGCCTTGTGGGTGCGGTGCTGAAATATGATGAGCATCACTGGATTCACCTATCCCTGCAACAATGATATCGTCAATTTTTGTTTGTCGCTCCGTAAGCAAAAATAATGCGGCACCTTCACCAATGTTAATGCCATCGCGATTCGCACTGAAAGGGTTGCATAGCGCTTTGGAAACAGATTCTAGTGCTTTAAAGCCATTGATGGTTAATTGGCATAAACTGTCTGCGCCACCAACAATCACTGCATCACAGAGTCCTGAAGCAAGTAACCTTTTCCCTGTGGAAAACACTTTTGCACTGGATGAACACGCCGTCGAAACGCTGTAGCAAAGGCCTGTTAGTCCAAAATATTCAGCGATAAAATGACTGCAATTTCCGAGTTCTTGTTGTTGGTAATCAAACCCATCAGGTAATTCGCCATGTTGTGAATGATAAGTTAAAGCGGCTTCACCTTCTGCAATACCTGCAGTGCTACTGCCAAGAACTACAGCAATTCTCTGCACACCATAGTTGTTTTTCATGGCCTCTACCTGAGAGGCTATTTGCTGGGCACAGTGTTGCAGAAGACGATTATTTCGGCATTCAAAATTTGTAAACTTTACAGGGAGTGGCATCAATGGAATTGACACTTCACCGACAATAACAGGCTGCTCAAATAACAGATCTGATTTCTGTTTCATCCCATTTTGATCGCCTTCATATAAAGCTGATAACACTTGATTTACGTCATCACCTATTGGTGTGCAAAAACCAATAGTTTCAATAACGGTGGATATACTTTTTGTAGTATTAGTCATTGTGCTTGTCATAGTATTAGCCATCTACCAATGGAGTCATTGTTAGCGTTAAATGAGCTTCAGGAATATTGATTGTCACGGTTGAAAGCCATGGATTAACGGATTTTTGGTAGCTAATCATCACAACTTCTTGCTGTTCAGTATCGATAACTTTTCGCCAACTTTGTGCTATTAAACTATCAGAAAAAATATTTCCTTGTTGAAGCCCAATACTAACGCTTTTCTCCGGCCAATAAGCCATCTGTATTAACGCCAATATGTATTCTGGTTTAAAATCGTTGCCCAATAAGGCACTGTGCTGGCTGTTTAATGTTTGGCCATCAAAGGTTAGTGTGAATAATGCTTGGCCAATAGGGCCTAAGCCGACTACGATAAGTTGTCGGTTATCGATTTCGACATGAAGCAGTAATTCATGGCGTTGTTGCTGGCGTTCGAATAATACCGTCAACTCATGGGTTTGACTTAGAACATCAACGTCAGGCATTTGTAAGCAATAATCCAGTTGCCTGCTAAAAGACACACATTGTTGACGCTGTTGGTTTACTTGGCAGCCAATTAGAGTGGTCGATGCTAATAACAAAACGCAGGCTATCAGTTTTTTCAAACTACTTCCTCGGCATTTGATACGAGAGTTAATTCAGCTTGATGTTGGCACATTTTAACTAACGTCGATAATCGGCGTGATGATTCTGCGACAAATGGGTTCGTTTCATCCCAAGCATACCCTGCCAATATAGAACAAATCATTTGTTTAATTTTAGGATTCGGATCTTCGGCAAATATAACTTGTTGGAAACGAGTATCATACCAAGCTTCCACATAAGTTCTAAAGGTGTTTACCCCGACCATTAATGGTTCGGTATAGGCCTTATCCCAATCAACAGTTTCACCATTTAATTGTTTTAGTAACGTTTCGACAGCTAAAGAGGCTGACTTCATGGCAATGGTAACGCCTGAAGAAAATACTGGATCTAAGAATTCGCCAGCGTTGCCAAGTAGAGCAAACTTATTTGTTGCCAAGGTTTTAACGTTTGCAGAATATCCTTTAATGACAGCACATTCTTGAGCAACTGTCGCATGACTTAACAAACGTTTTAAGTCGGGTTCTTGTGATATAAGCTCAAGTAGTTTTTGCTCGTTGCTACCCTTTATATGCTCAATTAAACGGGGTTCAGCTACGACACCAATTGAACAACGTCCATTACTAAAAGGAATAAGCCAATACCAAATGGCACTACATTTAGGGTGAACACTGATTAATATTTTCTCACGATCAAATTCAGAATCAGAAATGTTATCGTTGATATGGGTAAAAATAGCCGTCCTTGATGGTAGATTTGAGGGTGTTTCTAAATCAAGCAATTTAGGTAACACACGACCAAAACCACTGGCATCAAGAATGTACTGTGCTTTAACTTGATAAGTTTCTTGGTTATTGTCTTCAATAGTAACTACGGGTTGTTCATCAATATCGACAGTTAAAACAGTATGTCCATAACGAATTTCAACACCTTGCTTTGCGGCGGTGTCAGCGAGTAACTTATCAAAGTCGCCTCGCTGTACTTGGAAAGTTGTACCATGACCAGCAGTAAACTTGTCAGTAAAGTCAAAACTCTGATAATGACCGTTTTTACGAAATGCTGCTCCATTTTTAAATTGAAATCCAGCTTGGTTTACTGCATCGAGCATCCCAGCTTCTTCAATAAACGTCATGCAATGAGGCAATAAACTTTCACCAATTGAAAAACGAGGGAAGTATTGCTTTTCGATGACCACAACCGACTTTCCTTGCTGATGAAGTAAGCTAGCTGCAATAGCGCCTGATGGACCTGCACCAATAATAATGACATCAACGTGTTGTTGAGGCTGACTGCTTAATGGGTTAAGCATGAGTTGACTTCCTTGTAGTAAAACGAACGATAGGAGAGAGTAAAAAAGCTAATCCAATGCCAAATGCAATAGTCAAACCGAAATAATGAATAGCGGGCATTGCACTTAAACTGAGTAATCCAAAAGCAAGTAGAGTAGAGATTGCAGACAAAGTAACAGCCGTCATGACTGCTGAATCATTGTGTTGGTTTTTAGCAAAAAAAAGTGCGTAGTCGATACCGATACCAAACACTAACAACAAACCTAGGGCATGGAATAGTGTTAATGGAGATTGGACGTATCCTAAAAAAACAAGTGTAATTATGATTGATAAAGTCGGAACAGTAACAACCAATACGCCCAACTTAAAGCCAAAGTGAATAATGAAAATTATCATCGCAATAACTAACGCTAAACCAATTAACCCCAGTGTAAGTAATCTAAAATGCGACATCACTTGGGATATATCACCGACTTTGTCTACCAGTTTAACAAAGGGGTAATCTTGAAAATGTTGTCTCAACTTGGTTATATCATGAATGCCGCTCAACATGATAATAGCGGCATACTTATGTTCATTAGCGGTTGGTTTGATGTAAAGCAAGGCTAATTCATTGTCTTCAATTTGACTAAAACTATCAAGACTTACGCCTTCATTTTGTTGCTCAAAAGATGCATTCAAATGCGGTGCTAGGCTTGATGGCAAACCGATTTTGTTCAACGTATTAGATAAAGATGGGCTATATATTTGTTTTTGTAATTGGTAGCTTATTTCTTGAGTGCGAGAGCTTGGAACATAGTCAGCAAGACTTGTATATTGAGTTAAATCACCCGCATCAATAGCTCGTTGTAAAGGTGTTGTTAGTTGATGCAATCTTTTCAATAAACTTTGTTGGTCATCTGCTCTAACTAAAAGAAATTGACTATCGACTCCACCAGATAATACTTTGCGTAATTGTGCTTCTGGCTGAGTGATGAATGAAGGTGCTTGTTGAAGATTTCTAATGTTGTCATCACTGGTCAATAAGGTTATTCCTAGACCGCAAAAGATGACCATAATAGCGGCAAAGGCGATTTTCGAAATTGTGGTCGCTCTACTCAGTAATTGTAAAAATGCATCAATATGTTTTAAATATCTTTTCGAAGACGAAAAGCTTGATGTTTGTTTGGGTGAGAACGGAGCGAGTAATGGATACGCAAATATTAATGTAACGTAAGCTCCGACTAAGCCTCCAACGCAAAACGCGGCAACTTGTTGCATGCCAGGGAACGGCGTAAAACCTAAACTTAAATACGCCAAAATACTGGTTATTAACGCAAGTGAAATTGCAGGAGTAATACTATTAATTGTATCTAAGGTTGTCGATTTTGGTCTCGACATTCGTTCACAGTAATAATGGAAAGTGTAGTCAATAGCAATGCCGACTAAGCTACTACCAAACACTAATGTCATCAAATGCAGTTCACCGAATAAACCAACAGTAAGTACTGTCGCCCATAAAAAACCGCTCAGCATGGTGATCAGCGTCATTGTGATTGGCATGACTGAGCGAAACACGATAAGTATCAACGCCACAATCGCCAGCATAGAGCCAACACCAATAACGCCGATTTCAAACTTTGCATTCTCGGTTGCATAAGCGGCATGAAACAAAGCTCCAGCTTTTAATACTTTGACTTGTGGGTACTGGGTGTGGAGTTGTTGTAATGCTGTTTTGACACTATTTAACTGTGCTTGTTGGGTTGTCGGATTAAATACGCTTTCACGACCTTTAGCTTGAATGACTGAAATAAAACCAGTTTTAGTTTTTGCTAACAATATACCTTGTTCACTGATCAAGCGTTGCTTGGTTGCTAGTTGCTGCATATAGTCTGGAAACAGTAAAAGTGGATCTTGCTCAAGTAGTTGACTGTTAGCAAAGCCAAAACTTGAATATAGCGCTTGTTGAGTCTTGTGTATTAAATCTTCTAATTTACCGGTTTCGAGCGTCTTTTGCTGTTGCTCAGTCAATAAATGGAATCGATGCTCGAAGTAAAATTGACCAAGTTTGTCAGCAAAGTTTTGTGGCGCACTGTGGACATTAATGAAGGCAGTATCATTTTCTAATGATGCTTGATTTAATAATATGAGAGCCCGTTTTGCAGCAGTTATCGCGCTGACTTTATCGTTGGTAATAAATCCTAAGTAGATTTGGTTTTCGAGTTTTTGTTCGACAGTTTCTAGTGCTGTAGCTGTTAATTTATCTTCATGTAAGTTCGGCAGCATAGCCAAAATATTGTACTGAACACGAGCACCTTGATGAACAAATAAAGCTCCTGCACTAACCACACACACAGTTAACAATAACCAAATATAAAAACGAGTCGTTGATGATATTTTCGTCCAATTCCCTGACATAACTATCTCTGATTTGCTGTAGTTTGTTTGATACTTTGAGGTTGAAAATAGCGCAATTCATCTGTTGTTAATGACCGATATTTTTGATTTGAAAAAATGATTGTCGTAACGTCAGGCGTTTGTTTTTCTTGTGATAGGTTTGTTTGTTGCACAGGGCTTATCAGCTGCAACTGCTCAATAACATAGGTTGACTCGTTGCTCTGACCATTGATGATGATTTTAGTGAAGGCTTTACTAATAACCCCTTGTTTTGGGATCATACCTAACTGCCATTTTTTTTCATCATTGCTCGGTACATAGAATAACTGAAATTCTTGTTGCAACTGGCTTAAATTACCACTGAAAATAGCTTGCATCATTTTGGGCATTAATTCTGATAAACCACCATTTGTTTGCATCGGCATTATCGTTGTCTGTCCTTGACTGTCTATTTGTGTCAAACCATGAGATTGCAGTATCAAGGTGTTTGAAAAAGGCTTCATTTGTTGCCAAACAACGCCTTGTTCAGGTGAAAAAATAACTTTTCCTCGACTTATTAACGGCCGTTTCAAAATAGCTAATTGTCTTTGCTGAATAAAAGTAGCGATCAAAGGTTGGCTCTGATTGAACGATTGACTGAGTGAGTAAAGTGCTGACTCGGAGATCGGCTGAGAAAATAAGAGGTTATTTTCTGCTGTAGCTGGATTGCAAAAGAAACTTAATATTCCACTCAGGAGAAATACTCTTATAAAAGTCAGCTTTTTTTTCATTCTGCTTGCTCCAACAAAGGATGTATTTTTTTCTGAAAAACGGATGGAGTGACAAAACACAATTCTTGAGTTTCAATATCAACAGCAGCTTGAATCGTATGGCCTTTCGTCAATCGTTCACCGGTTTTAGCATCAGTAATCAAATAGTTAATTCGCATTCTATTTTCCCATTCAACCAGCGTTGCGGTTACATGAATGATTTGTTCAAATGTGCTGGCTTTGACGTATTTGATGCGAACATCAATAATGGGCCATGCATAACCAGAAGCTTTCATCTGTCGATAGTTATAGTCCAACTTATCTAGCAATTTACAGCGGGCAACTTCAAAATAACGTAAGTAATTACCATGCCAAGTTATCTCCATTGAGTCGACATCATGGAATGGGATTTCAATTTCAGTTGTCTCGGTTAAGATGGATTTCATCCACATACTTCCCATTCAAAAGATTGAATTTTGTCGACCACTAAGCGCAATACACTTTCTAATGGCCTGTCTTCAATTAAAGGTTCAAAGTCAGCCTTCACTTGACTGAGCGTTGTCCGAAGGGAGGGCGTTAGCGATGCTTCATCAAGCTCATTAGCTTGAATTCGTAGATTTATGCCTTGAGACATTGCCAATAGTGAGGCAGCCATTACTTGATCCGTCAGCTGTAACACTCGTAAGCAGTCACGAGCTGCAATAGTACCCATACTGACTTTATCTTGATTGTGACACTCGGTGGAGCGAGAGAAAACGCTGGCTGGCATGGTTTGTTTTAGAGCTTCTGCCGTCCATGCTGATGCGCCAATCTGCACGGCTTTAAAGCCATGGTTGATCATTTTTCTTGGTCCAACAGCACCTGATAAATTAGCCGGCAGCCCATTATTGAATTTGGTGTCCATCACCAAGGCCAATTGTCGATCATGTAAATCAGCAAGATTAGCAATGAGATTTTTTAGTGAGTCCATAGCGAATGCAATGTGACCGCCATAGAAATGACCACCGTGTAAAATGTGTTCACCTTCAGCATCAACTATTGGATTGTCATTGGCACTGTTCAATTCGGTTTCAATGAATTGATGCAAAAACGGCAGCGAGTCTTGCAACACACCAATGATATGCGGGGCGCAGCGAATAGAATAACGGTCTTGAAGTCTATCTGAATTACGAGGATGTTGATGGTGGTTTAAGTCTTCACGGATCCAAGCCGCTATTTGAGCTTGACCTGGATGCGGTTTAGCTTCAAATAATATCTCATCGAAATGATCAGAGTTTCCTTGCAAAGTAAGTGATGCCATTGCCGTAATGCGGCTACTCATTTTGGCAAGATACTGCGCCCGTTCATAAGCAATGCAAGCTAATGCCGTCATTACTGCTGTGCCATTCATTAACGCTAGCCCTTCCTTAGGACGTAATGAAATATGATCAAGACCTAACTCATTGAATACATCGACGGCTAGGCGAGTTTGCCCTTGATAGCGTACTTCTCGCTCACCGATGATAGCGCCAGCCAAATAAGAGAGCGGAGTGAGATCTCCACTCGCACCAACAGAACCTTCTTCAGGGATCAGTGGTAAAATATCATTGTTGATCATGATTTCAATGCGTTGCAATAGCTCGTAGCTCACACCAGACTTACCAATAGCTAAAGAGTTCAACCTGCAGATCATTACTGCTCTGGTTTGGGCTTCTGTTAAATGTTGACCCAAGCCACAGCCGTGAAAACGAGTGAGATGTAAAGGCAACTCATGAACATGATCAATATCTACTGCGACAGTGCAAGAGTCACCGTAACCAGTGGTTACGCCATAGACCACGCCTTCTTCAGCTAATAAACTATCGATAAATCGAGCGCCTTTTTGAATGCGTTCAATATATGCTTCATTAGCTGATAAATGAATTTTAGTCCCATTCGCTACGGCAACAACTTGAGAAATTGTCAGTGGCTCATCACCAACAACAATAGGAGCATGTTCATTTATCAAAGTACGTTTTTCCATTATTTTTTTATTCCTCGAACTCGTTTTTGACTGTTCGCTTCAATGTTTGTGTTATTAGGTTGTTGCCAGAAGTTGTAAAAGTTAAACCATTGCAAT
>VSKX01002355.1_pt1 | contig 12483 bp, 14 predicted proteins | sample 4799481 | NCBI WGS metagenome assembly VSKX01 (sample SAMN12179537, study PRJNA552185) | sponge metagenome | biome: deep-sea hydrothermal plumes; feature: spots directly above weak diffusing fluid; material: sea water; isolation source: sponge from the Swan site of a hydrothermal vent ...
GCTGTGTCTGCTGTTTGTTGGGTATGGATATTCATAATTAAGCTGATATGAAAATGAAACAGTCTCTTTTGTACAACCTGTTGAGGAATAATTCCAGTATTAAATTATGGAAACATGCCTTAAGTTAGTGCCATTGGTATATAAATAGGTAGTATGAAAGCACTATTAATTAAACAGAATTGCTGTGATAATCTAAATTGTCCAATTACGAAGGAGACGTGATTCAATGAACATAAAAAAAATAGTGTGCTTTTCACTTATTGTCTTGCTTGCTAGCTGTGCAAGCTCACCAAAACCGAAAGTTAATCAACCTCTTACTAATCAACCTCAAGTCAGTAAAACACTTGCAGAGCCTGAACAAAAAGGGCTAAAAAGAGTGGTCGGCATTGCGCGCTTTTCCGATGAAACAAAGCGTGGTAACAGCTTTTTACTTGATACAAACAACAACCGCATCGGCAAACAAGCCAGTGATATATTAAGTTCACGCTTGACTGATTCAGGTAAATTTATTGTATTAGAGCGTCAAGATGCTGCGTTGATTGATAAAGAAAGAAATCCTAGCGGTTCAAACCTTGTTGTAAAAACTACAACAGATAAAAATAATGAAACCACTATTGTTGGTACTAAAAATGAAGTTAGTCAGGTTGCTAATTCTTCTGCGCCTATAGCTGATTACTTAATATTGGGTTCGGTTTCTGAATATGGACGGTCAACCAATAGTGAAGTAGGCGTTTTCTCTCGCAACAAAATTCAAACCGCAAAAGTAACAGTGAATATCCGCTTGGTGAATACCTTAACTAAGCAAGTGGTGTTTTCACAAGAAGCATCAGGTGAAGCAACATCAGAAGCATCGAGAACATTTGGTGTGGGCGAAACTGCAGGATATGACAGCCAGTTAGATGATGCTGCATTATCAGCGGCCATTTCAAAATTAGTGTCGAATGTGATGGAGAATTTATTAGATTCGCCATGGCAGACTTATTTGCTGGATGAATCTGAAGGCACTTACTTTATGTCTGGTGGTGAAAGCCAAGGCATTAAAAAAGGCGATGTTTTCAATGTAATTAGCAAAGGGAAAATGGTTAAAAACCCGCAGACGGGTATGCAAATTGAGCTTCCTGGTACTGAAGTTGCCAAGATAAAAGTTATCGGCTTTGCTGGAAAAAACGAAAATGCGTTAAGCATGGCCGTTCTAGAGTCTGGTGCTATCAACAAGCAAAAACTTGCCGACTATGTGGTTAGAGAAAAAGAATAAAAGGAATTTATCATGCTTAAATATATCGTATTGGGTTTATCGTTATTGTTTATGACAGCTTGTGGTTCGAGTTATAAAGCCAGCACTCAAGTAACAGAGCAAGCATTTGTGCAGTTGACGGGTAACTTTTGGAATACACAAATTAGCCTCGACAATCAAGCACCAGTAATGGTGACTGAAGACACTGTTGAATCTTTTGAACTCCACGATAAAGATGTTGTTCGCTTCCCTGTTGCGCCAGGACCACATCTTGTGACAATAAGCCGTAATGGTTCAGTGATTGTGAAACGTAAAATATATGTTTCTAATTCAAATGTGTTCGAGGTGATGGTGCCATGAGAATAAAACAATTATGTTTGTTGATTGCAGCATTAATCTTGACAGGCTGTGTGGCTGCACCCAAAACTCTTTATCACTGGGGTGATTATAATCATACTCTATATAATTTCACTAAAGAGCCGTCAGCTGAAACGCGTGATGCTCATGTTAATGAGCTTAAAGAAATCATTGCTTACGCTAATGAGAAAAATAAACAAGTACCGCCAGGTATTTTTTATGAACTTGGCATGATGGAAGCAGAAACAGGGAATAACAAAGCGGCTGTTGCGTACTTAGGGAAAGAGCTTGAATTGTATCCAGAAGCGAAACCATTAGTTAATTTGGCTAGAAAAGAAATAGGAGCATTGTAATGTTTAAAAAAATCATTTTAATATCTGCAGTTATGATGCTTTCAGGTTGTATAACTCCACCACCACAAATGACCAAAGGTGAAGCTTTTCCTAATGTTTATAAAGAAAAGCCAGCTTCAATTCTAGTTGTACCTGCTGTCAATCATACAACTGCCGCCGATGCGATTGATCTGTTTTCAACAACAATCGCTTACCCGCTTGCTGAGTCTGGCTACTACGTATTGTCAGTACCTTACACTAAAAAGTTTCTAGAACGTGAAGGCGTTGTTGATGGTGCTCAGGCTAAAAATGTTCCTTTAGAGAAGTATAAGCAGTTATTTGGTGCTGATGCGGTCTTATTTGTTGATCTTAATAAATGGGATACAAATTACAATGTGTTGAGTGGTAATGTTACGGTCGCAGCTAAGTTCGAGCTATATTCAACTGCGACTCAAGAAAAAATCTGGAATTACGATAGTACTATCGTATACAACACATCGGGTAATTCGAATAATCCACTTGTAAATTTAATTTCAACAGCAATTCAAACGGCAACGACCGATTATGTTCCTGTTGCGCGTATTGTCAATGGTCGAATAATCAGTACCTTGCCTACAGGCCAGTATCATCCTCGCCATGATAAAGATCAGTTAGACAAAGGTATTCTTGTGCATAAAGTTAGCACGAAAGAAAAGCTTTAAACTATTTATCTGATTCTTTGAAAACGGCTTTTATGTTGAAACATAAAAGCCGTTTTTTATTTTAAACAGTAGTAGACGAGCATTACCTAAGTTAACGCATTAATACTCTGCTTAAGCTGTACACCTTCATCCGTCACAATCGCTTCCAATGTTTGAATACGCTGTTTTAAGTGCGAATGCTCCTGCTGAAGCTCAACGATTTTCTGCTCTAACGCGTTGGTTGATTTCGATTGCTTAGAAAATTGTGCTTTAGCATTGAGGTAATGTTTTAATGCGCCAGCAGTAACGCAAATAAAAACAATGATAGCAATTAGTGTGTTGTCGTCCATGTCCATGAAACTTCCTTAAATTATGTAATTGGTATAACTCGCAATCGTTTTGCCGCCCGAAGGCGACGTATTCTTTGCGGTGAGCTTATAGCCCAAAGATGATTTTTTCACTACGAAGGGACTTTTTCATGCCCCAAATTAGTGCGCCGGCAATGGCTAATGTTGCGGCTGTTGATGCCAATAACTGTGTCATCGGTAAGCCTTTGCCTTTAATAAAACTCGTCAATGCTTGTTGTTGTCCTGACAGGGGCAACCATTCAAACACTTCTGGTGCAATATTATAGGCGGCAGCACCTGAAATCATCATCGGAATAATGAGTACCAGAGTGATATATGACTGCGCTTCTTTAAAGCTTTTTGATAAAAACGATACGAACAGTTGTAAAGATGCGGCCATTATCGCTACTGGTATTGCGGTAAACAGCATCAGCAATACAAATTCGAAACTGATGTTAATGCTGAAGCCCATTTCTTCCCATGGCACAAATGGATAAGCGATTTTAGATACGATCAAGTTGAGCAGCAGCCCGCCCAAAGCAAAAATACTCACAGCCAAAACTTTTGAAAGCACAATGTGGCCTGTAGAAAGCGGGTGACTCATGAGTAAGGCTAACGAATTACGCTCGCGCTCTCCTGCGCTGGTATCGATGGCTAAATTCATACCCGCAATAAATACAGAATACAGCATCATGAAAATGACCATTCGGAGTAAAAAGCTGCCCTTAGTGCTTGGTGTCGCTTGATCATGCACTTGAATGCTGAGCGGTTGAGTGACTGCAGGGTTAATGCCGCGTGCAATTAACCGTAAGCTGCCCATCTCACCGCTGTAACGCTGTAAATGACGTTTTAGACGACGGATTGATTGTTGTAACTTTTGCTCTGAATTATCAGCAATCAATGTCACCGTTGCTGGTAACCCTTTTGCCATGTTATTGGCGTATTCAGGATCAATAATCAAGGTAATGTCTTTACGATCTTTTTTGTCGTCAGAATGGCTGATATCAGCACTATTGAGATAACGCACTAAATCTGGGGCATTATTAGGGTTTTGTATGTTGATTTTTAAATCATCTGGGCTTGCCATTTGGTTCAGTAAAATCATGAATAAACCACACATGATAATCGGCGAACCTAGCGCGTACCATAAACCCGCCATTACAGAACGTTTATCGCGAATAGCGTCCTGTAATTCTTTTTTTACTAATGTGTTTAATATGCTCATTACGCTGCGATCCCTTCGTCTGTACCGATAAGCTGAATAAATGCATCTTCAAGTGAAGCTTGACCTGTTTGTTGGCATAATTCTTCAGGGCTGCCAATCGCAACAACTTTGCCTTTTGCCATCACAATCACTTGATCGCATAAGGCTGCTACTTCTTGCATGACGTGGCTTGAAAATAAAATACAATGTCCTTGTTGTTTCAGTTGTTGCAAACAATCACGCAATAAGCGCGTGCTCATTACATCTAATCCACGAGTTGGCTCATCAAGAATAATGTTACTTGGCTTATGCACGATAGCTTGAGCTAATGCCGTTTTCATTCGTTGTCCTTGAGAGAACCCTTTGCAACGGCGATCGGCAATATCATCCAATTTTAATTGCTCAATGACACGTAGCGTTGCTTCATTCGCTTCCGAATTGGATAAACCGCTTAATTTTGCAAAATAGCTGATGTATTCCCTCGGCGTTAATCGCTCATAAAGGCCAAATGGATCGGGAAATAACCCAAGTTGTTGCTTGGCTTCAATAGGATTTACTGCGACATCAATACCTTCGATTTCAGCCATACCTGAGTCGGGTTGTAGCAAGCCAAATAGCGTGCGTAAACAGGTAGTTTTACCCGCACCATTAGGCCCAAGGAGTCCTGTTATTTGACCGTTTTCGGCACTGAAACTAAGATCATCTAAGGCTTGAACGTCGCCGATACGTTTGGTTAAATTGGTGACTTTAATCATGGCTTAATCCTTTGCCTTATCTGCTACTTGAGAGATTTTTTTTGAAGATGATGCAACAGGCTCTGAAGCTAGAGCTTCAACACTGCTGGCATTTAAATAAAAGCTACGGCTCACGTCTTTATCGAGACAGCTGCCATCAATATCTTTTACTGTGCTTGTCGTCACTAAATCAGCAATCAGCTGGTTGGCACAAGATTGTGCTGCAACATTATGAGTAGCATAAGGCGCGACAAGATGAAGCGAGTTGGTCAACTTAACTGTCGCAAGATCGCCCCAAGCTGGTGGTGTTGCTGGATCAATTTCGCCCGATAATAATAGCGTAGGAATATCGCTGTTGATTGGCTCACTAAAACTACTATCGACGGCTGGAATTTTCCAAATTTCACACGTTTCTTCAATACCTTTTAGCATTGTTTTACCTGTGTATGTAGCCTGCATTTGGGTACGAATTTTGTCAGTTATTCTTGGTAAATCTTCACCGCAAACGACTGAAGCATGCATGCCCATGGCTAAGTCAAGGCTACCAATCGAAAGTGAATATAAACCCAACATAGCTTGCATATCACCTCGACTGGCTTGATATATGGCATGTGGCAATAGCGCGCGAGTACTGGTGTTATATAACGCCAAACGGATGCTGGTTTGAAACTTACCACGAGTCAGTACTAGCTCAGTCTTCACACCTGTATAAGGATCTGACACCATGCCTTTGTATGGTGTTGTCGCTAATTGAGCATCCACGTTATCTAATGCTTGTTGCAGTTCAGGAAACTGTTTATTGCAATTGTTGCTCTGTTTGCAATCTTTAATCATTAACTGGGTAGCACGTTCAATCGCATCACTTATCGCGAAGACACTTTGCTGCATTGGCACAACGCCATCGAGTGTCACGGTCGCAATACTCTTGGGATAATCACGCATGTATAATTGCGCCATGCGTGTGCCATAAGACACGCCATAGATGTGCAGTTTTTGATAGCCTAAGTGTTGGCGTACCGCTTCAAAATCAGTAAGGGCTTGTTCACTGCCGTATTGGGTAATGTCACTGTCAATTGTCTGTAAACACTTTTTAGTTTCAGCAGCCGCGTCAACATTATCGTCATTATAGGTAAGAGCATTAATGTCATCCGCTTCGCAGTTAAGTTGATTAGAACGACCAGTTCCGCGTTGGTCAATCAATAATATGTCACGTTGTGCGCGAACCTTACCAAGCATGCGATCAAAGCCTACGGCATTATCTAACGCCGATTGCCCAGGACCGCCAGCGATAGCCAGCATAGCTTCTTGTGGGTTGGCAGGCTTAATAGCTGGGATGACAGCATAGTAAATATCGATTTGCTTACCATCAGGCTTATTTGGGTTTTCAGCCACCTTAATACTGCCACAAATCAGCCGATCGCTGAGTCCTTTAAGGTAACAATGTTCAATCGATTTACTGTCTGAGCTTGAATTAGCTAAAGGTTCATCCGCAAGCGCTACTACCGTAAATAGAGACACAAAAACAGATAAGGCGCCAACCATGAGGCTGATGGTAAGTGCAAACTTATAGCGTTTATTTGTCTTATTATTGTTGACGTGTAAATAGTCTACCGATGACATTGAAGCGGTAGATGGTCGATGATCCATACTAAGTTCCTTTTTGTGAAAATATATCGCCTACAATAACAGGCTAAAAGTGGTTGGTTAAAATTTAGGAATAAAGTGACTAAAGCTAACCAATTTTAATCTTGTTTATTGCTTTGTTATGTTTTTACTTTGGATTTAAATTTATCCACGTATTTGTTGGCAACTTTACCCGTTGTAGCCCATAGGATTAAGCCTCCCCAAGCAATGAAGGATAACCCTGCAGGAATATATGCGATTAGAATGAGTTTGAAATGTTTACGATTGAAAAATAGCGATAAAAGCGCAGGAAGAAACCAAAAAAAGACAGTTAGAACAACTACTGTAATTATTAAGCCATAGTTTTCACTTGCTAAAATGTTGTTCAAATATTCCATTTATCTATTTCCCTTATTTTTTGAATTTTATTTATTCAATAAAACACATCAACTATGCTACTCTTACTGTATCGGTGTATCAGTGTATCAGTGTATTAATCAATTAATACAGTATAGGCTAATGTTAGAATTACTTAATGTCAACCCTAATAGTGGCGAACCCATCTACCGACAATTGCATGAGCAGATTGTGCGGTTAATTGTGGGCGAACAGCTGCAACCGCAAGATGTGCTGCCTTCTGTCCGTCAGATGGCAGAGTTTCTTGCTGTAAACCCTATGACGGTATCACGTGCGATACAGCAACTTGTCGATCAAGGCTGGCTGGAACGTCGACGTGGTCAAGCCACTCGTGTCGCGACCAAACAAGCTAATCAGACTACATCAGGCATCAGTTTGTTAGGCGATCAAATTGAAAAACTCGTCGAACAAGCCAAACAGTTGGGTGTAACTGATTCGCAGCTTGCGGCATCCATAAAAAAATACTGGAAAGCTTAATCGTTGCTACAAGCGCATAAAATAAAAAAGAGTAAGGGAATTAAATGGATTGTTTGACACCTGTACTGAAATTTTCTCAAGTCAGTAAAGCGTACTCTAGTGCAAAAGGAAAAGCGCCAACCGTAGCATTAGATAAGCTGGAATTAACGCTTTATCCCGGAATGGTTGTTGGCTTACTTGGGCAAAATGGCGCGGGTAAATCGACATTAATGCGCTGTGCATTAGGGATTACTGACTTTGATGGTGGTGAAATTTCGATACTGGGTGAGTCACCGCTAAAATTGAGCGCAACCGCAAAACAATCTATTGGATATGTGCAACAACAACCCGTTGGCTATGAAGGGTTTACTGTCGACAAAGCGTTAGATTTGCATGGCAGTTTTTACATAAATTGGGATTATGCTCTACAGAAACAATGGCAGCAACGCTTTGAACTTGATGGCAACCAAGCAGTGCAAAAATTATCAGTCGGTCAACGCCAAACGTTAGGGCTGATCATGGGCATGGCTTATCGCCCTAAATTACTGATCCTCGATGAACCTGTCGCCAGTCTTGATCCTATTGCTAGACGTAAATTTATGGCTGATTTATTTGAGTTAGCATTAGAATCTGGTTCTGCAGTCCTGTTTTCATCACACATCACGTCTGATATCGAGCGTGTCGCCAGTCATGTGGCACTACTTAAAGATGGAAAGTTAGTGTTATTTGAAGAAATCGACGCCCTGCGAGAACAAGTTACTGTAGTCACATTAGCCGACAATTCTGAGCTACCAACGCATGTGCAGCGACTCGCGGGCAGTGAGCAACGTTGGCTAATCAATAATACTCAGCCACAACAGTTATTAGAAGGTGTGGTCAGTGAGCAAAGGCTTAATCTAGAAAATCTGTTTGTGGAGTTGCACCGATAATGGATAAGCACTCACTTACTCACGAACTGCACTCACCGGAGGAATATGAACCTCGCGCGAAGTGGAAAAACCCATACCGAGGCATGATCAGGTTATGGTGCTATGACATTGGCAGTATCAGCTTTTTAGCAACTGCACTCATGGCTGTGATTATTGCTTTATCAGCCCTAGCTTTCGATAAACCTGACGTATTTACATTACTTTACAGCGTGAGCATTAATTGTGTGTTTGCTACTATTGCATGGCAAATCAATAGAATGCGTAGCATTGAATCGATACAGTTAATACCAAATTTATTCAATTATTTACTCAAACAGGCTTTTTCATTAGCATTGGTGAATGTCTCACTTGGCATGGCCATCACTTGGATGTTTGTTGGAATAGAGCCAATAAGCCGATTATTAATTGCTACAGCGGTCGGATTAAGCTTTGTTCGCTTGTGTATATTGAGTCCAAAATTATTTTATGCAGCTGGCTTTTTGTTTGTCATTCCTGCGGTACTTGGTGATACTGATATCGCTATTCCACAGCCTTGGTTGATATTGTTTAATCTGATTATTGCCTTTGAATTAGCACGTTGCCTGTTAAACGTAAAGTGGTCGCCAGACGCCCATAACGTATATAAAGCCAGTTGTGAAATGGGGATGTTCTCGGTACCTAATGTCGGCGGCCGATGGATACAACGATTACAAAAATACTTACACCCGACCAGCTTTTTTATGGGTAACGCACTGTCAGCGATTTTGGTTTTGCTAATAGCAAGTTTTTTTGTGCTTGAAGGCGCTAATCAACTGTTCGGTTTACACTTCCCAACTTTGGCATTACTGTCACAAATGTTAGTAATCACTTGTGCGATAGTGCACTGGACTCGGATACAACGTTTCAAAGCTTTTGAATTGTTGTATCTTTTACCTACTCACAGCGGCCTACAAGAGTTAATCAATCAATTCATGCGCGGTCAACGTCGGTTACTGGCTATCATCACGGTTTGCATCGCATTGCTTGCAGCCTTAACGAGTTTATGGATACCTGAACTCAGTAAAGTTGATGTAATACACATCACCTTGAGTACCTATTGGGGCGCTGCTCTCGCATTAGGGCTTGGAAGTATGTGTCAAAAAGTATGGCAAATAAGCTTATCCATGTTTGTGGTCGCGGGACAATCGCTTTGGTTGGGGATGGGCATTAAACATATGAGTAACGGCGGCGATGAAAGTTTGTGGATGATGGGGAATGTGATCTTGTTAATGTTAGCCGAAGTTGCTCTTTGGATTGGCAAAAGACAATTATGGAAGCAAATGAAATAAAAATTAGAGCAAAAACTCAGTGGCGTTTCAGTGCAGTTTAGGTAAAATGCGCCAAAGCGGAACAGTTGTAAGCTAAAATTATGTCTCTTGAGCAGTACCACCTCATCTCTTTATTACGTAAACAAAGTCGTACCCGTCCAGACGAAATCGCCTTAGAAGGCTATGATTCAGTAGATGCATGGCGACAAGTCAGCTGGAAAAAATTCGACAGCGTCACCAATAAATTAGCGCAATGGTTAATTGAACAAAACATCAATGTTCAGGACAAGTGTGCCATTATGGCGCAAAATTCACCTCAGTGGACGTGTGTTGATGTTGGCATTCTAAAAGCCCGTGCTGTTGTTGTCCCTATTTATCCAACCAGTACTATCGAGCAAGCGGCGTTTATTATTAATGATGCTGAAGTTCAAATTTTATTTGTTGATAATGCACTGGCTTATCAGCAAGCTTGCGAGCTACGTAAGCTTTGTTCTAGTTTAAAACAAATTGTCGTTTTTGATAGCACGGTGCAGTTGGTCGATGCAAACGATACCCGCTTTGATAAAGTGTTAATTGACTCCCAGAATGCCACCGTTGAGTCTGAGCTTAAAGCTCGATTAACCAGCAGTAATTTGGATGATTTATTAACCCTCATTTACACATCAGGTACTACGGGTGAGCCCAAAGGCGTCATGCTTGATTACCGCAATATTGCTTCCACAGTAAAGCAGCACGATACCAAACTTTCAGTTGCTGCTGGTGATGTTTCGTTAGCCTTTTTACCGTTAAGTCATATTTTTGAACGTGGTTGGAGTTTTTATTGTTTATGCCGTGGCGTTAAAAATGTATATGTAACCGATACCAATAAAATCAAAGAAGCCATGGTAAAAGTGAAACCGCATACCATGTGTGTCGTACCGCGATTCTTAGAAAAAGTGTATTGCGCTATTCAAGATAAAGTGTCTAAATCGCCAACGGCTAAGCAAAAATTATTTCAGTGGGCTGTCGCTGTAGGTGAACGTCAATTTGAGGCTAAACAAGGCCGGCGGAAATCAACATTTATGTTGTCGACTCAATGGAAGCTGGCTAACAAGTTAGTGCTTACTCCACTGCGCGCCGCATTAGGCGGACGCTTTCGATTTATGCCATGTGGTGGAGCGGCATTAGATGTTAACATTGAGCGTTTTTTTCACGCCATTGATGTACCTGTACTGTGTGGTTATGGCATGACAGAAACGACTGCGACGGTTACTTGTAATACACCTGAGCAACGAATGCCCGGTTCAAATGGTCAAACATTGCCAGAAACTGAAATAAAGCTTGGGGCCAGTAATGAAATATTAGTCCGTGGCGATGGGGTAATGCGTGGCTATTATAAACGGCCACAAGAAACCGCTGAAACATTCGACGATGGTTGGCTTAAAACGGGTGACGCTGGTCATATCGATGAATTCGGCAACCTATATATTACCGATAGAATCAAAGAATTGATGAAAACCTCCAACGGTAAATATATTGCCCCGCAACGTGTTGAAGGCAAAGTCGGCTGTTGTCCATTCATCGAACAAGTTGCGGTTATTGCAGATGCAAAAAATTATGTGACAGCATTAATTGTGCCTGCATACGAAACGCTAGAAGTGTGGGCCAAAGAGCAAGGGCTTAAATACAGTTCACATTTAGAGTTATTGCGACATTCAAGTGTCATCGCTCATTTTGAGCAGCGAATAAATCAGATGCAACAAGAGTTGGCAAATTTTGAGAAGGTGAAAAAATTCACTTTATTACCTGATGCTTTTTCTATGGAATCGGGTTTAATTACGCCGACATTAAAACTAAAGCGAAAAATGATTTATCACAAGTATGCAAATGAAATTAGAGCAATGTATCAAAGCTGAACGATCATTTTAAATGACCTAAGTATTTGATGTTTTCATTAAACATAATTCATTTGCAGACAAAAAAGCGGAGTGTTAGTTTCCTTAGCACTTTTTCTTTATAGTTTTTTATCATGGCCGTTCAAGCATTGACTACCGCTGTATCAGTTCCAACCCAAAGTTGGGGCTCATATTTTTTCGATGCAGCTAAACATATTACGCCTTCGGTTTTAACTGGCTATTTGGTGGGTAACGCTCCCGGCGCTATCGTTAGCGGTGGTATAGCTCTAGCGACTTTTTTTAGCAAAACAGTGCTAGATTCATGCAGTAAGTCGTTGAAAGATAATTATGTTTTTCAAGGTGTTTACCATGTTTCTAATATCGTATTACCTATTTTGGCGGTTCGTTATTTACCCTCTACACCCGCGTGTTTAACGAGTGAAATAGGCGAGAAAACATGTTTAGGCGCTGATGGATTCAAAGCGATATCATCGTATCTCGCCTTTAAGTCAGTAGATTTCATGACCAGCGGTAAAAATAAAATATGCCGTCTAGTGGCCACTCCATTCGCAGCAGGAGCCAGTGCCGCATCGCTTGCTTATATACATGTAATTGAACAAGTGGCTTATGAATTCTTCAAGCCGATAATAATAGAGCCGCCTTCTACAGGTTGTAGTTGTTATTTTGAAGTTGAAATGACGTGCGACCCCGTTTTAACTATTGAGTTAAATGAGGGATATTCACCGGATCAATAATTCACGCTGCGTTTTTGATGAAATACAAACAGATTAATATTGAGTTTCCACAGTCATAGATGCATTTACTACATTAATTGAGGCGTCATATGCTCCCTGCAACACCACTCTCTAGTCCAATGGCACTAACTTAAGGCATGTTTCCATAATTTAATACTGGAATTATTCCTCAACAGGTTGTACAAAAGAGACTGTTTCATTTTCATATCAGCTTAATTATGAATATCCATACCCAACAAACAGCAGACACAGCGA
>VSKX01061830.1_pt1 | contig 12471 bp, 11 predicted proteins | sample 4799481 | NCBI WGS metagenome assembly VSKX01 (sample SAMN12179537, study PRJNA552185) | sponge metagenome | biome: deep-sea hydrothermal plumes; feature: spots directly above weak diffusing fluid; material: sea water; isolation source: sponge from the Swan site of a hydrothermal vent ...
AGTCAGGGGTGCAAATAAGCCATTAAAATTAAGATGGTCATTGAGCCTATAAATAACACCGTAGTGCAAGGTGCTGTTTAGTTGTAAAGCAACAATTAGAATGAGCGTTTTGCTCAAGTAATGGATAAATTGTTTTGGCTGGTTTTGCGCGTACTGTTCAAACAGGCGATCATAAAAGCTAACGGGAGCAGAGGTCTTGGTAGGGTGTTGGGGTGACCAAGGTTGGGCAAGTGATCTATATTTTTTGGCGCAGTCAGATTGGTATTTATTGTTCACAAGCTGATATATGCCCGGAGTCAGTAATAGCCAGCCAAGGATCGCGCTGTAGCGCATTTTAATGAATACTTTGATCCATGCTTTCAGGCCGGTCTGTATTTGTCGGTGTTCATCTATCGTATAGAATTGCTCAGATGACGTGGATTCTGTGTCGATAGCTTTTTGACTTTGTTGAGTTTTGATAGCGATGGCGTTGAAAATATCAAAATGTTTGATGATAATGGCGGCGCGGTTGGCGGTGGTTGAGTCGGCATCAAAATAAACTGTCAACGATTGGGATTTACAGGTCAGGCCCGTTGCTAGTTGTCGCCACCATGAGAAAGGTACCAGTAAAACATAACAGATAAGCATGCCCAGGCCGAATGGGTAAATGTTTAATGATAAGGTAATACCCAGGTGTAAGGCAGCTCCGGTAAATAATAAGATGATACGACCATGGCGGTGAAAAATAAGAAAAAGAAATAAAAATTGAAAAACCAGGATGCCGTAGCCCAGAATCATTTGTAAGGGCTTTATATTTAACAGCCAGGACATATCAAGCGCTGAAATATAGTAGGGTGAGGTCGATGGTAGCCAACTGCCTAAACCATTTAGCCAGTGTTCGGCAAATAGTTTATGTAGAAAAGAATCAAAATATAAAAACCCCAGGCAAATTATAACGGGCAGGTAATAGGATATAACCGGCACTAGCTTTGATACTGGCTTGATGTCTTCAAATCGGTTTAAGCGTAGTTTGAACCGGAGATTATCGAGGGCAAAGCAACGATTAACCGGTAAGATAATCAAGAATAAACCGATACCGGTCATAAACTGATCAAAGCCGCCATCGAATTCGTGGCGCATCGGTGTAAAGCTGACAAAAATTACCCAAAAACAATAATTGGCAAGGGTTGCAAACTGACAGTGCCAACCGAATATCAGGCATAGTGCCGTGAGCCCCCAAAAACAGAGGAATAACGGAATTAATGGGAAAGCAACATCCAGATAAGGTATTGGGTCAAATATCAGGGCATTAAAATAGAGCAGAAAAATAATTTCCTGGAGTACAATGATGCCATATAAACATCGGAGTAAACCGATGCCAGTCGCCGGAACCTGTTGGGTAATAGAGTGATTTAGCGCAGAGTATAAAAACTTACGCATTTGGGGGGTTATTAACTCAGAAAGTTTGTTTATATAAAAACGCTATTCAAAAAAACTAGCGCTTGTAGAGTGGATTGGGTGTGAGACAAAAAACTAAGGCCGTGGACACAAATTCTGCACGAATTTGTGTCCACGGCCTTGTGTGCCGAGAAAAAGTTTCTTATTCTTCGTCGTCGGGATGTGGCGCAGAGATCCATTTATACAGCATATAAACGAGTCCAATAATTACGATTAAACCAATGATGCCACTTGGCTCTTTTAATGTTTCGGTGAGATCGAGAATAAATCCCATGAGTAATCCTCCATACACGATTAGGTAAATTAATTGCTAAATAAAGATAGCAAATCGGAACGTCTATGATACTAAAGTAAGTAGTGAAGTCAAGGTTTAAGTTGCTTTGTTAATACCGAGCAACGCTTACTATCTAAGGTTTATGTTGAATGAGTAAAATCATATTTTGTCATAGGAGCGGACAAAATAGTAGAGAAAATTAGCCCAAATGCAAAATTCATCACATTAGCTTAATATGGAAAATAGCTTGATATTTAAGGGCTATTTGACATACTATGCGCACTGTTAAACAGTGTTTGAAGTTTTAAATTGAGATTTATTATATGCGCATAAGTTTAATTAAATATTTTGCTTTTCTGATCGGCTTATTTTGGCTGGGTATCGTTGCTGCTGCTCCTCGCAAGTGTAATCTAGAAATAGCTAATGAAGCGGTTTTTGTCGGCACATGGGTGCTCGAGTCGACCCGGCCAACGATGATCAATGGCAGTAAGCAGACGCATGAACTTTGGCAGTTTGGTGCAGATGGAGGTTTTAAATTGACGGCGAGAGATCCTCGGGCGTCAGATACTATAACTAGCACAACGTCATTCGTGGTCGAAGATAATACCTTGAAAATTGCCAGAATAGGTCGGCCTGGCAAATTTTATAGTTATGAGCTTTGCGCTAAGGAAGATAACAAAATAACTTTATTTGGGGGCATAGAAGGCTTCCATTTCTTCAGTAAACAATAAGTATAGAGTGAGAAAATTATGATTGGTGCATTTTTAACAATTTTTGTGGCTTGCTGGGTATACCAGGGGGCAGTCAGTGTAAAAAGAGATAATGTAATGAGATGGGTAGTCATTGGGGCGGTTATGGTTATCGCCTTACAATTCATGATGATGGGTCTAGAGATATTTTTATTTGTAGACGAAGATGAAGCGGACTTAACTAATGAACTTGGTGGCAGAATACAAGCAACTTATCGTGAATTGATGCCGAGCATTGTTGCTTTATTAGTATCAGCTGTATACAGAACTAAGTTTGTTATGCAGCAGAAATTGAGTGTTGGTAATTTATTTAGCGGTATGAATATATTTAAAAGCTCAGATGAAACGAGTTCAGAAGGTACTGATTCAGAAAGCTGATAGATTATTTTTGTCGGTTTTTAAAGCCCAGGTTTAGCCTGGGCTTTTTGCGTAAAGTTACCTGGAAAAATATTGGGGCTGCTATAACTTCTTGTGCCGTATCTTTGCCGATTATGTTATTCAACATGTGATCCGGGTATATCATTTCTATGAATATAACACCATTGATTAAAAAACTGCTGGCCGAGAAAATCCTGTTTCTTGACGGTGCCATGGGCACGATGATTCAGGAATATAAGCTGGAAGAAGTCGATTATCGGGGTGAGCGCTTCGCCGACTGGCAATCCGATGTAAAAGGTAATAATGATTTATTGTCATTGACCCAACCCGAAATTATCAAAGCTATTCATTTAGCTTATTTAAAGGTGGGTTCGGATATTCTCGAGACTAATACCTTTAATTCGACATCAATAGCGATGGCCGATTATCAAATGGAGTCGCTAGTTTATGAAATCAATGTGGAGTCAGCTCGGTTAGCAAAAGCGGCAGCTTTAGAGTATACCCAGTTAACGCCCGATAAGCCTCGATTTGTTGCAGGTGTTTTGGGGCCTACCAACCGTACTGCTTCTATTTCCCCTGATGTTAATGATCCGGGATTTAGAAATGTAGATTTTGATGAATTAGTAGTTTCTTATACCGAAGCGATTGGTGGTTTGGTCGACGGTGGCTGCGATATTATTTTGATCGAAACGGTATTTGACACCCTCAATGCTAAAGCCGCGATATTTGCAGTCGATCAATATTTTGACCAGCATGATATGCGTCTGCCGGTAATGATATCGGGTACTATTACCGATGCTTCAGGACGTACACTGTCTGGACAAACAGCCGAAGCTTTTTGGAATTCAGTGAGTCATATAGAACCGATCTCGATTGGCTTTAACTGTGCTTTGGGCGCCGGTGAATTAAGACAATATATCGAAGAGTTATCCAATATCGCCGATACCCATGTTTCGGCACATCCCAATGCGGGTCTGCCCAATGAATTTGGTGACTATGACGAGACGCCAGAACAAATGGCTGTTGAATTAGAGGATTGGGCGAGTAGCGGATATTTGAATATTATCGGTGGTTGTTGTGGCACCTCACCGGGGCATATAAAAGCTATCGTCGAAGCCGTTAAAAAACATCCAGCCAGAACTGTTCCTACACTTCAAAAGCAGTGCCGTTTAGCTGGTTTGGAACCAATGAATATCACCCCGGATTCATTGTTTGTCAATGTCGGCGAGCGTACTAATGTTACTGGGTCGATCCGTTTTAAAAAGCTGATTGTCGAAGAGGAATATGAAACGGCTCTAGAGGTGGCGCGCCAACAAGTCGAAAACGGCGCCCAGATTATCGATATCAACATGGATGAAGGCATGCTCGAATCTGAGCAGGCTATGGTTCGATTTTTACGTTTGATTGCTTCCGAACCGGATATATCCAGAGTGCCGGTGATGATCGATTCCTCAAAATGGGAAATCATTGAAGCCGGTCTAAAATGTATTCAGGGTAAAGGTATCGTTAACTCAATATCGTTGAAAGAAGGCGAAGAAATCTTTATCAAACACGCCAAATTAGTTCGGCGTTACGGTGCTGCTGTTATCGTGATGGCTTTTGATGAAGACGGTCAGGCCGACACTAAAGATCGCAAAATCGAAATATGCCAACGTGCCTATAAAATCCTGACCGAACAATTAAGTTTTCCCCCGGAAGATATTATTTTTGACCCCAATATATTTGCTATCGCCACCGGTATCGAAGAACACAATAATTATGGCCAGGATTTTATTGAAGCAACCCGGGTTATAAAACAAACGCTACCGCATGCTTTGGTATCAGGCGGCGTTTCCAATGTTTCGTTTTCTTTCCGTGGCAATAATCCTGTACGCGAGGCGATTCACGCGGTGTTTTTGTATTATGCAGTGAGCGCCGGTATGAATATGGGTATTGTTAATGCCGGGCAATTAGCGATCTATGAGGATATTCCCAAAGACTTGAAAGATGTGGTCGAGGATGTAGTACTTAATCGCAATGATCAAGCGACAGAGGCATTGCTGGAAGTTGCCGAAAAATATCGTGGAGACGGCAGTACTGGTATTGTTAATAAGCAAGATCTGGAATGGCGTAGCTGGCCAGTAAGCAAACGTATAGAGCACGCATTAGTTAAAGGTATTGCTGACTTTATCGAAGAAGATGCTGAATTGGCGCGTCTCGAAGCGGAAAGACCGATACACGTTATTGAAGGTCCGCTGATGGATGGCATGAACGTGGTCGGTGACTTATTTGGCGCCGGTAAAATGTTTTTACCACAGGTGGTTAAATCAGCGCGGGTAATGAAAAAAGCGGTGGCTTATTTATTACCTTTTATGGAGGCTGAAAAATCCGGGAAAATAGAGTCGAATGGTAAGATTCTGATGGCGACGGTTAAGGGTGATGTCCACGATATTGGTAAGAATATTGTTGGGGTGGTATTACAGTGTAATAATTTCGAGGTGATTGATCTCGGGGTGATGGTATCAGCTGAAAAGATTTTGAAAACTGCGCGCGAACAGAATGTTGATATTATCGGTTTGAGCGGCCTGATTACTCCATCACTGGATGAGATGGTGCATGTTGCTAAAGAAATGCAAAGGCAGGGTTTTGATATTCCCTTGTTAATTGGTGGCGCGACTACATCCAGAGCTCATACCGCTGTTAAAATTGAACAAAATTATCATGGCTCAACAGTCTATGTTACCGATGCCTCACGGGCGGTTGGAGTTACCAGCAGTCTACTTTCTGATGATCTTAAGCAAGAGTATGTCGACGGGATTCGTAAGGAATATGAACAGGTACGGAAAAGACATAAAGGCCGGAAGACCAAAGTACGGCAACATAATATCGAAGATGCCCGAGCCAATAAATATGTTTGGGCAGATTATGAGCCAGTAAAACCCAAAACCTTGGGAACCCAAGTTATCGAAGATTTACCATTAGAGTTGTTGGTCGATTACATTGATTGGTCACCCTTTTTTCAAACCTGGGAGCTGGCGGGTCGTTACCCCAATATACTTGACGATAAAGTGGTGGGTGAACAGGCGCGTGTTTTATATCAGGATGCGCGAGAGATGTTGACCAAAATAGTCGAAGAAAAATGGCTAGCAGCACGGGCTGTGTTTGGATTTTTTCCGGCCAATAGTGAGCACGACGATATTATCTTATATCGAGATGATAGCCGTACAGAGACTCTTGAAACTCTGCATCATTTGCGCCAACAAAATGTAAAAGCACCGGGTAAAGCCAATTACTGTTTGTCAGATTTTGTCGCGCCGGTTACCAGTGGCAAGGCCGATTATGTCGGTGCTTTTGCGGTTACGGCAGGTATTGGTATTGAGGTTAAAATAGCAGAGTTTGAAAGTCAACACGACGACTATAATTCGATTATGCTAAAAGCTTTGGCTGATCGATTGGCAGAAGCCTTTGCCGAATACTTGCACGAGCGGGTAAGGCATGAGTTCTGGGGTTATGTTAACAATGAGCCGCTTGAAAATGAACACCTGATCGACGAGCAATACCAAGGTATACGACCGGCACCGGGTTATCCCGCGTGCCCGGACCATACAGAGAAAGGTAAATTATTTGAGTTGCTGAATGTTACCGCTTCAACCAGTATCGAGTTAACCGAAAGCTACGCAATGTATCCGACCGCAGCGGTTAGTGGTTGGTATTTTTCGCATCCAGATACGCGTTACTTTAATATAGGTAAAATTACTCAAGATCAGGTTGCCGATTATGCTCAAAGAAAAGGCTTGAGTTTGGCTCAAGCCGAACGCTGGTTATCGGCGCATTTACACGATTAGCCAATGGTCGAAAATTTCATCTTGTTTGGTACCGATTGTTGCCATCTCTGTGAGCAAGCGCAAGCGTTGATAAGCCACAGTGAAGCAATGCTAACTAGTCAGATTGCTGTTGAGGAAATTGATATTGCCGAACACTCACAATGGTTTGATAAATACTCGGTGCGTATACCGGTACTATTGCATCCAGAATCTCAAGCAGAGTTAGTTTGGCCTTTTGATGAGCAGGTCCTGACGAAATTTATCGATGAAATAGCTGAACAAAACCTGCTCAAATAGTGGTCATTATGGCTGACTTTAAAGTGACCAAGATCATGGCGTTAACTATAGATGACTTATTAAGATTATTACCCGCAGTGGTATCCGGCGTTGAAGTTCAGTTAGTGCAAAATCGGATTGATTTATTACCGGGGCTAATAATAGAATTAGATCAATCCCAGCCGACCAGAGTGGGTGCGATTATAATGCCGCAGTTACAGTTGGATTTTTGTTTTCACGACTGGCAACAGACAGAAATAGAGGGTTTTATTATTAAGTTCGACCGTATTTTTCAGCGTGGTGGTGGTTGAAAAATAGAAAAAATGGACTAGCTTTTACACACAAAAAAGCACCGAAAAAGGGGCTTTTTTGTGCTTGTTTAACAGAGTTATACGCCAGGGTCAGTTTTAGAAACCAAGCTTTGAAAACATTCAAAAACACTTTCGCTATAATTGCGTTGAGCAGCAGCGACTGCTTTGCCCGAGCCGAAAATTTCCTTTAATTCTTGCAATTCAGCTTCGGGCTTATTAGCAGATTTAAGATTGAGTAGTTTAGCGTAACCTAAGTATATCGGTTGACGTTGTGGTTCAAACGAAAACACACCAGGCATGTCGTTTGCAGTGGTATCGACAACACAGTTCATCATTTCATCAGAATCCAGGGCATAATCTTTCATATCTTTGTCGGCTTGCAGTTGTTTCAACACAGCTTGTTCAAACAATTGTTTTTCTTCAAAACAGCCACTAAGTAGAAAAGCGGAAATAATTATTAATACTATTTGTTTCATAAAAAATCATTTATTGGGTGAATAAAACCTAACTAGAAATTATACCCTTATTAATGGTTAGTGCATTAATAAAGTCCCTGTTAACCGGCAAATTGATGCGGGAACTTAAGTTTTTTAAGGATATGCTGATTTACTCAGCATTTTTTTATAAACTAATTTCTCGCATAGCACCATTGATCCATTGCTCTGCATCGGCATTTATATCATGCGCTTTACGGTCTTTACTATGAATTGCCGGGCCGATGCGGACTTTGATGGTACCCGGATATTTCAAAAAGCTGTAACGCGGCCAGAATTCACCGGCATTATGGGCTACCGGAATGACCGGGTATTTAGACAATTGCGCCAATAGACTGCCACCGGCGTTAAATTTGGTTTTTTCGCCGGGTGCGGTACGTGTACCTTCAGGAAAAATGAGTACCCAGAGTCCTTCGTTTAGGCGTTCGGTACCTTGCTTAACTAAAGCTCTCAGTGCCGAGCGTTGGCTTTTACGATCAATTGCGATAGGCTTGAGGGTGGCTGCCGCCCAACCCCAAATCGGTAGCCACAGTAACTCGCGTTTAAGTACTGCAACCTGTGGTGGAAAAATGATATGCAAGGCAATAGTTTCCCAAGCCGATTGATGTTTACACAAAATAATAGCGCTACTATCCGTTGGAATATTGTCTAGACCGTCAACTTCATAATCTAGGTCGCAAATGTTTTTGGTCAGCCAGAGTACTGTACGAGCCCAGAAATTAGCCAATTTATAACGTCTTTCAAAGTTCGTAAAAGCCAACGCCAAAATCATAAGGCCCATAATGAAGGTTAACATCAGCACGCATAAAAACAGCAGGCCTGAACGAAAATAAAGTTGCAACTTATTAGCGGGTGATAATGTATTGGGCTGCATGATAAAGGTCCTCAAAAATTGCAACATCGAGCTCTGGATTATTGGTGATAGTACCTGAGCCTTTGCCGGTTTTGACTAGTATTGGTGTAGCATTGACGGCACGAGCAGCTTGGATGTCCTTCAGGGTGTCGCCGATAAAATATGTGTTTGTTAAGTCAACATCGAACTCGCTGGAAAATTGCTCTAGCAAACCCGGTTTAGGTTTACGACAAGTGCAGTCATCATCGGGGTGATGTGGGCAATAAAAGATAGCTTCAATTTTGCCATGGTTTTGTGCGCACAAGCGTAACATTTTAGCGTGAATTTGCTCTAGTGTATCGAGGTCATAAAGTGATCTTGCCAATCCCGACTGATTGGTAATTACAACAACTTTATAACCGTGTTTATTGAGCAGAGCGATAGCCTCAAGACTGCCGGGTAGCGGTTGCCACTCATCCGGAGTTTTAATGTATTGATCTGAATCTTGGTTGATGACACCGTCGCGATCCAGTAACACAAAATTTTGAGTCATCACATTGATTAATTAGTCTTCGCCAATTTAGAAATGTCAGCAATTTGTAAAAATAGATTGGCGAGTAGGGTCAGTAAGCCTAAGCGACTAGCGCGCAATGCTAGATCGTCGCAATTGACCATAACGTGGTCAAAAAAGGCATCGACATCGTTGCGCAAATTGGCAAGACGGTTGAGTGCGGCTTGATAGTCTCGTTGTTGTAACAAGGGCTGGATATCGGCTTCAGCTTGTTGGCTAGCACTATAGAGAGTTTTCTCCTGAGCCTCGACTAGCCCGGCAATGGTTTTAGCGGGCTGAGTATCGGACTTGCGCAAGATATTTCTGATGCGTTTATTGGCAGCCGCAAGGCTTTCGGATTCTGGCAGTTGTCTGAAGGCTTTAACAGCTTTTAGACGTGCTATAAAATCCAGTGGGTTACCCGGGTGTATGGCTCTTACTGATTTAAATTCGTCACTAGTGTAGCCATGATCCAGGCTATATCCCTTCAATCGTTCGAAAAAGAAATCGTTAATCAGAGTTTGAGTCTCAGCAAAATCAAACTCATGCTGATATTGTTTTAGGCTGGATTCGAATAGATCGATAATATTTAGATCTAATTGTTTCTCAATAATAATTCTGATGATGCCCAGGCAGGCGCGCCGGAGTGCATAAGGATCTTTATCACCCGTTGGAATTAGACCAGCACTAAAAATACCGGTTAAGGTGTCGATTTTATCGGCCAGGGATAAAATTTGTCCGGTTTCAGTTATCGGAAGTTGGCTGCCTGATTGTTTGGGGAAATATTGTTCTTCCAGAGCAACAGCAACTGAATTGGTTTCGCCATCGGCTAAAGCATAATAGCGGCCGATAATCCCTTGCAAACTTGGGAACTCACCGACCATTTCCGTCACCAAGTCGGTTTTAGCCAAGACTGCTGCACGCTGGACTGGTTTGACATCAATGTTCAGAGCATTAGCTATCACTACGCATAACGATGCAACTCGCTGAGATTTATCGGCAAGGCTGCCTAGTTGCTGTTGAAAAACGACGCTAGCTAATTGTTGGCAGCGGTCATTCAATGATAGTTTTCGATCTTGATTCCAGAAAAACTCAGCATCGGCGAATCGTGGCATAATGACTCTTTCATTGCCGCTTTTTATGGATTCCGGGCGAGTACTGTCAATATTACTGAAAGTAATAAAGTGCGGTAATAGCGATTGGTCGGCACTCGTAATGGGAAAGTATTTTTGATTAGTCTGCATGGTGGTGATCAAGACTTCCACCGGTAATTGCAGATAGCGTTGGTCAAAATCACCGGTAACCGCTATCGGCCATTCGTTGAGAGCGGTAACTTCATCGAGCAAATCATCATCAATGATAGCTATGCCACCGACTGCTAGTCCAGCGGCAAGCGCTTGTTCTTTAATCAATTGTTTGCGTTGGTCAAAAGCGACAATCACCTTGCCCTGTTGATAGAGTTGTTCACGGTAATTAGTTGCACTAGTTAGGGTGATGGCATCGGGTGCATGGAAACGATGGCCATAAGTTTGGTTACTGGTTTTAGTACCCAGAAATTCAGCAGTAATGATTTCGTTGCCGAACAATAGCACAGACCAATGCACAGGGCGGACAAACTCGCTGCTAAAATCACCCCAGCGCATACGCTTGGCAATGGGTAATAAACTAATACTGCGGTTAATAATTTCTGGGATTAGTGCTTCGGTCAGTTGGCCTTGGACTTGCTGTTTGAATGTCAGCCACTCGCCTTTATCTGTCTTCAGTCGTTGTAGTTGATCGACTAAGGCACCACAGCTACTGGCAAAGCCGAGGGCGGCTTTGCTGGGTGTGCCGTCTTCGCCAAAAGCAGCTTTAACGGCAGGGCCTCTTTTTTCGACAATTTTATCGGGTTGTGCGATGCTTAGATCTTCAATCAAAATCGCTAGTCGTCGAGGCGTGGCATAGGCCAAGCACTGGCCATAATTTAACTCGGCTTTGTCCAAGCCTAGTTTTATATTATCGAGTAAAGCATTACTTAATTTAAGCAGGTTTTTCGGGGGTAATTCTTCGGTACCCAGTTCAAATAACAAAGGTTTATGATCCGTCATATTTTATTGCTCCTGCTCGCCGAGCATTGGAAATCCCAATGACTCACGGCGTTGATAATATTTTTCAGCAACGGCTTTAGACATTTTCCGGACTCTGAGTATGTAGCGTTGGCGTTCGGTGACCGAAATGGCGTGGCGAGCATCTAGTAAATTAAAGATATGTGAGGCTTTTAAAACCATTTCATAAGCGGGCAGGGATAAATCCTGATCGATTAATTTTAGGCATTCTTGTTCGTGATTATCAAAACTTTGGAAAAGAAATTCAACGTTGGCATGATCGAAGTTATAAGTCGACATCTCCACTTCGTTTTGGTGAAATACATCGCCATAAGTGACGGTATGATCCGGGGTTTTATTCCAGACCAAATCATAAACGCTATTGACTCCCTGAAGATACATAGCAATACGCTCAAGCCCGTAGGTGATTTCGCCAGTTACGGGTCTACAATCCAAGCCCCCGACCTGTTGAAAATAAGTGAACTGAGTGACTTCCATGCCATTTAACCAGACCTCCCAGCCCAAGCCCCAGGCACCTAACGTCGGTGATTCCCAGTTATCCTCGACAAAACGAATATCGTGTTCGAGTAGGTCAAAACCTAAGTACCGTAATGAATCCAGATACAATTCCTGGATGTTTTTAGGCGATGGTTTCAGAACTACCTGAAATTGATAATAGTGTTGTAGACGATTGGGGTTTTCACCAAAACGGCCGTCGGTAGGGCGACGCGATGGTTGCACATAGGCGGCGTTCCATGGCTCAGGTCCGATAGCCCTAAGAAAAGTACCCGGATGAAAGGTTCCGGCTCCGACCTCCATGTCCAGCGGTTGCAAAATGGTACAGTTGTTATCGGCCCAAAATTCCTGCAAGGCCAGAATCAGACCTTGAAATGTCGATAAGTTTTGATGTGTGTTAGCCACAGTTTATATAGACGAGATCAAAACCATTTATTATATCTTATATTTTGATTTAGTAATGAAGCACAATAGCATTGTGCATGGATTTTGTAGAGGTGTTTTGATTGAGCCAAATCAAATATTCGGGAATGACTATAAAATAAGCTAAAAATCGATCTATAAAATCGTCTATTATTACAGTAAAGAATGTCAATATTAGCGGTCGATCAAGTAACTTGATGTCATTGGCAAAGAAGAGCACAGTAGGATTAGTTTATAGTCAAAACTCGGCGCTAGCTACGTAGCACTCCCTCAAATGACTGGACGGCGTTTCGGGAAACCTTTTATTTTGTCTCCACCTACGCTAGCGCTCCGATTCCGACAAA
>VSKX01053726.1_pt1 | contig 12465 bp, 8 predicted proteins | sample 4799481 | NCBI WGS metagenome assembly VSKX01 (sample SAMN12179537, study PRJNA552185) | sponge metagenome | biome: deep-sea hydrothermal plumes; feature: spots directly above weak diffusing fluid; material: sea water; isolation source: sponge from the Swan site of a hydrothermal vent ...
GTGTTTAGGATGTGAAGATTGATTATTAGTAAACGACATCAAAATGACTTATTTTATGACAACTTTAAGCCGTGGATATTATCAAGCCGCGATGAAACAAGCGATAAGTTAATATCTGTTGATTATATTTGCTGAAATGAGTGGCTTGTATTAAAAAAGTGAAGTTAACATACTCTAGCTTTAGAGTATGTTAACTTCACTTGTGGGCTAGATGAAACGAAAAGATAACTGCCTGTTATAGCTTCTCTGACAATACATCCATCGAGTTAAAGGAATTATACTTTTTGTTCTTTAATATATTTATCGACTAATCGTTCCAATATAGCGAGAGGAACAGGTCCATTCTTTAAAACGACATCATGAAATTCAGCGAGATCAAATTTATTACCTAATTGATTTTTGGCTCTTTGACGTAACTCTAAAATTTTCATCATGCCGATTTTATATGATGTCGCCTGACCAGGCATTACAATATAACGTTCAATTTCTGATACGACATCTGATTGTGCCATCCCAGTATTCGCTTTCATGTAGTCAATCGCTTCTTCTCGCGTCCAGCGTTTATGATGGATGCCTGTATCAACAACTAAGCGTACTCCTCGGAATAATTCGGCTTGTAAACGGCCAATATTGTCTTGGGGTTTGTCTTGAAACCCAAGTTCCCATGCTAAACGTTCAGCATACAGTGCCCATCCTTCAGAATAAGCGGTAAAGCCTCCCATTCGCCTAAGGAAAGGTAAACCTTCAAGCTCCATCGCAATTGCTATTTGAAAGTGATGTCCTGGGATACCTTCATGGTAAGCCAACGTCCTCATGCTATAGGTGGGCGTTGCTTTGATGTCGTATAAGTTGGCAAAAAATCGACCAGGACGACTACCATCTAATGAAGGTTGCTGATAATAAGCGCCAGGAGACGTTTTTTCTTTAAACTCAGGAATGCGAACCACTTCCATCCCAGCTTTGGGACGAATATTAAAGGCTGAGTCCAAGCCATTATTGATGTCATCGAGAATAGTTTGATAATCGGCAAGAATTTTTTCCCGTCCATCGATATCATCAGGGTAATAATACTGTTCATCTGCGGCGAGGCTTTCAATAGCATAGCTAAAACCTTGACTCGTATCGATATCAAGTTGAGTGAGTACGGTAAGTATTTCTTGCTGAATACGAGCTACTTCTGATAATCCGAGTTGATGTATTTGCTCAGGAGTATCATTGGTTGTAGTAAAGAATTGTAATGCCTTTGTGTAAGCTTTATCGCCATCGGGTAATCGCCAAAAGCCATCATCATTCCCAGCCTTAGGTTCTAGCTCATTTAAATAGTCAATAAGAGATTGGTATGCCGGATGGACATGCTGTGTAATCGCTTGCTTGGCATTAGTCAGTAATCGCTGTTTTTCTTGTTGATCCAGTTGGTCTATTTTATCTAGCTTTTTGACTAGAGATGCGTAGAGAATATTTTCTTCAACTGGTGCATCAACAAATTTGGTCATTTCATCCAAGACTCGGTGAATGACAAACTTCGGTGGAATAATTTGTTTTTGCTCGCGAATTTTTAAACCTTCAAGATTTTGAGCAAATTTAACTTGAACTTTTTGCAATCTAGAAATGTAATTTTCGGCATCTTCAATATCATTTACTTGATGCTGAGCCTGCATAAAACTAGGAAATCCGTTTTGTAACCCAAACAACTGGTTTACAGGATAATTGTGATGCATATAGGATTTAGATGTATCAAGAAAATCTAATAAGTAGAGGGCAATTTCTTTACTCAGCTTGTCTGATTCATTGAGTTCATCATCGGAATATTGGCTAACTAACGTGCGGATGTGGCTGGCTTTAGCGATCATTTCATCCAGTTTTTCTGGGCGGTCATCATCGAGTTCAGCATTGTGACCTTTGATGCCGACCGATTCTAAAAATCCTAATGAAGTTAATGCTTCAGGACTATCAAAGGCCATTTTCACCATCTCTCTATCCAGTAGCGATCGCATCATAAATGGTTTGTCTGCGTACCATTCATGTGCAGCAAAACTGCCACCTAAAGCAGCAACGACTGCCACACTTAATCCCAACCCCTTAAATACTTTTTTTATCATGATCTAATCCTTAGAAATAACTTAACACAAAGTTAACATTGTTTTTATTTAAGGGTTAGATAAATAATGTAATGAAGTATTAGTAACTCGAGTTTCGGAACTCATCTTCAGAAGGGGGAGAGCATTGCAATATCTTCTGGCTGAGATAACTCGGATTTGATTTTGTAGATGATCAATTTTTTATCACAGGTAAAAGAATACTAGCACACGCACCAATACCATTACTGTTGTTTTTGAGGGTCAGGTCACCACAATGGTTCATGATTATTTGTCGACTTAATACTAAACCTATACCGCAGCCATTTTCTTTTGTTGTGTAAAAAGGGACAAAAATATTATCAATGTTATTGATGCCACAACCTTTGTCTTTAACTTTAATCACAACATTATTATTGTTACATTCCCAACTGATTTCTATCTCATTATCAAACTGGTTATTCGTAGATTCCTCGGCATTCTTGATCAAATTGACTAAGGCTTGTTTTAGTTGAGTTTTGTCTACATATACTTCCAACGGTATTGAAGTAAATGTAACTTCTACGGCAGTAAACAGCGGTGCAATTGCAGATACTAATTCGTGTAGGTCAATTAATTCTTTTTCTGGCGGAGGCAGTTTTGCAAGCTTTTGATAACCTTTTAAGAAACCATTTAATGATTCTGCACGTTCTTTGACAACAGATAATCCTTCATTCAGTGAACTCTGAAGTTGTGATTCAGTATCTGAAGGGTGCTTGGATAAAATGCGCAGTAAGGTATCACTGATCGAAGATATTGGTGTTAATGAATTATTGATTTCATGGCTTAATACACGGAGTAATTTTTGCCATGCCTGCCGTTCTTCATTCCTCAACAGACTCTGAATATCAGTAATAAAAATAAGTTGGTGTTTTATGCCATTTTCAAAATATTCATCTACATGTAAATAGACCTTGCGTTGCTGCTCTTTTAACGTGAACTCGACGACTTGTCGGTGACATTCTTTAGGTATTGTGTGCAATCCAAGTGTTTTTAGAGGCCAACCGTCAATTTCACTAAATCGACATTGGAACAGCTTTTCAGATGCGGGGTTCATCAAATTGATATTCTTATGATTATCTACTGCAATAATGGCAACATCAATCTGTGAAATCACTTTATGCAGCAAAATTTGTTTTTCTTTTTTCATTAAATTTTGTGCAGCAAACGTATCCGCCATTGAGTTGAGAGAGTGATTAAAATCTCCGAGTGCTCCACCGGATTTCTCTCGAATACGCATTGAGTAATCTTCATTCCCTAATGCTTCTAAAATATTTGTGGATGTATTTATTTGATAAATAAATCTCTTTTTTATCGATATAGCACAATACAAAATCAAGCCTGTCGTCAGCAGTAACAATAAACCTTTTTGGTAAAGCTGTGATTCATGCTCGATTAAAAAATAGCATAATGAGATATTGGGAATAAAGCCTGCTAATAAGGCCAAATAGAACAATTTATTTTCAAAAGAAATATGGCTGCTTATGGGTTTCATCTTACTTACAACTTATATTTTTCAAGGCGTCGATAGTATGCACTTCGACTTAACCCTAAAGAGATCATCGTGTCTTTTGCTTTGTTATCAAAGCTCGATAAACGTTGGGTAATTACGTGTTTCTCGATTTCGTCTAACGTTGAGTCCGTTATGCTTATGTCTATACCATTGCGTTGTGGTGATTCAATCAAACCAAGATCATGGACAGTAATTAATTGGTCTTGCCTTAAAAATATGGCTCGCTCAATCATATGACTCAGCTCACGAATGTTACCTGGCCAGAGATAGTTTTTGAGCGCGCTTTTAGCTTGCTCATCAAAACCATCATGGGACAAACCATATTTATTCGCATGATTGTTCAAGAAAAACTCAGCAAGAGGAATGATGTCTGCAACTCTCTCCCTTAATGGGGGGATCCGTACTTCTACTGTATTTAACCGATAGAGTAAATCTTGCCTGAAATGCCCATCGGTGATCAGTGTTTCTAAATCAGAATTTGTGGCTGAAACAATTCTCGCATCCATCTGAACAGTTTTTGAGCTGCCTAGCTTTTCGTATTGATTATTTTCCAATATTCGCAATAACTTTGCTTGTTGTGATAAAGGAATGTTTCCAATTTCATCTAAAAATAAGGTGCCTCCTTCAGCAAGTTCAAATCGTCCGATTCTATTTGATTTGGCATCTGTGAATGCGCCTTTAACATGGCCAAACATTTCACTTTCGAAAACATTTTCACTTATCGCACCCATGTTGACTGAAATGAAAGGGTTTTCTTTACGTAACGAATATTGATGCAAGTGTTCGGCAAAGAGGCTTTTACCTGTGCCATTTTCACCAGTAAGTAAAATATTCATATCACTCATGGCGAGTTTTTGGAGCTGCAACAATACATGTTGCATTATCAGTGATTCAGCAATAATTCCGTTATATGTGGCTGAAAGTTCTTCCTTTAACAACTTATTTTGTGCTGTTAATTTCAAGCTATTCTTTTGACTATCAAGTAAGCGAGTTTGCACTTGCAGAATGTGAAGTAACCTTTCGTTGTCCCAAGGTTTTTGGATAAAATCGACAGCTCCAGCCTTCATTGCGCTTACTGCAATATCGACATTGCTGAAGCCTGTCATCACTACGACAGGTAAAATCTCATCAACCATTTTAATGGCGCTGATGAGCTCAATCCCTTCTTGACCTGAAGTTGTATCTTTTTGGTAATTCAAATCGATAAGCGCTAGTGAGTAGTCTTTTTGTTTTATCTGATTTAACAGTGCTTGAGGTGACGTTACTGCGGTCACCTCATAACCTTCAGCATTTAAGAGCAGTTTTAATGCTGTAATGATACGAGTATCGTCGTCAGCAATAATGATCGAATACGGCATAAGCTCTACAGCTGCTCCATTTTATTTTTATAATTATCTTACTGACTTATAACATCAATCTTGTCTCAGTGCATCACTGGGTTCCATTAAAACGGCCTTTCTGGTTGGTATATACGTAGCCAGTAATACCATTGCAATGATTAATGCTGGGATACAGATAAAGCCAAGAAGATAGCTATTTACCCCAATAATCATCGAATTTGTCATCAGACTTATTCCCCATAATGCGAGTGAAATACCTATTAACAAGCCAGCAGATAATTGCAAAATAGCTTTAGTAATAAATAAGCGCATCACTTTTGAGTCCGTTGCACCAAGTGCTTTACGAACGCCTATTTCTTGCGTTTTTTGGGCAATATTATTAGCTGCAACAGCATAAATACCACTTGCAGCTAAGAACATAGCAACCAATCCACAAAACAAAAATAACTTACTTACCGATGAAACTAACAGCATAGGTTGTTGAATTAAACTGTCGTAACTTTGCACATGATAAACACCGACAGCGCTATCAATCTGACTAATGCTGTCAAACAACACTTTTCTGGCGTCACGTTCATTGCCAAGATAGTGAATTGCCATGCTAATTTGAGAACGTCCGTCTCTATCCATAGGGCGATACATGGTATATTGGGCACTGGACTTTCGCATGGTAGAACCGTGAAAGGTATCTGAAATAACACCTATAATAGTCTGCCATTCCCAACCACCTCCAGACCATACTCGTTTTATGCGCTGCCCAATAGCATCATTATTCGGGAATAAATCCCTCGCAATTGACTCATTAATGATGACATTACCTTGTTCCGTTTCAATGTCACGATGATCAAAATCACGACCTGAAATCAAGCTCATACCAACAGCGTCCCAAGATCCTCGGGCGACACTTTCATTATTCGCTTTGGGGTTTTCGTTATATACAGGCGCTGCCTTACCTTCAATTTCAAAGTGACTTGTGCCTTCGCCAGTTCCAGGTAGAGCAGACATAAACGCAACGGCTTCAATGTTAGGTCTACTTTCTAGTCGCCTTTTTAAGTGATAATAAAAGTCTGTCCTCTTTTTTCGGTCAGCTTGTTCACCATCTTGACCATATCTTACTGGGTACTTCTCATTTGGTAATTCTATATGTGCAGTCAACCGATTTACTGTTTCAACACCATAATTAGCATGCGATGCAGCATAACTCGTCCAGAGTAATATCGTGGCAATCACCAGTACAACACAGGACAATGTAATTTCAGAAATCACTAATGCGTTGCTCGTTCTCGCTGCATTTTTACCTAATGCGCCACGAGTTCCGTCACGTAAAACTGAATTAAAATCACCAGAAATGGCTCTCCAAGAGGGGATGAAACCAGTGATTAACACCATCCCAACAATAGCAATTAACAACAAAATAATTGCATCAATTGATAGGCTAAGATGCCACCAAAATGGTCTCTGTTCACTGGTTTCATACAATCGCACTAAAAATTCATTAGCGGATTCTAAGCCCCATATTGCAAGAGCAATTGAAATCAATCCACCGACTGAACAAATAAATATGCTTTCCCATAACATTTGCATGATTAAACGATTCTTTGGGACACCCAATGCTTGTCTAATTGCAATTTCTTTAGCTCTTTCATTTACTCGAGTGAGTAGTAAGTTTCCAATATTGATGCAGGCTAAAAGCAAAATTAAAATCACTACTACAAAAAGAGATATAAACACATTAAAATATTCGGTTACATCAGCATTAGCCTGTTTGAATGGAACTGCTCTCAGGTAGCCCCCTACAATTGAGCTACGCCATGACAATATATGAGGCATCTCGCTCGCAACTTTTGCACTGAATGTTGTCAGCTCCTTTTGAAAGTCAAATAATGTAGCATCGTGATTTAAGCGGGCATAAGCATATAGTTCAACTTGAGATCTTTCTATCGGCTGAATACTCGTAAGTGGTATAGGCAGCCATGCTTGTGAGTGTGAAGGAAATGCAAAACCTTCCGGCATGATACCAATTACAAGTGTCGGTATGGCTTCGGCCATGATCCTTTTACCGATGATTAAAGGATCTGATTCAAAATACTCAGACCAAACCTGATGGCTTAATACAATAACAGGCTCTGCACCTGTAAAACTGTCCTCAACACGAAAGCCTCTCCCCAAAAAGGGCTGAGTACCTGAAAATTCAAATATGTTCCACTCTGTCAGCGCAGCATTATATTTTTTTGTATTTCCAACTTTTTCGATACTTCCAATTAATGCCGTTCCTTCTTGATAAACACCAAAGCTATCAATGAGATCAGAATCATTTCTTAGTTTGTATAAATCAATTGGATCGGCACCATGTCTTTGCGAATGTGTATCATCAAACACTTCTTCTATCGCAATAATTGGTTGTTTACCATTGAGGGTAAGAGGTTTAAAAACTAGGTTTGTCAGTAATGAATAACAAAAAAGCGCCAGTGAAAGCCCTATAGCCACCATCATCACGGCGGTTGTTGTGAAAACAGGCCTTTTTAACAACAGCTTCAGCGCATACTTAATATCAATCCAATGAAACATAAGTATTCCTTATTATTAAATAGCGATAGCTGATGGTTTATTGAGTTTTTGATCGGCAACGATTTTACCATCAAACACTTCAATCATTCGTTCTGCTCGATCTGCTGAACGAGGGTCATGTGTGACCATACAAATCGTTGCACCTTCATCGTGCAGTTTGTCTAAGAGTCCCATTACTGATTGAGCATTTTTAGAGTCGAGATTGCCCGTTGGTTCATCCGCCAGAATAAGTGACGGTTTTCCTGCAATCGCTCTTGCCACTGCAACCCTTTGTTGTTGTCCACCTGAAAGCTGAGATGGATAATGACTTGTTCGGTGTGACAGATCCACTTTTTCGAGCGCATCTTTCACCATCATGTTAATTTGTGCTTTATTCAAATCGTCACGGTAAGTGAGCGGCAAAGCGATATTTTCAGAAACAGTTAAATCGCTGATCAGGTTGAATGACTGAAATACAAATCCAATTTCTTTATTGCGAATTTTAGCTCGCTCATCTCTTGTTAAACCTGAGGCCTCTTTACCCACAAGTTTATAAGAGCCATTTGTAGGGATATCCAGTAGCCCCAGCAGAGAAAGCAAGGTGGTTTTCCCGCAACCAGACGGCCCTGTGATTGAAAGATATTCACCCTTATATATCTGTAAATCAATGTTGTTAAGCGCTTGAGTTTCAACTTCTTCAGTCAAAAAGACTTTGTTTAATTTTGATAATTCTACCAATAGATTATTCTTCATTTTTCTTCCCTAATTTAATCGAACTTGTTGGTGTTTTGACCAAGATGATGTGTCAGAAATGACAATTTCATCTCCTGGTTTTAATCCTTGGTTTATTTGAATATATCGAGATGACGAACGTCCAAAATCGATACTCTTGCGAGTTGCGGTATAATTGTCATCATCAACTAAATAAATACGTTGTGTGATGTTTCCTGTGGTAAACATTGGGCGCTTTACGAATAAGGTGTTTTTAATATTGGCTATTTCAATAATGCCATCGACGGTTAAGTCAGGTCGAGCTTCGCTTGGTAAAATCTCAGTAAACTCAACATCAACTTGAACTGAGCTATTATTAACTGCAGGATCAATGCGTAATACCTTGCCATTAAATTTACTAATTCGGGTGTCAATTGTTACTTTTTGACCAAGTGCGACATCTTTAATGAGGTTTTCAGGGATTCTTAGTTCAGCAATATAATTCTCGGTTCGAGCAAGCTTTGCCAAATTTGTACCTGAGTTAACTTGCTGTCCAAGCTCCATAGGCATTTCTTGAACAATGCTGTCCATTGTAGCTCTAACGTTTAAATCGCTGACTTGTTTTTCAATTCGTTCAAGGACTCGTTGCAATCGCTTTACTCTGGCATGAATAGCTGTACGCTGAGCTTTAAGACTTTCTTTCTGTTTAGTTAACCGTTTTTGCTCTAACCGCCAACGTTGCTTGAATTGTTTAGCATCAATCTTCATCTCTGCATATGCAATTTTTGAAAAAGCGACCACACCTTGAGAAAGTAATTTCTCCTGAGCATCTAAGGTCAGTAGTGTTCTTTCATGATTGAGTTGTTCAGAGAGCACTGCAGATTCTTGATCAAGTAGTCCGGATTCTATGGTGACAATTTGAGCTTGAGCCTCTGCCTCTATTGCTTCAAGTTCCCAGCGAGTTTCTTCAAGTTGTTGAGTAAGTAATGGGTTACTCAATACTATAAGGAGGTCACCTGCTTTAACTTTTGCTCCAGCCTTCGTTAAAATTTTCTCAACACGTCCTTCGATATCTGTAGCGATCCAACGAATGTCTTTAGGCACCAATACACCAGTACCCCGAACATTAACTAAAAAGTCTCCTCGCTGCACTTTTCCGGTAAGAATTGTGTTTCTATCAACATGAAAACCGCTTGTATTTATATTGAAGGATACGTACAAAATCACGCCAATAATAGCGCAAACAGCAATTCCAATTTTGTATTTGCTGATGCTTCTTTTTTTATTAGTATTTAGGATAACATCCATAAACTGACTTAATTTCTGAAAATGTTATATGACTAATACATCAATCGTGCCAAACAAAAATATGTAAATATTACAATATGTTAGTTGTTAAGTGGTTTTAGTGGTGTTTCGAATTCGAGATACACAAACAAACTATTTGTTTCGAAAACGGGACATATTATCAATCTCAGGATTGTGAAGTTTTAAAAAGTAATTTTCCAGAAATAACGTGGCAATAGCACTGCAGAGATACAAGCATTGTGCACAGCTGAGTTAATAGAACAATATATTGACAATTATTGTTCTATTTTTGTAGATAACGAGCTAAATTAAGTTCTACTATTCGACAAAAGAATATAGGTTGGTAAGTTACGACAAAAACTCATCCATTACTTCAACCAAATTATCGAGTGAAAAGCCTCGATAAGTGACGTTATAGCCTGATAACTTGAGTTTTTTCAGTAAGCCATGCGACTTTTCAATTAGCTTTGTTTCATTGTATTTCTTTTGCTGTCTTTTGACTTCTACTATCAAAACTTGCTTATCTAAGTCGTTAATTGCGACGATATCAATCTCATTGTGCCCCTTTGCATCCCAGTAACTGCCCATTCGACCAAACTGTTTAGACTCAGCAAGAATAGCTTGAAATAATGACTCAAGTTCTAATCCTGAGAAGGTTTCAAAGTCTCTATCTATATGTCTTCTGATGTATTCGTAATTCTCCATTTCTACAGCACTTTTGTTGGCATGTATAAACCGGAACCAGAATTTCAAAAAAGGATCTGAAATAGAGTAGCGCACATCTCGTGACGTTTCTTTTGAAGTGATTGGTCTCATCTTAGTGATTGAATCAAAATCATCTTCTAGCTTTTCAAGATGGACACCAACACCTAATCCAAGATAATTTTCAATTCGTGAACGGCTAGTATGGCCCTGTGAAATAGCACCTAAAATATCGAAATATATTCTGTGCTCAGAACCAAAATCTTCAACTAAACGGTGAGTGCCTTCTTTAATGAAAGGGGAGAAGTCAGAGATGATTGAGTCGAATACGTTGCCACTCTCATTAGCGAAATTAGCTAGCCATTCAAGATACTTGGGGATACCACCAGATAGACACCACCACTCCAGCATGTTTTCAGCTGTAAATTTACTGTGATCAGCTATCACGGAGCGAATGTATGTCGGCTGCAGTGGCTGAATTTTGAAGAAACGATCATCACGGTTCAATAAGGGTTCATCTTGACCCTTAAAGATTTTGGTCATCATGTTATATAATGAGCCGCAACAAACGAGATGCATCATTGCTGTTTGCTTACTTGCGTCCCATAAGTTTTGAATGTCTGAAAAAAGGCTTGAGTTCACCCTTTGGATATCCTGGAACTCATCAACAATCACAGTCAAAGGTTCATTTTTCGAATAATCCAGTAAGTATTCAAAAATATCTTTTAATGACTGCGGTTTAAAAAACTTTGCTCCAAGTTCATTACGTATTATTTCTGCAAATTCAGCCACAAGAGAGCTTTCAGTTTTACGACTGATAAACAAATATAAATATTTGATGTCTTGATCAATGAAGGCTTCGCTCAATAGACGAGTTTTTCCAACACGCCTTCTACCAACCATGACACTGAGTTGGCCTTTATGAGAAGATATATTCTTGGAGATACGTCTTAAGGTATCTAACTCTTTTTCGCGATTATAGAATTTTTGCATGATAAGTTTTCACTTGGAGTCATGAGGAAATTATAGAGTGAAAGTTGTATATTGTCATTAAAGTTACTGTAACTTTATTTACTGTAATGTATTGTAATGACTCATTGCTACCTAAATTAACCAACAACATTAGATGGTATTGTTGTGAATGAAAACTTGAAAGTGTACAGTGTACACCTATAGTTAAATTTGAGGATTGAAGTATCAGTAAAGCACTACTATTTATTGAGACTGAACTTTTCACTAAACAATCGTCAGAACTATTTACTGATGATGAATTAAAAGATCTTCAATGCGAAATAATTGCCAACTCAGATGTTGGAGATGTAATTGAAGGAACTGGTGGGCTGCGAAAAGTTAGAGTGAAGAGCAGAGGTAAAGGGAAACGAGGTGGTTCAAGAGTAGTTTACCTTCTCGCTTCGGAAGAAGTTGTTTTTTTAATGCTGGCTTATCCAAAGTCAAAAAAGGACGATTTGACTAATGATGAGAAAAAAGCTTTGAAAAAAATAGCAGACAAAATTAAGGAGGTATACAGATGAGTGAAAGTATTTTTCAAGATTTGGAAGCTTCAATGAATCAAGCGTTAGAAATAGCGCAAAATAAAGCAAAGCCAGCAAGAGTTACTCGATACGAAGTTGCCGATGTGAAAGCGCTTAGAGCTAAATTGAACGTGAGCCAAAAGGATCTAGCTCTAACAATGAATGTAAGTGTCGATACAGTTAAAAGTTGGGAGAAAGGAAGGCGTAATCCAACTGGGCTGGCAAGTAAAATATTACACCTAATTGAAAGCGAGCCAGAGATTTATACAAAGCTTTCTGTAGCATAGAATGTTTAAGTTATTGATATAAATATTTTACTAAATAGCAACAACAGCTATGTAGATAAAAAGATGATATTAGCTACTGCTTGAATATGTATGCATTACCATTAAACGCTGACAATCGCGTCAGTAGGGGGGATTTAAATGCCTAAAATGCGCGAGATTCGTATTTAACCTATTGTTTCATAAAGGACGTGAAGTACCTCAAATGCCACGTTTACATCGTAGCTGATACCAAGTAAAATATATTATAATCAGATGGTTAGGTGCTACAAGAGTAACTTCTCAATAACCCGTGGCAGCTCTAGATTTTTCCAGCACCAATTCACCCAAGGATGGGATTTTATTGTTCATTGAAAGTCGATCTTGAAGATATTGCCAGAACGATATTTTCAGCTTCCGACAAGTCTTCTTTAA
>VSKX01012387.1_pt1 | contig 12426 bp, 8 predicted proteins | sample 4799481 | NCBI WGS metagenome assembly VSKX01 (sample SAMN12179537, study PRJNA552185) | sponge metagenome | biome: deep-sea hydrothermal plumes; feature: spots directly above weak diffusing fluid; material: sea water; isolation source: sponge from the Swan site of a hydrothermal vent ...
GCTTCATTTCCCTATTTGCGCATGCGTTGAATGATTCATATAAATTATGCGAATATTTGCCGAATGAACATTTCTGCTAGAGCCTTCTCCCCTTCGCGTGAGAAAATTTCAACCAACAAAAAATACCCGCTAGCTATACGGTAGCTATAGTCATGGGCCAACATTTTTGTGTACAGTAATAAATTATTATATTATAACAGTGGTTTATATATTTTTTGCACTATTTTGTGTACAGCAATTGCTTGCCCATCACTGGCTCATCCACATGCATTGATTAGCTACTCATCTAGTGACATCACGCTGCATTCTTATGGAACTCAAGCAACCTACGAGGTTGCCTGCCCCGAGGGTTATAAAAGGAGAGGAGGAGATGATGTGAGGACTTGTACCGGTGATGGACACAGCACCGTAGGAATATGGAATGGAACAGCTCCAATTTGCTCAGGTGCATGATATATTAACATTATAATTATTCATTCAGCAGTATAATTATTAGATCAACCTGTGCTCATCTCAATTGGAAATACACCGTTTTTTACCAACAACACTGACATTCTCATAACAAGGATTGGGTCAACAAACATGACAGCCTTGACCTGTCACACTGATTCCACTTCATGTTGCAAGGGTGTGCATAACCCAGCTGGAAGTAATGGCTTTGGGGAGTGGTTGTTTCCTAATACAACTAGGATTTCCCAGAACTCTATCACAGGTGATGATGTGTATTACTGGATCAGTGAGTATCAAGCGGTCAGCCTTTATCATCGAAGCAACAGCTGGGGTCCTCTGGGAAGCTATTGCTGTAGAATACCTAACAGTGCTGGAAATACAGTAGTAATGTGTGCTAATCTCACTCGTAAGTGTCATGATAATTCCCAGTTATCTATTTACATGTACTGTGTAGGTGTCAGATGTGCTCCTCTGAATATTATTGCTCATGGAATTATAGGCTATACCATTAATGCACTATATCAAGTTGCTAACTATCAGTGTCACCCTGGCTACTGGATAGCCAGTGGAGACAGTGAGAGGACCTGTGTTGATGATGGTACAAGTCTAGAAGGACAGTGGAGTGGTACTGAGCCAGTTTGTTCAGGTACTAGCTAGTTGAAAAACCTTTAGCAAAATTATGCAAGGCTGATTTGTGCTATAATTATTTGCATGTGCTAAACTTTTTTTCTCTAAAATCGGATTCTATATAAAATTGCAGTTATTGATTGTGGGCTACTTGCTGCTCCTAGTAATGGACAAGTTGAATTTCCTGGAGGATCTGTGTTTGATCAGTTGGCTCTGTACAGCTGTGATCATTGCTACTGCTTGAAGGGCTCATCTCGACGTATCTGCCAAAAAGACGGAACATGGTCTTCAGAACAACCAATTTGTCTAAGTTAAATTATCGTTAAATTTTTTTTATTATTGTCGAATTAACATTGTCTATTTCTGATCATTTGTCCAGTTGTTGACTGTGGCCTGCCTCCTACTCTTATCAATGGGGACATCAGGAACTCTGCACCTACAACTTGTGGCAGTGAGGTTACTTACAGCTGTAACGATGGCTACATACTGGAGGGGGTGAGCTCTCGAACCTGCGAGGCCAGGGTAGAATGGTCTAATGGAACAACACTCTGCATACGTAAACACTGTTGTTAGCTCAGTTAATGGATAAACATCATATTCTACTTTGCAGCTGTTGTTTGTGATGATTTACTAAGTCCCTCTAATGGTCAAGTGAGAGTATCTGGACAAACCTTCATGAGTACAGCCGTATACTCTTGTAACCCTGGATACTTGTTGAGTGGAGAAAGTGTACGTGTTTGTGATGCTATTGGACAGTGGACACACACTGAGCCAAGTTGTCAGCGTAAGTAGCTACTAATGTCACATCTGAACGTCAATTTATATTTACGCAGCTGTTGATTGTAGTCAATTGTCTCATCCCATAAATGGACACGTGGACACATCCTCTGGGACTACTTTCATGAGCGTGGCTACATACACTTGTGATATTGGCTACAATCTTGCTGGTGCAACATCAAGAGAATGTGAAGCAGATGGCAACTGGAATTCTTCACCACCATCCTGTTTAAGTTAATTGCATTTGTATATTAATGTTCATGCATGTAGTTAGTATTTTATAATACTGTAGTTGTTGACTGTGGTCTACTGAATGCTCCTGTTAATGGTCTTGTCAACACGGAGTCTGGGACTGCGTACAACAGTGTGGCTTTGTACTCATGTAGCGAGGGATACCTACTCAATGGAGAGGCCAGGGGTACATGCCTCCCTGGTGGAGAATGGTCAAATTTAGCTCCATTGTGTGACCGTAAGTGTTTTGTGATTTAATTATATATGTAATGCATGAGATTATCATCGTAGCTGTTAATTGTGGTGCTCTTGAGGCTCCAGCTAATGGTAATGTGGACACATCTCAAGGCACTGTCTTCAAGAACACTGCCATGTACAAATGTGCCCTAGACTACAACCTTACTGGATGCTCTGTTTCAGAATGTTTGTCTACTGGCAATTGGTCATGTGATCTTCCCTTTTGTGCTGGTGAGTTCAGTATTCAAAGATATTGTTTTTCCTTAATTCTTCACTCAGATAATGCTATAATTCAACTAAAATTTGGCCCAACTCGCTACTGTGTGGACTGGACGGTAAATTGTGCCTTACTAGCTAGTTATGTCCAATCGTATTCTTTTTACAGAATGATAAAATCAAGTTGATGTACAAAATCATGAATACCATAATCACCAAGGCAGTGCAGAGGAGTGGGTACGACATTCCCATAGAGAACATTCAACCAGGCTACTTCAGCTGTTACAAGTCCACCACCAGAACAACCTATCGAACCATGATCACTGGTACTAAGAGACTGAGTGCTGTTGACTATACCGACCTGATTCAGGAGTGGGTGGAGTCTGGAGTAACCACCAGGATACTGTGGTATGCTATGAAGGTGGACAAGACCTGTCCAGTGGCCATTGCATCCATGGACCAAGACGAGTGCGAATAGCTGAGGATCAACATTAAAATACAGTGTACTGACATTAATAAGTAGTTGCATACATGCAGCATTGACTCCTCAGACTCACATAGATATAACATAGTTGTGTAGTATAATAGTTGCTTAGACCTATTAGCTATTGGAAAGACTATGACTTCGTACCAAAAAGGGCTACTCGCACAATAATTATTGTCTTCTGCGCATGTGCAAAATAGCCTACTTTGCACATGCGCAGAAGACTTCCAGGTAGCATTGGTCAAGGCAGGCTTCTGTGTGCATTGTTTCTCTCCACGCACAGTCTGCATGCATTCCACTATCTCTCTGTATGTATGTGAGTACACCACTGTGGCAGCAAGACTTTGTACAGTTAGCATTCATCATGGGTGCGTGTTGGAACTCCCCCCTTCCTCCTGAGACTGACTACATTAAAAGAAAACTGAGAAACTATGGCATTCAGCCAGCACTACTACCCAACCCCCCTAGTAAAGGCTATGGAGCTGGCTTTGGACGAGAAGAGAACCAATTGCAAGAGTTGCTGGCAGCATTAAGAACTGGCCTACTGTTCTCTCCCACTCAGTTCAGCGTTCTCCCTGGACTGAGCACAACTGGGCGAGTTACCTTCTCCCTCGGGAACACAGAGCTCCACAAACTGACTCAGTACAGGGAGGACGACGAGGATAGTGAGAGTGAGGAATTGCCTGAGGCTGTCATACTGAATGAGGACGAGCACTCGGAGGGGGAGGAAGGGACAGAGTGCTTACAAGAACGCTATCCGTTGCAGATCACGCTCAAAGGAAGGACCTGGTTTGATAATCTCACTATGAAACTGGTTGTACGACCCTCCCTTGGACCGTTTGCCGGGAAGAAAGTGGTGTTTCTTTGGAGCGGAGGGAGTCTGCGAGTGGCTGGATACAATGGCCCGCAAGACACTCATTCTCTGCCTATCGAGTTCGAAGACGAGACACAATTTTGCGCTTGTTGTTTACTCCTTTTGTATCAGGCCACAGTGACGAGAGAAGACGACGGAGAGGGTATCCACGTCGATAAATGTGGTGGAAAAATTACCTCGCTACAGGAGCAGGCATACGGGAAGGCCGTGTGTAATCTTGACCTGGTTCAGGATTTGTACTCTATTCCTCCCAAACTCTATTACAGCCTGTTTGGGTCTCGTCCCCCGATCATTGTGGCAGTTAAACTATGGCCTCGGCATGCGTCCAATCAATTCAATGCTAACACGACCATGAGAGTTAAATCACACATTCTATTCGCAGAATTCATTTGTTTAGTGAGAGAGCACTTTGGTGTTCCACCCGACTACACACTGAAGCTTTACTATATGTCCCAGCAAGTTGCACCCACTCAATTGATTACAGACAAGCATCGACTGTTAGATTGTTTTGTGATTTCTTCACCCCAGCTCTCGTGTGGGTCGTGCATCAGCCTCAACGACGAGGGTTCCTATGACAACAACGTAACCCTTGTCCTGTCATTAGTCGGACAAAACATGCTCAACATTGATACAGATCAAGATATGACCATGAGAAATTTCGATACACTGTTACGAAATGAGCTATCGCTGAAATTTGATAGTTTTCTTGTGATAGTGTCAGAGGATGACTTCTCCCCCCAATACACGTCTGACGATAACTGGAAGTGTACCTATCCATTCAACGTTCCCGACACCTCTATTTCAGCCGGCCTGAGACGTAGTTTCAGACGTCTGGCTGTGAAACGAGCCGGTGCTAGTCGTCTGACTCAGAGCCAACGATTCCAGCGCTCGGAAAGAGAAGAGTCAAGTCTATCCCCTCACATGTGCTCTGTTGTCAAGCTCCTCTCTTCAAAACAGAGACAATTCCCGAGCAACAATGGTCGCTATTCCTTGGGTCTCAAGGAGCTCTACTCCGCTATGCCCCTGTACCAGCTCTCCCTCTCCCAGTGTGGCCTGCACCCCTACTCTATCGTAAAGGTGTTTGAAGTCACCGGTCCACCCATCCCGCTAACAGTCCGGCAGCTCTCAGACTACAGACAGCAGGAGGAGACGAGGCAGCAAACATGCCTGGCTAACATCATGGACATCAATCCGCAATGGTCGCTGAGCACGTTTCTCCTGTATGTGAATACTATCATATCTCCCGGGGCTAGCTACAGACGAACAAGACTGAGTCTGAGTATTCATCGCTTGGACGAGTTCTCTCCTGAGAGTGAGTGGGGAATGAGTCTGGGTCAGCTGTTGGGGGCGTGGTCTCCTGCCTGGTGGGGTGAGGGGGACCTCACTTCACGAGACATTGAGCCAGCACAATTTTTAATCATAGAAAGATACTAGCTGACACTTGTTACATAAGATAATTAATTTTATTATAAATTTTGCTGTTTTGCAAAAACTGTGATACACAATGGATAATTTTGCTGTTTTGCAAAAACTGTGATACATAATGGATAATCATGTGTCAACACAAATTGAGTGAAAGATCCTAAGTGATTTGAGAGTGGTAGTTGGTAGCCCTTGCTAAGATGGTGATGATGAGCGCTTTCGAAACACAAACACCATATACAGTCCAATAGCCTCCCACTGAGCTGCAGACATTGTGCCCTAGAGGAGAGGAGAGTATTTACATGCAACCCCAATACAACTTTGCTCTCCACATAATCAAGGGCATAATAATTATATAGAGAAGAGGGCATATAAAGAGAAGAGGGCATGCAAGCACAGACATAATACGTACGAGGCAAAATTCATATGCTTAAGCAGGACATACTAAATATAGCACTACCTCGCACACTACAGAAAGGGCAGTCCGGACGTTCACTGACGTATTGTTAAACAGACAAAAACTGGGTTTGAATTTTGCTTGTTCTGCGTTGCATGCCCTCTTCTCTTTTATACGCCTTGACGTAATCCAATTATTTGTGACTTTAAATAGTGCTGGTGGTTTACTTGTGAACTGATTTGGTCAGGTCACACGTACACAATGCACTTGCAATTAGAATGTGATTAGTCAGCATGGCTAAATTTTACAAAAGACACTTAGAGCGCACTCACACGTGGCTTGCTAAATGCAGACATCTTGAAGAGAAGGTCAGCATCATCATAGTGATTACGTCGCTCATTAAAGAAGTCGACAAAGCTCTGTCTATGGACATACTCCATGTCAAACTCAGCCAGCAAACTGCAGAAACACACAATAGACAGTTGAGTACGTATGAGCAATAACCGCCTACTAGTCTTAAAATGAATTCTCCCAACACTTTCTACAAAGCATCTATCTATAATAATTGATATAATTATTATGCTCTTCTAAATAAACGACAGAGGTCATGGTTTCGTCGTATCTGAGCAAACTACTTCATCACACTGAATGGCATTGAACATTAATTAACCTCTGGAAGGTTGGAAAGTGAATGATATACTCTGGCAGATCAACAACTCCGTGTAGCTTGAAGTTGTACTTGGCCCCAAAGAGAGGGAGAGGATCTCGTGGGTCCAAACTGGGGTCAAGAGTGACACTAAAGACTTCATTACCGAATGTCCACAGACCCTCCTCAGTTTGTCCTGCCTCTCTCAGACGATATCTGTACGAGGGAGGGTGAAGTCCCTAACATACAGACCACACCCCGTGCCACATCCACTCACACCAATTCGTTGGCGTCCACGGTGGTTCCTACAAAGTAGCCTCCTGGAAGCAGATTTTCGCAGGCATTACGTGCCATCATGTGTGCCTTCTCAGCACTCTCGAAGGAATAGTGAATCGAGAACTGGCAACTGGTCATGTGGAAACGACGGCCTGGGTTTTCGTAGCGGTCACGCAGTCGCACCTGGAGAGTAGATTACCGTATAGTGGGGATTTTTGTTAGGTTTAATTTTTGTTTCAAGCCTTATTTTTGTTTTTGTGGCCTAAAGGCAGATTCACACGTCGTTCTGTGTGGTGGTTTGTCGCGCAACTTTACGCAGGAACTATTCAACCATGTTGCGTCAACTGTTGCGTGTATTGTGAACCCGCCTTTAGCCACGTAATCACAGTAGCTTACTGTCCGCAGCTACTTTTCGTTTTGACGCTCTCCGTAACGAAAATAAAACCCACAAAATTCCCCGCTATACAATACATTACTTAATTTAGGGCACTTACTTGACAACAGTCAGCACAGATAAACTCTGCGTCAAAAGGTGGACCACCTGATGACTTCTTGCCCTGTCTCAACATCTTAGGAGAGTTGTAACGACCCTCAGCTGCCGTTACAGACACATCAGATATATCTGTATATACACACACAACACTATAGACACATCAGGGCTACACATAAGTATAATTTTGACAGATTTTGACCCATCATAAAACTTTTATCCCATCAATAGAAAGGCCTTTCAAGAGCTACTGAATTTGCACTTTGAAATTGGACATCCCTAGGGAAAGTTATAGGCTCTCAAAGTGTGCTGCCAAAAACATATCAGCTTTTGAAAGAAGCGCAAGGCTATATAATAGCCTTGCGTTCTGTCAAATTCATGGATCTGATCCATCGCAAAACTCACTAAAAACATTATTGGAAAGGCTACTCAAAAGCTACTGAATGCATATTTTTAAATTAGTGTTAAAATCGGGTACTCAAAAGTAAAGTTATAGACCCTCAAAGGTGGCTACCAAAAATGCACCTCTAAACATATCAACTATCCATTTATTCCCTCCATCCCCCTAAGGCCTCACCAGCACAGACAAGGTATGAGATGCGTCCTTCCTTCCACTTGAGTAGGTCCCCTCCCTTCCCACAACACAGGTCCAGCACGATGGCCCGTGGATAAACCTGACTTCTGATAAGAACACTCTTCACCCAGTTGTTGAAGTTACGCATGTGGAATATCGGACTCTGTGTGGTCAGTAGGTGTGGTCAGTGGGTGTGGCTAGTTATAGAAGGGTAGACATACCTCCTGTCGTTTGTCAGCATCAGGCCTAGCCAACATGTTGTAAAAACTAGTCACTTTGCTAGCCTAAAAAGTAAACACATTATTTGTCAATTCGTATACCATAATTATAACACAGAGCAAAATATTACAGAGAGAACCGGGTATTCAAAATTATGTTTGGTAATTGATGACGTACATGCCGATTACGTATGCAGGCCATGCTGGTTTTAATTTCAAATTGGCGTTCCTTACACCAATTAAATTAAAAACGATGTAGCTACATCATTTGTAAATAATTTTTTTTTTTTTTTTAAACTCAGGTTATGACCTGTCGAAGAATTTATTCATTACCTGATCGTCTACATCTCTAATCTGATTGGTTGATGTCTCGTCTGATGAGTCATTAACTTCCCCCTCTTCCACATCCTTCGAACGACCTTTAACCCCCTTCTCTTTGTCACCAGCATTGTATTGCACAGGTTGACTGTCTTTGTCATGTGTCATGTGACCAGAATGGACTTCCCCCTCCGAGAAGAGTAGTCCTTCAGTTGAATGTTCTACTTGATCCTCTTGGTGTGATGAAGTGTGATCTGTGATGGCGTGAGGAGGGTGCTCTGTGATGGTGTGAGGGCAATCAGTAATGGCGTGAGGGGGGTGCTCTGTGATGGTGTGAGGAGGGTGCTCTGTGATGGTGTGAGGGGGGTGCTTTGTGATGGTGTGAGGGGGGTGCTCTGTGATGGTGTGAGTGTGAGGGGGGTGCTCTGTGATGGTGATGGCATGATCTGTGATGGTGGGAGGGGGGTGGTCTGCAGTGGAATTTGTGAGGATACGAGGGGCATGTTGTTCATCATGTTGTGCTAGTGTATGAGTTGTGAGCATGTGCTGTTGCTGTTGCTGTGGTGAGGGTGGTCTTTGTGGAGCCCTGGCAACTTCTTCTTTACTGCCTCCCGGTGACATCATACATGAGTCTACAGCATATTAATATAATTATAGCTAGTCATCCATTATTGCAGTCACTCCCCTCCGGGTCCCTCACACACACACACACACACATTACGCACCAATGGCCTCTGTGAGCTTGTTCCAGACTGTGTCTCTCTTAGATTTATCCATAAAGTCCAGATAGAGGAAAGGCTTGAGTGGTTCAGGACGAGAGCAGCTCCACACGGACACCACTACCACCATTAGCGAGGAGTACAGTCTCACAGCAGTCCCTCTCTCACTCGCACATCTACAGGGAGCCAGGAAATTTGAACAGCCACAAAACTCCTCATTTCGAAATGCAAGTGTTTGCAAACAAGAGAAGAGAAAAGATACATAGCACTCAATAGCTAACTACTGCACAAGCCTTTGGTTTTACCAAACTGAGTGGACTTGGACCAGTCACAAAACTCTAATCTATTGAAAGGCCTTCTCGAGAGCTACTGAATGCATACTTTAGTTTTGACCATTAATCTCTTTCGCACACATACACATACACGTACAAACAAGGACATACATGTACACACACCATGCATGCATATAACCATTTCAGACTACATATATTAGAGCTTCATATTTAATTGTTACAGCGTAAAAGTAGACCCCCTTGGTCTCTATTTGGCTGAAACTTGACCTGGGGTCCTTTTGGCTAGGGGAGAGGGTTAAGGCAAGGATGATGTTGATGGGTTAGGGTTAGGGAGAGAGATAAAACAAGTACTCTAATATAGATAATGTAATCTGTGGTTACATAGAGAAACAACTCTCACATGCACACACACCATGCATGCACATACACTCACACACCTGCTACTGGGCAGGTAGGATGGACTCAGAGCTATGATCACCATACAGCTGTCAGTCATGGCCTTGCGTATCATGACATTATCATAGTCACCATGGTTAGACATAAAGTGGTAGCTGGCCACGGCAGGTATCTGTAGCTCTCTGAGAGGCAATAGTAATGTGTTCCTCACCCAGGCCTGGTCTCCAGTACTGTGGGATATGAATACTACGAACTGGCGCCCCCCAGGCAATCCTGTGGAGCCTGTAGGTGAAGGATTCAGGTATGGCCAAACTACAACAAGAAAACGAGGGCTAGTTGGGAGGAAAAACAGCACAAAAAATGCATGGTTGTATGTAACTTCTCTTACTCAGTATTCAGAGGGTATTTTTAACAGGGCATAACTTGGAGAGTCAAATTAAACAGCCATCAGATATAGTTCTAACATAAACCTTTCAAATGGTGTGCTCAAATTTCGAGACGAAACGTTCCCAGGAAAAACTATGGACTATATATAAGTGGGTGAAATTTGGCTGTTTTGAACCATTTACCAGTTTTTCAAAATTGGACCAACATTAACTAAAGTTATGGGCATTAGAACACAACAGTCGCTATTATATCACGTGTGTACATGCGAGTATACCATGCAAGGGCTGGGCAGTCGTAGAGCTCTTCTTCTCTTCTAGACCCTGACTCTCATTAAAAAACCGGTCAAACCGGTTTACGTCTTGCGTTTCTGTATTGTCGGACAGGTCTGGTGGGTCCTCCCCTGGCAGCTGGGAGCGAAACGGTTGGGCTATTCCAATAGGACGTTGTTTTGAGGTAGAGCTTAATTTGAGACGCTTGGCACGGGGCTCGTCTGGCGAGTGAGGGTTCGAGTATGCTTGGATGTAATCAGAGGTAGTGTCAGCAGGCACCATCTCAACACTGTCCATAGCAACCCTCTGTGGGTGTATTTAATTAATACTGATTTAATAGACTATGTTGCTATTTTGTGTAAGCCTAGGATTGTAAGAGCCCACCACCTCATCTACCCCAGAGAAAACTACAATGAGACGCTCACTCTCACAGAGAAAAGACGAGACGAGAATTAACAGTCAAGTCTTGTCTTGTGCAAATCGAACTTGAGTTGTATTCACATGGTGGGTCAAAGGCTGGGGGTCGAAGGTCATTGTTTTGCCTAGCCGATCACGTGACATTATTTTGTTGCGAAGAAAAGTGAACCAAGTAAGTTTTAGTTATCTTTTGGTGGCCTCTTATGTACGTGTTTACGGCTGCCCACCTGTACAAAAGGCTTAAGAGTGTGTTTATATCAGCTGGCTTGAACCTCCGTAGGATGGCAGGCAATGCCAATGGAATAGGTGATGTCCAAGTTCGCAATGTCGGAAACTACGTAGTAAAGAACTTTCGTTTCTCCTCCATCCCTAGTGCAGTTGGTCGGTTTGCTAGTAACTATCGGGCACGATATGTGACATGTAAGAATGCTCGTATGACCCCGTTCTTTCATGTGGTGGGTGTGGCTATGTTCCTAAACTATCTCATCGACTACAAGTACCATCTCAAACACGAGAAACTGCGCAAGTACCACTAGCCATAAACTCTCTTAGCGAATTATTATATTATTATACTTCATTTTGAAATGTTCATTGATGTAAGATGACATAGAATTGTTGATTGATGGATCAATAAAAAACAAAGATTAATTGTTCATTTTGTCAATTCGGTGTTCAGAAGCTTGGTTGCAAATTTAGTCAGCCGCCCTGTACAAAATTAATGTATTATAAAAAGTAAAACCGTATTAATTAATTAATGTATTAAAACCGTATTACAAAAAGTTGTTTAGTGACCTTACCACTGAGTACGTCCAAAAAGTAAGGCCTCAGTCGCCATGGTGTCTCCATGACAATGAGGAAGTAGACAGGAAGTCCACTCAGTATCACGGCGAAGGCAATGAGTGAGGGGGTGGGGTTTTGTTGCAAGGGGAGCACTGTCAGGAAAACACTGGTCAGAACAGAGAACAGAGACACTGGTACTATGAACCATGCCTGCAAGAGTAGGTGTGGTCAGTTGCCATGACCAGAGCTGAGACGGTATCAGTTAGTACTCTATGCCAATGGTGCAGGTGTCAGTATTAGTACAATACCAAGCAGCTATAGTACCGTAGTCGTTTTAATTATATATAGCACAAACAAATTTATCTGTACGAAAAAAATATGGTGGTATAATTATGGGCATAAAGAGGGCATCCTAACCGAGGCTGGTTCTATAATTAGAACGACTACGGTACATTAGAATTGCCGTTTTGTTGCTGACTCGAGCATTAATTGCTCCACGGATGTTGTGCCTCCTCTGAAAGGTATGGTGCCAGAATAAGTGTCAGTATAATGCCAAAGCAGCTAGGTACTTTTGTTGCTAACTAATTGCACCATGCACGTCATATTTCTTCTGGGCATGCATGACCAAAACATGTACAACAATCAAGACATCATAAAGAAAGCAAATACCGTACGAATATCTTGATTAATAATTATGCGTGTTGACTGTTGTACCTCCTCTGGGGTGTGACAAGAGGATACCGTATAGCCGGAAAATTTGGCGGGGACTTAAATTTGGCACTTTGGCGATCTGGTTCGAGATCGTCAATATTAAATCCGCCAACATCAATTACTGGTCATAACGCATGCTTTCCGATGTGTACAGCTACTGACAAGCGCCAAATTAAAATTTCGCCAATATTATTTATGCCTAATTTAGGGCTCTTCC
>VSKX01085346.1_pt1 | contig 12420 bp, 10 predicted proteins | sample 4799481 | NCBI WGS metagenome assembly VSKX01 (sample SAMN12179537, study PRJNA552185) | sponge metagenome | biome: deep-sea hydrothermal plumes; feature: spots directly above weak diffusing fluid; material: sea water; isolation source: sponge from the Swan site of a hydrothermal vent ...
AGTACTTAAGTTCTTCATACCATTGATTGCACGTTTAAAAATTTCTTGTCCGTCAAACTGTATATGGAAGTCTAGTGATGCAGCATCAAATCTATCCATTGCCGTGCCAAAACCAGCTTTAAGAAAATCACGACCAGCAGGGTCATTATTTAGCTCGTACCCTAAAATCCCACAATCTTTCTCTGTTGCTTCGACCACAACAGCCCCAGCGCCATCACCGAATAATACCGCTGTGTCACGACGTGACCAATCAAGAAAGAAAGTAAGACGTTCAGCGCCAATAACGAGCACTTTCTTGCTTTGTCCACTTTTAATCTGAGAGTTTGCCAAACCTAAACCATATAAAAAGCCACTGCATGCCGCATTAATATCGAAAGCGCCACAAGTAGCGCCAATATTTGCTTGAACAGTAGATGCAATATTAGGAATTAAAGTATCTGGGCTAGCTGTTGCTAGGATTATCATGTCCAGTTCGCTACCGTCAATGCCAGCCGCAGCGAGTGCTCTTTGCGCTGCTACAGATGCAAGCTCTGAAGTATTAACATGGCTAACGTGGCGTTGACTAATACCTGTTCTAGATTTAATCCATTCATCAGATGTTTCAATAAATGTGGCTAGATCGTTGTTTGTTAATACTGCAGGAGGAACACATTTTCCCCAACCAGTGATCATAGCATTGCGCATAATATATTCTCTTAACATTAAGTATCACAGCTCTAAACTGTACTTTTTTCTTTATTGTGTGATTAACTGATTTGCTGAGCAACTATCGCTTTTACCGCTTCTGCAGAATGTAGTATGTGCTTTTTTAACAATTCAGTGGCTTTATCAATTTGACGGTTTTTACAGTATTCGAGAAGTTCTCTATGCTCTTGCTCAGCTCGAGGTATCCCATCACCTAATAGTAACTGCAAACGTATGTAACGATCGCAATTTGTATTTAAACCGTGAACGACTTCAAGAGTATGGGGACGATTTGCTGGCTGATACAAGAATGTGTGAAACTGGGTATTGAGCTCACTCCAACTAGCAACTGCATTTTCGTGTTTGAAAGCAGACTCAAGCAGTTCGAGAACTTGTTCAGCCTTTGAAAAATCTTCGTCGTTGATATTAGGAATTGCTTTGGCAAGAAGATCGGTTTCAATCATCACGCGAAGTTCAAACAGTTCAGTGACTTGCTCAACGGATAAGGTTGTAGCTGTAGCTCCTTTATGAGCTTCAAACTTTACAAGACCTTCTGCTTCAAGTTGTAATAATGCTTCTCTTACTGGAATGCGGCTCACATTGAGCTGCTCTGCTAATGCGCTTTGTCTTAAAGGCTCTCCAGCCGCAATATCACCAGAAAGAATTTTTTCTCTCAGAACTTCGACAACTACTTGCGTACGAGTTTTGTGAACGATAGGGGTTGTTCGACTCATGGATACCGTCTGTCATTAAATTTAATTGATTATTGCAGCCAAGATACCGTTTACGACAAGATAAATAAAGGGAAATGCTCTATTTCCCTTTATTTAATTGCAGTTTTATTTCACAATTAAGTTAGAAAAGCTATCTTGCAGATCGGTAGGTAATAAATAAGTAGGACTATTTTGATAGCAAATAGGGCGTAAAAATCGATTAATTGCCGATACACCAACTGACGTTGAACGAACATCAGTACTTGCAGGGTAAGGGCCACCGTGATTCATCGAATAGCAAACTTCTACACCTGTAGGCATTTGATTAAAAATAATTCGTCCTACTTTGTAGCTAATTGACTCAATCAGTGAACGGGATTGGTTAAGATCGCTGTCGAGCCCATGGACACTTGCAGTCAATTGACCTTCTATATGATCAACAACTGATTGCATTTCAGTTATATCAGCGCATTCGACAATCAGTGCGCAAGGACCGAATACCTCATCACGTAAATGAGCCGTTTGATTAAAACTTGCTGCTGATGTGCTAAACACAATCGGTTGGGTGTGATGTGTTTTTTCAGGATTTATTCCTTTTCCTACAACGGTTACACCTTCGCATTGTTCTAAGTTAAAAACTTGCTGTTGATAAGTTTTTGCTATGCCACTAGTGAGCATTGGAGCGCTGTTTTGTTGACTTATCTCTTCTGACACCGTTGCTTTGTAACGCTCAAGCCCTTGACTTGCTAGACCAATAATAATGCCAGGGCTTGTACAAAACTGACCATGTCCCATCATGAGTGATTGAACTTGCGTTATCGCTAATGACTCAGCGTTATTATCAAGAACGTTAGATAATAAAAACTGAGGGTTAACAGAGCCAAGTTCGCCAAGAAAAGGGATGGGTGTCGCACGTGCCGCACATAAATCGGCCAGTATTCTTCCTACTTTTAGCGAACCTGTGAATCCAACGGCTGCAACATTGTTTTGTGTAACCAGTGACGCTGCTATTTCAGGTAAAGAACTCTGCAAAACACTAAAAACACCAGGATTAATGGAGCAAAGTGTAATGGCTCTTGAAATAGCTTTAGCGACTAACTCTGTAGTTGCTGGGTGAGCAGGGTGACCTTTTACAATGACTGGACAACCAGCGGCTAAAGCTGATGCAGTGTCGCCGCCAGCAGTCGAAAACGCGAGTGGAAAATTAGACGCACCAAAAACAACTACAGGGCCAAGTGGTATGTATCCAAGGCGAGAATCAGCTTTAGGCATTGGAGAACGATTAAGATCAGCTTTGTCTACATAGCGTGGTTCTGTCGGATTTCTCAAATGCTGCGCAAATAACTTAAGTTGATTACATGTTCTTCCGGTTTCACCTTGTAGTCTTGCTAGAGGTAAACCTGTTTCTATATGAGCAACGGCAACTATATTCTCGATATCAGAATTCAATTCCGTTGCAATGGCTTCTAAAAAGTCAGCACGCTGGATTGGAGTTGTACTTCTATATGATTGAAATGCACTCGAAGCGGCCTGAACAGCATGCTCTACATCTTGTACTGTAGCTTCGTAAAATTGCCATTCTAGTTTTTGATTCAAAACTGGGTTGTGACTAAAAAAGACATTATCACCTCCAATCCATTTCCCATCAATCAGATGTTGACCTGTAAGTTTTACTGCCTGTAACTGCTGAGTATTCATATAAAGTCCTTGTTAAACTTGGAAGCCGAATGCATATGGATCGTCATCATCCACTGTGATTGTATTATTGCCAGTAACTCGAGCCCAACCTTGTATGCTTGGATTTATGGCTTTGTAAGCCCCGACTTGTGTTTCTGATTCTACTTTTCCGATAAATTGACTGCCGATAATGCTCTCATGGGAATAAACATCACCTTTTTGTAAATGTCCTTTTGCATGAAGCTGAGCAAGCCGAGCGCTTGTACCTGTTCCGCAAGGTGAGCGATCGATTGCTTTATCGCCATAGAAAACCGCATTAGCGCCGTTGGAACCATCATTAATAGTATCGCCAGTCCATAAAACGTGAGAGACACCGCATACGGTAGGATCATCAGGGTGAATGCATTCAATTTTTTGAGCCGCTTCTCGTACTATTGGGCTCCAATGCAGTATTTCTGAAGCCGACCATTGTCTGAGTCCTGGAAAATTTTTCTGTGGATCGACAATACAATAAAAATTTCCACCGTAAGAGATATCGACAGTCAACATACCTAAACCTAGAATCTCTAATTCTATGTCTCTATGTGCTAGATAGGCCGAAACATTATAAATTTTGACCCAGTCAACTTTTCCATTGGTTTCTTCGTAGTCCACACGTATTTGACCCGCTGGAACATCAATCACAAGCTGCCCAGCAGTTTTTGCTTTTAATATGCCAGACTCAAGCGCCGCTGTTATGGTGCCAATGGTTCCATGGCCGCACATTGGTAAACAGCCACTTGTTTCGATGAATAATATTGAAGCATCGGCATTGTCAGAACAAGGAGGGTACAAAAAAGCACCTGACATCATGTCATGACCTCTTGGTTCAAACATGAGTGCGGTTCTTATCCAGTCATGATTTGCGAGAAAGTCTTGTCGCTTTTCACTCATAGTTTTGCCCCTGAGATCAGGATGTCCACTAGTGACCAATCGAACAGGGTTTCCGCAAGTATGAGCATCAATGCAAAAAAAGGTGCCTTTAATCATTAAAAGCGTTCCTAAAATTGTGAGTGAAATGGAGCACTAACTGAACGTTAATACAGTCAGTGCTTTTTGTATTTTAGAAGTATTTGGATAAATCTAAACGTGTTGCTAATGCTTCTGAAATTAATTTTTCGACATAAGCTCTTTCATCGCCTTCTAAAATCATGCGTGGCATACGCACATTTTCATTGCCACGACCGACAAGTTGTTCAGCAAATTTAATGCATTGAACGAGTGTTGGGATCGTATCAAGACGTAAAAGTGGCATAAACCATCGGTAAATTTCACGAGCCTCTTCAATTCGACCAGCTTTAGCAAGCTTGAATAGCGCTACTGACTCACGAGGAAATACATTCGTTAAACCAGAAATCCAACCCGTTGCACCGAGAAATATGCTTTCCAATGCAATATCATCAACACCACAAAGCAGACTAAAGCGATCACCAAAACGACTTTGAAGTTCAGTCAAACGGCGTGTATCAGTAGTAGATTCTTTAATCGCAACAATGTTTATTTCTTTAGCAAGTTCAGCGGTCATTTCTAGATTTATATCAACACCATAACTTACAGGGTTGTTGTAAATCATTATTGGAAGAGTAGGGACAGCACGAGCTACCGTTTGATAATGCGCTACAACCTCACGATCTGTTCCGCGATAAACCATTGCAGGTAATAGCATGAGTCCGTCAACACCAAGTTCATTGACATCTTTAGCATACTGAGATGCTAATTGAGCGGTGTTTTCAGTACAACCAGAAATAACTTTAATTCGGCCATTAACAGTTTCTACAGTGTGCTTTATGAACTCTCGTTTTTCTTGAACACTCAGAGAGGCATTTTCGCCAATTGTACCTAATGCAATGATTCCGTCGATGCCGTCATTGATCAACTCTTCAAGCATACGAGCATTAGATTGAAAATTAATTGAGCCATCTTCATTAAATTGGGTTGAGATCGCCGGAAATACACCTTGCCAATTTACTTTCATTTTTAAACCTCATTGATCAATCGTGAGATACGATTAAATTTACTTTCTATTTGTTGAATATTGTATACAATATCAAAAAAAATAAAAGTCTTATGTTAAATACTTTGAAATATATTTATGCTTCTGGAATTTGAAATACGGCTTTAACAACAAATATATATAAGGAAATTCAATGGGGCCTTTTCAAATAAGTGACAGGCTATTACATGATTTTAATACGATTATTACGTTGGATGCACATACAGAAGGGGAGCCTTTACGAATAGTAACAGGTGGTTTTCCAGATATTATAGGACGTACAATTCTTGAAAAAAGACAATATGTCACTGAGCATCTAGATTGGTACCGACAGGTTTTAATGTTTGAGCCGCGTGGCCATGCTGATATGTACGGAGCACTAATTACTGAACCAGTTACACCAGAAGCTGATTTTGGTGTGCTGTTTTTGCATAACGAAGGGTATAGCAGCATGTGTGGACATGCGATTTTAGCTATCGTGAAAGTGGCATGTCAAACAGGTGCTATAGAACTACAAAAAGATCCTCGAATAGTTAAAATTGACGCGCCAGCAGGATTAATTGTTGCCAAGGCATATAGAGATGAATCTGACACGATTATCGTTAGTTTCGAAAACGTATCTTCATGGGCTGAAGCTTTAAATTGCAGTGTTTATGTCGAAGGTATTGGTGAAGTGAAATATGACATAGGATTCGGTGGTGCATACTATGCGTTTGTCGATGCTGATGAACATGGTATTTCCTGCGATGCAAGTAATGTCGCCAAACTCATTGATGCTGGGCGACGAATAAAACAAGCTGTCATGGTTTCTCATCCTCTAATTCACCCAACTGAAGCTGACTTGAGCTTTCTATACGGTACTATTTTTACAAGTAAGCATGTGAGCAATGATGATTACCATTCAAAGCATGTGTGCGTTTTTGCTGATGGTGAAGTTGATAGATCACCGACAGGTACAGGAGTTTCTGCACGAGTCGCATTACTTTACGCAAAAGGTGTTGTTGCCTTAAACGAACAAATTACTATCGAAAGTATTGTAGGTGGAAAAATGACGGTGTCTGCTTTGAATATAAATGACTTTTTTGGGAAAAAAAGCGTCATCCCTGAAGTTTCTGGTCGCTCATACATTACTGGGCAGCATCAGTTTTTGGTGGATAAAGAAGATGTTTTTCAAAATGGTTTTTTAGTCCGTTAATACCTTTTAGTCCGTTAGTACATTTATCCATTAGTAATTGTCCCAACAATAATCGTGTGAGAGATTTATGCCAAATGAGCAATTAATTGCTGCAAATGACCGAGTACCTGAGCAAGTGTGGGTTGTGGGAGCGGGAATAATTGGATTAACCGCAGCGCTTCAACTGCAAGCTCACGGCTTGCAAGTTACTATTATCGATAAAGAAGGCGTCGCAGCAGGGGCATCCCAAGGTAATGCTGGGCATTTTGCAACATCAGAGATATTCCCTCTTGCTGATCCAAAATTATTATTGAACTTACCGAAAATGCTTATTGATCCTCTAGGGCCTATTCGGATTTTACCTCAATATTTTTTTAGAGCGTTACCTTGGTTTAGTCGCTTCGCGGTCAATATGTTACCTAATAAGAGATTAAAAAATAGTAACGCAATAAAAGGGTTAAATTGTTTATCAATTCATGCGATGAAAGAACTTACACAGTCGTGTGATTGCGCAAATTTAATTGTAACTAACGGCAGTTTATTAGTTTTCGAAAAAACACCGTTTTCTAGAGTTGTTCAACAATGGCACAGATACGCAGATGAAGGCGTGCCTGTTCGATTGCTTACAGGAAATGAAGCCCGACAATTAGAGCCTTCGTTGTCTCCAAATATCGAATACGCATTATTTTTTACGGAAACCGGTCATACGAAAAGTCCCAAATCACTCTGCGAAGCATTTGCTGCAACCTTTATTGAGCGTGGCGGTGAAATTTTACGAGCAGAACTCAACGATATAGAAACAGGCAAGCAACTGAGTCTAAAATATACTAGCGATGATGGTCAGTCGGAGCGTATTGCAACTCCTGAGAAGCTATTGTTAACGACAGGTGCATGGTCTAAGATATTTACGACAAAACTTGGTTATAAAGTGCCATTAGATACTGAACGTGGTTATCATTTAATGCTTCCGAACAAAATTCCATTACATCGACCTGTAACGTCATTTGAACGAAAATTCATCATTACTCCAATGAGTGAAGGTACAAGGCTTGCTGGAATTGTTGAGTTTGGAGGTTTGCATGCACCTAAATCTAATGGTTGTTCAGAGCGATTCTTAGTGCATGGTAAAGCTATAATACCGATGCTAGAGAACGTAAACGAATTTCATGATGGAGTTGAGTGGATGGGATTTAGGCCGTCACTACCAGATAGCTTACCTGTGCTAGGAAAAACAAAGCATTCGAATGTATTCGTATCATTTGGACATCAGCACCTTGGCTTAACTTGGTCTGCATTAACGGCAAAACTTGTTATACAGCAAATGACTGGTCGTAAAACTGACATTGATATGGAACCGTACAGTATTGAACGTTTTTAGCTCTCTTGAAAATTACGCCATACGAGGTTATGAAAATATAACCTCGCATTTAAGTGAATGATTAATATCCTACTGTTGCACTTCCGCTGCGACGTAAATCAGAAGCGCCTAATAGGCCTTCATCGGTGATTTCAATTGATTGAGTACTGCCCATGGAGCTCTTTACTTTTACAGAGTGGCCTTTTTCTCTTAACAATCGAATCGTATCACCATTTAAACTTTTTTCTACGCGTATTTCATCAGGCAACCATTGATGATGAATTCTGGGTGCGTTAGTCGCTTCTGCGATGTTCATTCCGTGATCAATCACATTCATGATGATCTGAAGTGTTGTTGTAATAATTCTTGAACCACCGGGGCTGCCAGTAACAATAAACGGCTTGTCGTGTTTAAACACGATGGTAGGGCTCATTGAGCTTAGTGGTCGCTTACCACCATGCACTTCATTTGCGCTCCCTCCAATAAGGCCATAACCGTTTGGAACGCCAGCCTTTGCAGAAAAATCATCCATCTCATTGTTCAACATAATTCCAGTGCCTTTAGCAACAAGACCGGAACCGTAACTGAAATTCAAGGTATAAGTATTCGAGACTGCGTTGCCCCATTTATCAACAACTGAAAAGTGAGTTGTTTGATCGCTTTCATAAGGAGCAAGTTTGCCCGGTTTGATTTCTTCAGAAGGTGTCGTTTTATTTATTGCGATGCTTTTAGCAATGTCTTTCGCATATTTTTTGCTAGTAAGCTGCTTTAATGGAACTTGAGTAAAATCAGGATCACCAAGAAATTCGCTGCGATCAGCATAAGCGCGTTTCATTGTTTCTGACATTAAATGAATGGTTTGAGCCGTATTATGACCAAGTTTATCAATTGGATAATTCTCGAGTACATTCAACATTTCAATAATATGTACACCACCAGATGACGGAGGTGGCATTGAAACAACGTTGTATCCTCGGTAAGTTCCTGAAACTGGTTTTCTTTCGGCAACGGTGTAGTTTTCAAGATCGGCTAACGTCATTATTCCGCCAGCATTTTGGACAGCTGATACAATTTTTTTCGCGATTTTTCCTTTGTAAAAACCATCTGCACCGTGACGAACAATTAGCTCAAAAGATTGAGATAAATCAGTTTGAATTAAGCTGTCACCTATCTGATAATTTTCACCATTTTTCTTATAAAAAATTTCAGCTGAACTTGGCCATTGTGAAATTCGTCTTTTTGTTGCTGCTAATGAAATAGCTAAATCAGGGGTAACTTTAATGCCATATTTAGCAAGCTTTAATGCAGGTGTAATGACCTGCTTAAGTGTCATGGTACCGTACTTGTCTAGTGCATGTGTTAACCCTAAAACGGTGCCAGGAACACCTACTGCTAAACCGTGCTCTCGACTCAATCTAGAATCAGCGTTTCCATGCTCGTCAAGAAAGATGTCTTTATGAGCTTTTGAAGGAGCCATTTCACGATAATCGATTGCGATAGTTTTTTTCTTATCAGCAAGGTAAACGAGCATGAAACCACCACCACCTAAATTACCAGCTCGTGGTAGAGTGACCGCCAAAGCAAAACCCACAGCCACAGCAGCATCTACAGCATTACCGCCTTGTTTAAGTATTTCAACACCAATTTTACTGGCTAAAGCTTCTTGACTAGAGACCATGCCATGTTTAGCCCATAAAGGTTGAGCGGTAGTCATACCGCTGTGAATTGCAGATGTATTTGCATAAGTCTGATGTGGAAGAATTACTACAAAAAACGCAAATGCAACGAATAGCATTTGTGTAATCTTCAATGAGCGCATGAAAGTCCTTAGTTATCAATTTCTAAAGTTGAATGTGCCACATTTAGTTAAAAATAGGAATGAATTATTTGAATGCTAACCATATTCCTACAATACAAACAGCAGTGCCAGCGAAACGATATAACAAGCACTGACTATGCGGTGTTGACAGTATTTCCTTTAACTTATTCCCTCCAGCTGCATAGGCGACCATGAGTGAAAATTCACTCGATAAGACTACAATGAGAAGTAAACTAAGCTGTGGTGCAATTGGATTGTTGTGATCGATAAATGCTGGAAGTATAGAAAGCATGAATATCCATAGCTTAGGGTTGGTTAAAGCGGTTAAAAGCCCTTGAACATATAGATTGATATTTCGTATACTTTTGATCTGAATATTATCTAAATCAGAATTGTGAAGATGAGCGGATAGCCACATTTTTATTCCAACAAAAAGAAGATATGCGCCTCATAGCATTTGAAAGGTTGGTAGTAACTCTTTGTGTATCAAAAAAAATGGGATGCGCCAGCAGCAATGAAAGTGACGATTACGGATACCCCAGTTAGCTCACCAACCATCATCCACAGCGTGCGTTTGAAGCCAATAGTAATTTCCAGACTCATAGCAAGAGTCATGCATAAGCCTGGTACGGATGACATAAGAAACATCGTCGGCACTAACTTGGTGAGTATATCCATTGTCTGCATAGAGAATGTTCAATTAGACGTTAATTAGGCAAGTTTATAAGGAAGTGATAAAAGGTCAATTTGATAAGTTCAGGGAATTCACTGAAATACTTATATTTATTTCGTCTCGCTGAAATCCTGTGGTGCATTTTCTAAATTTATTTGAAGCGCAACGTGAAATGTATCAAATGCTTGTCTTGCGCATCGGCATACTTGGCCTGTTACGGGTATGGCAATATCAGTATTTGGGTTAAAAGTAATGCAAACGAATGAACCTAATGAGAATGGGAAAGGGCACTCAAAACGAATGCCTTTTTGAGAAATATCCATGCAGGAAACTATTTGGTGCCTCGGTAATCCATTATTGTCAGTCCATTCAAGTTGAACTTTTAAATAGTCCAATTCAATTCTGGTTGAGCGACGTTGTTCGGTTGTAGGCATAGTTCAGCCATCCTTGGCGAATCTGGTCAATATTGGTTCTAATCATAGGACTAAATCAATAAAAAAACCTAATTTCATCAACCTGGGCGACCATCAGTCCTTGGTTTACACAACATAGAGCCATAAAAAATTACAAAAGATCCAAATGCTATTACCCATAACAGAACAGTCAAAATAAGCAGTGGTTGATAATATGCAGGGAGCAAAGTGGCAATAATTCGACAAAGAGCTGCTAATAATATACATCCAAAACCGAAAATAACAGGTTTTGGGGCTACAAGTTGACGGCCTGTATGCCCAAGAGAGACTCGAGCCATCATACTTAGAATCATTCCAGATAAACCACCTACAGTAATCGCATGAATACCTGCTGATAATGGGAACCCAACTGCAATCATTAACAATCCAATCGGAATAAATACGTAACTTAAATGGAGTGACCATAAAAGAGGAACTTTAAAGGTGTGTTGCCAGCCCCATCGATTCCAACGAATTAGTAGTATAGAGCCTGAAAGAGCAGCAAAAATTGTAACGGCTGTTTGTTGTTGTACAAGAATTGAAGCAATTAACGCAACCAACGAAATAAAGGTAAGTTTTTCGATCCAATTTACACTTGGTTGACGTTTCCAATCACTCGCACGATCAGTGAAAAATGGAACGACTCGCCCGCCAATCATTGCTACAACAATTGTAATGGTGAAAACTCCACCGTATAAAGCACTTTGAATTATCTCAGGGTTACTTTCTACTAATCCATAATAAGAAAGAGCATTCGTTAAAGTAAGCAGTAATAAAATTGGAACAAAGGTAAAGTTTTGCCACTGCTTTACAGGGAGAACAGCTTTAGCCATAAAAAATGCTGTTATAGGTAAAAACAGTAAGTCTAACGTCGCGACAATAGGCAATATCACCCAATCTTGATTTAATAGTAAAATTCTTGGTGCTAACCAAAGGGCAAATAATAGTGCCAGTGAAGCGCCTTTCACGCCAGCTCGTCCAGTCCAGTTTTGAACGGCAGTTAACAAAAAGCCAGCAACAATTACAGATACGAATCCGAATAACATTTCATGTGCGTGCCACCATACGGCATTGCCGTGTGGTGAGAATTGAATATTTCCAGTTAAAAATAACATCCATAGTGTTAAAGCAATTATGCTAAACAGACTCCCAAATAGGAAAAATGGGCGAAAACCGAGTCTGAATAAAGGTACTTGTGGTTGCATGTGTGCAGGTTCATCAATATTAAGCATAGATAGTCTTATATCCGAGTATTCTTGTCAGGTATTATAAAACAATTTAAAATCTGACTTTCTAATTTAGATCATAAAAATATGATTTTTGCTCGTTATTTTATGGTTTAAATACCAATACTTGAGATAACTCACTTGGTTCAAATATTACAATTCATCGAGCACGTCATCTGGATCAGGCCCTGGATTAGCTCTTAAGGTTTCAAAAGCCCCTCCTAAATCCTCAAAATCTTCAAAATCTTCAAAATCTTCAAAATCTTCAAAATCTTCATCTGATTGTGTCAATGCAATTGCGAATTCAAGCTTTTGTGAAATATGTTTTATTGATAATCTTTTTGCTAAATCAAGTGGGGATTCACCCGATGGATCTTTATCGGTGAGAATTGCATTGTTTCCGTTTTTAATAGCATACTCGATTAATATCAATGCTACCCTAATATTCCTATTATAAATCGCCGCGGTCAGAACATTTTTTTTTGAACTTGAACTTGAACTTGAACTTGAACTTGAACTTGAACTGGAGCTTAACTTTGCGCCTTTATTAATCAAAGTTAAAGCGATAGCATCTCTATCTGTGCTAACAATTCTTTTTTCTCCGTCGATTGTA
>VSKX01079729.1_pt1 | contig 12408 bp, 10 predicted proteins | sample 4799481 | NCBI WGS metagenome assembly VSKX01 (sample SAMN12179537, study PRJNA552185) | sponge metagenome | biome: deep-sea hydrothermal plumes; feature: spots directly above weak diffusing fluid; material: sea water; isolation source: sponge from the Swan site of a hydrothermal vent ...
GCACTCGACTGCGCTGTACCACTAGCACTGTCCACTGCTGAATCAGCATTATTTGTGCTGAATCAGCATAAAAACGTCATGCAATTTGGCCTGGAATGTCATTAAAAGGTCATAATTAAGCGAAAGGTCAAGTATGTCCGACCTCCTCTGCCTCTGGGTCGTACGTAGATCCAGCAGTGCAGTACTCGCTACTGTGGTGCTCGCTCAGGCTCGCCCCAAATTATATTTATGGTACGCAGATCGATGTGTCGACATCTCCACTCCCAGGTGAAATTCCTATTACACATAAAGGATTTACCCTTCTCCGCTGCCGAAATTGGTCCTGCGTTATTTTAGAAACAAATCGGCCTGGGGACAAGGCTAGTGCATAACTTTGTGTGTGCATCATTGGATTGTTTGTGTTTTGCTAATGTAATTATTGTATACACACACACACACACACACACACAGCCCAAGGTGGTGACGGATGTGGATGAGGAAGAGCTAAGAAAACAAATGGAGGAGCTACAATTAGCTAATAAGAGGTTGCTGGGGACAACGATGCATGCATCTCAGTGACACTGAGGCAGGGGCTGATGGTGGTGAAAAATAACATATCAATAAGTTTGTGGTGTTAGTTATTAATCATGATTCACGAGTGGATACTTCTTTACGCACATAAAATGAGTACTAAATACGTAATAGAAAGCCCAGTAGCTACAGTCATTACAGTATTCACTGCTTTTTGCTACAGTTTTGCTCTAACAGCACCCGAAGCAGCTCTAACATTACTCACAACAGTTGTACAAGCGGCACCAAGCCCAGTATCTTTAACCGCATCCACAGCAGCTGTACCAACAGCACCCGCAGCAGCTCTAACTTTACTCACAGCAGTAGCACCGACAACACCAAGCCCAGTATCTTTAACCGCATCCACAGCAGCTGTACCAACAGCACCCGCAGCAGCTCTAACTTTACCCACAGCAGTAGCACCGACAACACCAAGCCCAGTATCTTTAACCGCACCCACAGTAGCTGTACCAACAGCACCCGCAGCAGCTCCGACAGCATCCACAACAGTTGTACCAGCGGCACCAAGCCCAGTATCTTTAACCGCACCCACAGCAGCTGTACCAACAACACCCGCAGCAGCTCCGACAGCACCCAAAACAGTTGTACCAGCGGCACTAAGCCCAGCAGCTCCGATGGACTGCAGTACAGCGAAGGTTGAACCAGCCACCGTAGCAGGACCCATCACAGAAGCAGCAAGCGATCCTGCTGCTACTCCAGTGGTTGTAAAGCCGACAGCAGACAGTACAACTGGTGCACCTACCACTGCAATAGTACCTCCAATCACAGCTGCTCCGGCACCTTTAATCACAGCTCCGGAACTAATAAGAGACGCGCGATTATCTGTAGATGTAAAAATAAATAGGTACTTCACTTGCTAAACTTATACAAGAGTTAGACCTTTTATTAATGACTGCCGGTATGGTATACTCTAGCTCTGGCCGCTGAGTAGTATAGTATGAGTGCTGTTGTTTTCGTACAAGGGGTATTGTTAGACAAAAATGTTTTTGACCCCCTGTCTTGCAGTATTCTTGAGTAAACTATAGTCTGCTAACTATACCAACCATGGTCAATAGGCTCGGCATGTAAACAAAAAATTGATTTGTTTGCAGCTTTTAGTGTTTGACTGATATTTGGGTGTTATGAGACAGGTGGTATCACGATTCACGAGACAACCATTGCAATTCAACACTAGCTAATTGGCTACATTTATAAAATACACCTTCTGCTGTCTACAAAAAAAAAACAGTTAGCTACTCCTGTAGATAGCTACTAGTGAATTTTACTCAAACCATTTTGGCACCTATACTTAAGTTTGGTCAATTAAAATGTACTAGAGAGATAGTGCTATTATATCCATATTTCTGTGGCCCAGTAAAGAGCTGCTGCATGTGGCACTCTACAGGAGCGCTGAGGCATCACCTGTAGGAGTCGAGGAGGATACATCCAGACGTTTGCTGCAACTTCCTCAACACAGAGAGACTGGTACCCATGACTGATACATAGTCTTCTCAGCTATACGTACTAGCTCCTCTTGGGTAAGTTTCTGATGATGATGAACAGCTAGGTTTATATTGCACATAATCCACAATAAACTCATGTTGTATGATTAAATTGTGGATTATGGACTTAAATAGGAACGGCCAAAAAGTCAATAATCATTCAATATCAAATTCATGCCCATGACTCTTCAATGTTTGTACCGTTTATTTTCATGGTATCAAGAATAAAATTGGCGCAAACCTGACACACCCCCCCTCCGACACACCCCCTACGACACACACACATTTAATAGCTACAGAGGTACGTACGTGCATAGTCTACGATAAAATAACATGCTACGTGTAGTCATGCATGGCATGAATTTGATATTAAAGTTGTTTCTTGTTTCTTTACTTTTTGGCTATTCCTATACATTTTAAATGTATTTGTGACCTGGCATGCAAAAAGGTACCTCAATTTACATTCTGAGATTATTCATCCATATAAAACTTTAAAAGGTTCAGCAAAAAGAGAATCAATTGTCAATGGTTTCGTAGATAAGTCTCTGCAGCGCTAATTACTAAAAAAGTGCGTGGGCGTTACTTTGCTCGTTTGCGTGGCTGTTCAGTGAGCTACTGGATTTCGGTACTAAAGTTTATTGGGCATGCACGTCATGTCTTCAGCTATAAAATTTGTAGAACAAAATTGGCGAATTTCATAAAAAAAATACCATTGACCCTTTGCATCTAGTCCCGGCGGTGTGATTTCAGAGGGTTTCTTACTGGACATGCAAGGATGAGCTGGGTGATGCCACACTTAAACTGTGTTTTGATGGTCTATTTCACCAGAGAACTCTCCATTGGCACTTCATCATTAAGTTCTTCTGATAACCAGGAGAATAGGGCCAATATCCATCAGGTCTGGTGTAACTTTGGCTAGGAAGAAGATAGGAAAACAAGTAGGAATCTAATTAACGCTCATTACCTACTGAAGCCACTGTGTAGTTCATTATGATGTAAGTGAAAACCATAGATCTATGGAAAAACGTACCTAGCCCTGGAAAATGTGAACTTTACTATCAGTTTGCCCACAAAGTTGTAAAAGTGGGATAGGTACCTTTTGCATGCCACGCCAGGTCACATTTGAGTCTAAATAATTTCTATGCCATATACATTTCTATGCCATATACAACAAACCAAACGATTACTATAACCCGCTGGCGAGGGTGCCGTATAGTACAGTCCACCTACCCATGTCCTGACGCCAGAGCTTGCCTTTACAGTGGTGATCTGTACTGTCAGGAGTACTTCTGGTACTGTCTAGGTTCTCCATTATGTTATAGTTATATTTATAGCCTAGCTTGTCCTCAGGCCGATTTATCTCTAAAATCACGATAGGTCGACCATATACCGTAGCAAGAAAATTTGGCGTGGAATTAAATTTGGCGATCTTGGTTTGAGATCGTCAATATTGACTAAATAATTTTTCGTGTTAATTATTTCATTTACGTTTTACGGTCTATTTTTATGATCAGTTTACAATCGCAACAGGCACGCCCGGCCATATATACAATTATTACTAGAAGAGGCTGGGAATCAGTGACAGCTCTCCTCCCACCCATATACTTTTGTACCACATCTCAAACACACACACAGCCCAAGGTGGTGACAAGCGTGACAAGCGTGGATGAGGAAGAGCTGAGACAAATGGGACGATAATGCATCTGACACTGAGGCAGGGGCTGATGGTGGTGACAATTAATATATCAATATTAGTTTGTGGTTGTTAGTTATTAATCATGATTCATGAGTGGATACTTTTTACGTACATAGATAAAAGAGTACTAAATACGTAATATAAATGACACGATTACAATTTTCAAAGCCCAGTAGCTACAGTCAATAGTCAGTACAGTCAATCGTCAGTAGTCAAGGCAGTAATCTATAACAGCATCCACAGCAGCTGTACCAACAACACCCGCAGCACCTCCGACAGTACCCAAAACAGTTGTACCAGCGACACCAAGCCCAGCAGCTCCGATGGACTGCAGTACAGCGAAGGTTGAACCAGCTACCGTAGCAGGACCCATCACAGAAGCAGCAAGCGATCCTGCTGCTACTCCAGCAGTTGTGAAGCCCACAGCAGACAGTACAACTGGTGCACCTACCACTGCAATAGTTCCTCCAATCACAGCTCCGGCGCCTTTAATCACAACTCCAGAACTAACAACAGCGGCGCCTTTAACAACAGACACAGCAGCGGCGCCTTTAAAGTGGGTGATTAGGGTTAGCACCTTTGGTTCTCCCACGAGCCCTAAATAGTGCCCTAAAATAGGACCCAAACTGAATTGTAGGCTAACCAAAGGTGCTAACCCTTATCCCCCACTTTAATAGATAGCCATAGGCCTCCTTGTTGCTAGGCAGGAAGATTAGGCTTGGGAGTTGAAATTGTGGTGAGTTATCACCAAAGGTCACATTTGGGGTCAAACACTCCACAGCATATATGGCCAGTCTAAAGTACAATGTAAATAGATCATTGCAAAGCTCTTTTCAAGAGCAGTCTTTTGAGCCATAAATCAAGTTCATAGGGGGTAGCATTATGACGTTATGGCCCAAATATCAGCACCACTTTTTATGGGTAGATCCCCCCTTAAGGCCTTTGGTAGATTTGAACAATCACAAAATAAACACACCATCTGAGAGGCCTTTCAAAGAGCTACTGAATGAACATTCTTGTTTTAAAAAATTTGGCTCTAGATATCAAGCAGAAGTTATAGGCTCTCAAAGCTAGCTACTAAAATGACTATAATAAAACCGTTAACAAACTTCAAAGTATCCCATTGTCAATGTAAAAACAAGCACACACGTTTAAATTGTGCGCTAATCATACAAGCTAGACTTGTGACCTTTGACTACCAGCCAACTAGTAATTAGCACAATATTGAAACAGTTAGCCTAGCTAGGTCCACGAAGGTGGAATTCCAATATAAACCACTTCCTGGATTCATATGCATGTCATAAGAGACTGATGATTTCGCACTAGAAAAGCGATGATGTCATGTTCTAAGGGAATGCCAGCGTAGACCAAAGGTGTGTATGTACGCAAGGCGATTATCGTATACACACACACACAATGAAGTAAAATCAACTTTCTGTTTGCCAGGATTGTAAACTCATGTTTGGGAGGAATTAAGCAACAGCACAGGTGCTATGTGTGTATGAACAATGCACGACATGTGAACAAACATTCGGATTTACTGAAAATAGTTCTAATACCACAACTGTCAACCTCGAGCTTAGAGTTACTGTTTACTGCAAATAGTTCTAATACCACAACTGTCAACCTCGAGCTTAGAGTTACTGTTTACTGAAAATAGTTCTAATACCACAACTGTCAACCTCGAGCTTAGAGTTACTGTACATGTAGTCAGTCTTGCAATTACAAATTATCAAAAGAAAAGACTTAAAAGTGACACCCACACACATTCAAACACACACGTACACGCACACACGCACGCATGCACACACACACAAGAGGAGCACCTTTATGGAAGCTGAGATCCTCGGCTGTTCTAGCACTGTAGTCGTATAGAGCCACAAAGGAAAGAGCTCCTGTGGATTGTACTACCGGCCCTGGTCCTCCTCGACTAGTATTAATGAACGGATTCTGTGGCTGTGCAGGTCCGCTAATCCCCGCAGACTGTTGCTGTCCTGGATAGGGGTACGAGGCTGGCCCCCCTCGGGACGAGTCATGGTAACGTTGTTGTGCTGCTTGGTGAGGTTGGTTTTGTTGTTGTGCGAAATGAGCGGACTCGTTTTTCGTCTGAGGCTTTTCTGTGGAGCTCATACAACCCATTGTCGAGCCTGCAGTGTACGTACGTACGTATGTATGGTGAATAATAATGCAGCACAGCCTTTGATTCCTGTCAGTTACTACATTTTAATCACTAACACAAAGAGGGTGGGCAAAGCAAATATCAGGCTATCACACATGTGCGATTCAGTTACAGTTATCGCTATAGCTACGCAACGGTATTATTTAATGCGTTTTTCACCTCACTTTTACCGTTCTCTTTGAGCAAGGCGTACTCTAGTTAGGTTAGGACTTCTTTGCACTACTGTACAGGCGGCTCACTCACTCACTCACTTGCACTGTTGACAGACACACCCAGGATAAGGCCGCGGCACGTGATAGATCGATGGTAAACGTTGCGCTTTTGCAAAACCTCTTGCGTTTGTTTGCGCGCGCACAGCTTCATTTGCTAATGCATGAATTGTTTTACACCGACACGACACTCCAAACAGCAAAGACAATACGCAAATATAGTACAGGCAACAATAGCACACAAGAAAGTTCTAGAATGACTAATGGTACTAATGGTCTTTCTTTGGAGGAAAATAAACTTTTCTAGCACCCTTCACCATTTTTGAAAACCAGTACAAATTGAGAATATCGAAAATCAAAAATCCACCAACAATCCAAGCTCGCCAGCCAATTGGTACTATCAGAGTACACTCAGGCTCCAGTAACGTATTAATAAGGGTATACCAATGGAATGGAATCAAGATTATTCTCGTAAGAAAGAACAATACCATCATACTCAGTGAGGCAAAGGTGTACCAGAAACTGTCCTTATTTCCCAACTGATAGTGGTAGAAACGCAGATTAACACTCGGAGTAGAGGCCTCAGATACCATCCGATAGATAACAAAAAACATGAAAATGCCTTGATTGTAAAGTGATGCTAAAACACTGAGTAATCCTGCGATATGATGTAGCAAACTGCCAGCGTCGCCACGGAGATGAGGATCCAATAAACAGACAAAAAAGTCTCCAGTGAAATATCCCAGAGATATTTCCATGGTTACGAATCCGAGAGGGCTTTTTGAGAAAATGTGATTTGTCCCGAGACTTCCAGAGAGAATAGTATACAGACTGAGCACAACAACCACTACAGCATGTATGGTCGAACCCAGAAGAGTGTGAAAATGGGTTTGCATCTTCGACGGGATATCTTTGGTCCGTGGTTGAAAAATACCGCAAGCAAGTGGACTCAACAGTTTGGGTAGGAGGACCGAGAGGAGGAATGATGTAATGAACACTGGAGTAACAATAAAGCTCCAGCTAGAAGGCTCCATGTAAAACTCTTCATGGCTAGCCATATCTCTCGTTTACACTGTAAAGAAAAAAAACATATGAAAGGAGAGTCACAAACACACACACTTGTACGTACGTACTTACCTGACCAGATATTGAAACACGTACTTGAGAGAAAAATGCGGAAAATTCTCAAGGTCAAAGGTGAGGGCAGTGCCGCGCATGCGTGTTAAGCAAACCTTCCACGTGGTCTTTCTTTATCATTTTGCCCATGTGAAGAGTTTGTGTGTCTTTTTTCAATCCGGATAAATCATGTAAGTGAGTTGCATTGTCACATTGTATTGTTTATCCACGTCTTGTATTTCTCTCTATAGCGAGGAAACCGAGTCGCTATGGCTGACACGGATGGGTAAGCGGGAGTGTAACACATGTGTTCACAAACTTACGTTTTCTTCTTTTGATTGTTTCAGAGGTGATGCTTCCCAAGGAATGTCAATCAATGATGCTTTAAAAGAAGTGCTCAGGAGCTCGAGAGTCGTGGACGGCATTGCACGCGGTCTACACGAAGCTGTGAAGACGTTAGACAAGTGAGTGTCATTAACAAAAAAAAGAAAACCCTTTTTTCATGGCTTAAACTGTTTTCTTTCAGACGCCAGGGCCTCCTGTGTGTGCTTGCCAAGAACTGCTCAGAAGCTTCGTACGTGAGATTAGTGGAGGGACTGTGCAATGAGCACCACATTGGACTCCTCAGAGTACGTCTAGTGTAGTGTAGTATGCCTGCTGAAAATGTGGTACAAAATTAATACATACTAAGAGTTTCCAATGATGAAATATGAGCTCCCTCTGCTGAATATTTGCTGTAGATAAGCTCTTCCGGAATCACTATGACTGAGGTGTACTCTACCTAACTTTATTTGTTTTCTGTTGGTGGGTTTTGTCTCGAATAAGCTTGCTTGCTTGTGTGTACAGGTTGAAGACCGTGAGGAACTGGGAGAGTGGGTGGGCTTATGCAAGATCGACAAAGATGGCAAACCAAGGAAGGTGGTAAAGTGCAGTTGTGTCGTCATCAAGGTGCAAATCACTCGTTACTAGCCTGCTGAAAATGTGCTACATATATATACTAAGAGTTTCCAATGATGAAACATGAGCTCCCTCTACTGAATATTTGATGTAGATAAGCTCTTCCGGAATCACTATGTGACTGAGGTGTACTCTATATACTTTTTCAATGTAAAAAAAATGGCTTTCCTACGTCGTTCTGTAATGGACTAGTTATTTTATTGGTTTTTGAGTTGTTTTTATGTTCTGTTGCCCGGCCCATGCAGGAGATCTCTGACACTGATGCGTGGGAGGTTGTGCAGGAGTATATCAAGACGAAGGCAATTGCTGCCTAGAGAAATTAAGGAACTTGTTATAAACTTGTATAGCTTTCTTGTTGAGTTTTAAAGCAGAATGATCGTTTTTTCTTTTCATTGCTGTTTTATTGTTGTTTCATTATTTAAAAACCTTTGTTCCACAAGTCTTAATTAATTAGGATAAGTTATCCCAGGTCCAACTTTCCATGCAACAGAGACTAGGTAGCTATATGCAGTTGCAATAAGTCAAGCAGAAAAAGTCGCATAATACTGTTTGTGTGTTGTGTCATTTATGCATGAGTTGTTCACACTCGAGTGAGTCTGGGAAGCTGATATCCCAGGAACGAGGATTTGTGTCGGGAGGAAGATGGAGGTTCTTGTGACGACAAGTGTGCTTCAAGTGTTCTCGTTGACCATCGTGAACATCAACACAACCACCGTACCACTGGGGAGAGGGGGTGGGGGGAGAGAGAGGGGAGGGGGAGGAGAGGGGGAGAGAGAGGGGGGGAGGGAGGGATGGAGGAAGAGAGAGAGGGGGGAGGGAGGGATGGAGGAAGAGAGAGAGAGAGGGGATGGGGCAACATTACTACATAAGCTCCAGTGTATCATTATGTGAACAAACTCACTTGGTTGCATTCGGGACAAGCTTTTCCGTCCAGTTTAGCTCGATCAGATCTCTTCAATATCTTGGTGACGCAAGCATACTGTGGCAGCCCATACTTCTCAATCACCCGCCTGTACGAGATACAATTGAAGCCACTCACTATTTGGCAGATTCCACATTAAGCATAATTATGACGCTACATGTACGCTAATTCATGTGTTACAGCATAGATAATACAGTACTGTCAGTACTGTATTATATCTATGGTTACGTAACAGATGCTACTGATGCTACGTAAGCTTCGCATTTTATTGTGAACCAGGCTTGATCCTACTGACGCTATATGCTAGCTAGCGCTACACAAGCCTCAGCATTTTATTGGGAACCAGGCTTGATGCTACTGACACTTCAGCATTGTATTGTGAACCATGCTTGATGTTACTGACACTTCAGCATTGTATTGTGAACCAGGCTTGATGCTACTGACACTACAGCATCGTATTGTGAACCAGGCTTGATGCTACTGACACTTCAGCATTATATTGTGAACCAGGCTTGATGCTACTACTCACACTTTATCATCCTCTTCATTGCTGATGTGTTTCCTCTGCTCAGTTACTACAACCTTTGAACCAACCTCATTATCGCTCCTCTCTTCAGGATGATGCTGCTTCTTTCTAGCTGGTAACGTTTCTTCAATTTCGTGTGGTACTTGACGTTTACTGCCTTTAGAGATACCAAATGAACCAAAATTCGTGTCATTTACAGTTCTACCTAAAATAGTTTTCACTGTGGTTATTCCAGGGGTGATGGGAATGATAGTAGCCTGGGTTACAATGGAGGGGGTTTGAGGCAGCGTAGTAGGAAAAAGCCTGTCATCCTTTCGAGTAGATACTTCAATGTGTTGCTGGTTTGATGATGATTTGGTGTGTTGAAAGGAGCCTGATCCACCACCACACAGTTCTGGGGAGGGGGGACAACTTTGTGAAACATCCAACGAATATTGTGAGTCTGAGATTGGAATTAGGTTAGTTGTTTGATTTCCAGTGGGTGGAGGAGTGACCAATTTTGAAGTGTCGATATTGGGCTTTGTAGTGCTGTGAAATAATGGCAAGGACTCCGTGCCAAGGTAGGGTGAGTGGTAGGGGGTGGGGCCAAGGAAACGCGGTGACAGGCATTCAGGCAAGGGTAGCTCGGTCGTTTCTTTCAGCACACTTGGAGTGTGTCCTTCATAGCTTGTCGAAGAGACAGATTCTCCAGATGTGTTGTAAGTGGCCTCTCTGTACTTGACTCTGTTTGTTGGCGGGCGTCTCAGTTGCAATGGTTTACGTGGCGAAGTCTTTATACTAGTATCAAATAGACTCACACAGGTATGGGGCTGCTGGTCCGTGATACCACCACTGTGGTCAGGTGATCCGACTTCAATCCTGATTACATCATCGTTATAAGTAATTACTTCCTCTACACTAATGTCAGTTGATTCACTATCAGTATCAGCTTCGTTTCTGGTTTCACAGAAACCAAAGGAAGTGGTGCTGGAAAAAGAAGGCTCATAATTATGAATGCTCTGATGAATAAGTTGTTCACTCGGGGTGGAGGTTTCTATGGAAACGAGAGGGGAATTCCCAAACAGAGAGACAGCAGTTTTATTGAAGACTGGTTTCTCACTGCCGCCACGCTCTAATCGAACTTTCAATAATTGTATGCAATCTCTTTGCTGCTCAATTTTCCTCTTGGCTTTAGACACATTTTTCTTCATTCTGAGGGGAAATGTACAGTACAGTACAGTAACCCTTAAGGCTGGTTTATAATATGTGCTAGCGTCGAATAATCTAGCGTTTCCCGACGTAGATGCTAGCGTCATATTATAAACCAGGCATCACTTCAATACGATAGCATACTCTTGAAGAGCCACTCACAATTCTAATTGTCTATCCTTCTCCTTCAGTTGCTCAGTCTGCTCCTTCAGTTGCTCAGTCTGCTCCTTCAGTTGCTCAGTCTGCTCCTGAACCCTCACCCCTAACACTGCATACAAAGCAGCAGTATGATAATAAGTATTATTATACCGTATAGCGGGAATTTTTCATTGTCAGGCGTATTGTTTTGGCCGGGGCTCTCCGTAACGAAAATAGCTAACGAAAATAAAACCCAGCAAGAATTTTCTGCTATACAATATACAGTAGGATAGAAGTACACTATTATACTGCAGCAGTGTACACCAGTCTGACCCATTGTGTTGTGGACACTAGATATAGATTATTACCTTGCACTTTGTTGGTATGGAGCTTGTAGAGATGTTCCAGTGCATCTTGGAACGTCTTAGGAGTTTCACCACACTCCATGAGACCTCAACACCACTTCAGAACAACTCTCCAAACCTAACCATTGTTGAGACACACATTGACCCCTCTGCACTCTATGTATACCTGCAGCCCCTCCCTCTAGCTGGACTTGCAAACCACATGTCAGTTGACACTAGTCTGCACTCTGCACTATACACAATAGTAAATACAGCAAGCAAGCCAGAGTGAAGGAGAATATGGAGGATGAAGCTGTTCTGATACTAATAGGTGAGTACCTGAAGGAGCACAAGTACACGGGAACACTCAATGCTCTAGAGAGAGAGAGGTGGGCTCTAGAATTAATAGTAATGATGTCTTGTTGAATCAATGTGTATCTAATGTGTATGCAGTGGAAGAAAGTGCTCTGTTGAGGACTCAGGGAAAACAGGAGAACTTCAAGCAATATTAGGTGAGGGTGTACTTCAGTGAACCTACGTGTCCCACTAAGACCTGGTCGGCGTGTGGCTGTGTCGTGTCCCACTAAGACCTGGCCGGCCGTGTGGCTGTGTTGTGTCCCACTAAGACCTGGCCGGCCGTGTGGCTGTGTCCCACTAAGACCTGGCTGTGTCCCACTAAGACCTGGCCGGCCGTGTGGCTGTGTTGTGTCCCACTAAGACCTGGCCGGCCGTGTGGCTGTGTTGTGTCCCACTAAGATCTGGTCCGCCGTGTGGCTGTGTTATACAGAGGAACATGATGCCAGAGAAAGACAAAAGCGCGAAGTTGAGTGTTCTGTAGGACTCTTGGTAAGAACTATACAGTGAGTAAATCAGCTCTTCTTACGCTCATATCCCATCTGCAGTTTTCACAAGGAGAAGATGAGTACGCAAATGAGGTACCTTATTGTTACTATTAATTAAAGACGGGTAGTAATTTTGGCGATTTCAGATTTTTTTCTGTTTTTATGGTACTAATTTTGACGATTCGCACCAAATTCACCAGACAAAATGTCATAACGCGGACAAAATTTAGCGATAATCAC
>VSKX01047498.1_pt1 | contig 12401 bp, 9 predicted proteins | sample 4799481 | NCBI WGS metagenome assembly VSKX01 (sample SAMN12179537, study PRJNA552185) | sponge metagenome | biome: deep-sea hydrothermal plumes; feature: spots directly above weak diffusing fluid; material: sea water; isolation source: sponge from the Swan site of a hydrothermal vent ...
AACAGCTTAATTCCATGTTGGCTGGTACTTGTATGTATGATATTTATTGTTGCTATTAAAAACGGGTACTAATTTTAGCGATTTCGTGATTATCGCTAAATTTTGTTACCATAAAAACAGAAAAAAATCTGAAATCTCCAAAATTACTACCCGTCTTTAATAGTAACATTAAGGTATACGCGTAGTATGGTTTTATGACTCGGATACATGTGTTCTCCCCCAGCCACGATCGAGTGCTAGAGGCAGTCACAGTGAATGGAGAGACATGTAGTATTAATCGGTTTGAGCCTGTCCTACAAGCTCTCAAGAAGACCATCAATCCAATGCTGCAGCTCTCCTGTCTGCAGTTCATCAACGCCATTGTTAACACGCCTGATGACATTGACTTCAAGCTACATCTGCGTAATGAGTTCATGAGAGGTGGCTTGGAGGACGTCCTTGTGGTAAGGAGCTATTACCATACTAGAGGAGGGAGGGCATTAACTTATACACTTGCCTGAAAGCTTTGCAGCGCTATTACCATACTAGAGGAGGGAGGGCATTAACTTATACACCGCCTGGAAGCTTTGCGGAGTGATTCTACCACATTTTATGGATGCTTTTTATTCAGCGTGTGGTTTCTTAAGTAGCCATACAGTATATTTGTTGAATGTGTTATTGTGGGTACTACATAGCTGTTTTCTCCCTCAGAATCTACGCGAGATCCAGTTGCATGACCTCACTATTCATCTGGACATTTTCGAGGACCATCGTGAGAATGATTTTGAGGAGATTATGCATCGGTTTGCAGACACACAAGCAGAATTCCAATATCCTCTATGACATGTTATTTGTGTGTGCACACATCTGTACTATTCTGTACTATTCGCGTTCACCTGGTCCTCAGTCTTTGCACTGCATCTTGGTCATACTTTGAATATTTTAAGTATCATTTTGTTTCCAATTAAACCATTGCTTCAAAATTTTTGTAGGATCAGCCAGTCAAAAGATAATTATGTTTTATCAGTGAATAATATAATTTACTTCCGGTGACCAGGTGAACGCGAATAGACTTTAGTAGTCTATGCGCACGTATGTATACATGTGTAATGTTAGGCCTGGCTGCATACGTGTTTTTGACTCGGAGCCATAGTGTAGATCATTCTGACTGTATTTAGTTGTTTCTTTAACCACTTGGTTACTGATCCTGTTGATGTATTCCGCATGATACGTCACACGACAGCAGGGACTGCCGCTGAAAACCATTTCCTGTCCATCCTACAACATTTGATGGTCATTCGTGATGACTACTGGGCTCGACCTCAGTACTACAAGCTGATCGATCAATGCATTACTCAAATAGTCCTGCACAAGTCTGGCATTGACCCAGACTTCCACTACACTAAGAAATTTAATGTGAATGTCGACCCACTCATAGGTCCGTCCGTATACATGTACACATGCATATGATACTATGTGGTTGAGACTAAGGTCAAAGTTGAGCCCTCGTCTTCTTGCTATAACTTAATTGGCTATGCTTTAACCTATTTTTTGCAACATTAATAGTCTTGTAGTTAAAAACAGCTCTTCTAACTATTTCCTCAAGATGAGGGTAATTATCTACCAGTCAAACCAAAGTTAGCTCCATTTTGAACCACTTTCTGTCTACTTCCTCAAATCAATTTGACGTTTGTGTTTTACTGTGTCTCCCCTCTCTATCAGATGGTCTAGTAGACAAAGCTAAAGTAGACGAATTAGAAGGAAAAGCCGACGACTTGGAACAATTGGTGAGTATGTGTAGTGTGTGTGTGTGTGTGGAGTGTTTTACAGTATGTGTCTTTGTGTAGCTACAACGAGAGGAAGGTGCTCGTAATGATGCCGAGGTCAAGCTGAGTGCAGCCGTTGAAGAGGTGGAGGATACAAAGAAAAAACACGAAGTCACTCTTCAAGAGAAGGATAACGAGATACGTGGTCTCAAAGAAGAGGTGATTGTTCTACATTGCTACACTCACATAATTTATATACAGTACATGACAGTAAACAGTAACTCATGAATGTCATGAAATGCCTGACCTAATTTCTTAGTTTGCCAAGCTAGTTTAGTGCTGTACCAGTGTACATGATAGTGAGGCCATGAGACACATGACATTTTTGAGAATTGGGGTAATCTGTTCATATTACTGTTACATTTTTTTCTGACTACTCAGCTCATTCGACGACCTACAGTTCAAGTAGGTGCTGGTGCTGGTACTGGTGCTCCGCTGCCTCCTCCTGCCCCTGGTGTAGCTCCTCCCCCTCCTCCCCCACCCCCTCCTGGTCCTGGTGGAGCCCCTCCCCCTCCACCGCCCCCACCACCTGGTCCGGGGGGAGCTCCACCACCACCTCCACCACTACCAGGTAATGTCTGTTCAGTTTACCACTTGGGCTCATACGTACATACTTGGCACTGTTGTTCTTGTATTTGACAGTGCATTTGAATATAGCTTCGAAAAGAGATGATTACTTACCAGTCAAAGTTAGCTTTCTCTGTCTATGTCCTACAATGAAAATTTACTTATATATGTTCACAAATAACTAAAGGTATTACTTTCTGTAGTACGTCAACTGAATGCAAACAGACATTGTTGGCAATCATTGACACATTTTTTCATTTTTACATTGTCTTTTATACAGGTGGTGGCCCCCCTCCCCCTCCTGGAGTTCCTGGAGCCCTGCCACCTCCTGGCTTCGGACTGCCCAACACCATCCCGGGGCTCAAAGAGAAGAAGAAATTCAAGTTGGACGTACAAATGAGGAGGATGAATTGGAATAAGGTACAGTTACTGCAAAGCCTGTTACCTGACACCAGCTTTCGTTCAAAGTAGTTATGACGCAGTGCAATATTATAATTATACTCATTGTCAGTCGTTTATAAATACGACCCTTTGTGTCTTTCAGTACATAGCTCGATCATACCGTAATTTACATTATGTGTACACAGATTGAGAAACAAAGGCTTCAGCCTAATTCTTTCTGGGTGAATGCCAACGATGAATCATTCGCTTCCCAAGACTTATTTGGAGATCTGGAGAAAACGTTTGCAACTGGCAGAGGTAAAAGTTACCGTATAGCAGATTATTTTCATGGCATAATATTTTCGTGGTTTGCTTTTATCTGGACTATTCGTGGTTGACTTCTTCGTGGTCTGACCTCGAACCACGAAAACAACGAAAATATTGTACCAAGAAAATTGGCCGCTATACGGTACTTTGCTATAATATTTGTGAGTTCATGTTTATTCCTCTCTTTTCTGTAGCGCGAACTCAACTGGATTCAGCCACTCCAAAGTTCAAGCCATCCAAAGTGAAGCAGCTCAAAATCCTCGACTCCAAGTCAGCTCAGAATATTTGTAAGTTATCTCATGAATACAGTAATTGCGTACAAATGTACATATTCCTCACCCCCCCACACAGCTATTCTCCTGGGTACACTTCGTATGGAATATAAGGCTGTACGGAGTATGGTGTTGTCATGTGACAAGGAGCGTCTCACTGAGCAGTTGTTGGAGCAGCTGTCTAAGTTCATGCCCTCAAGAGATGAGATGATCCAGCTAATGAGCTATCGAGACAAGACTAGTGATCTGGCAGAGGCCGAACAGTTTGGTGTCGTAGTGAGTGTGTGTGTGTGTGTGTGTGCTTCTATAAGAATTGTTATTCTGGCCTCTCTACTGTGCTATGCGTGACTATACTGCACTGGTTGTTATGCACTGTGTCTGTCTGCTGCCTCAGATGAGTGATGTGAAACGATTACCAGAGAGACTGGAGTCCCTGTTATTCAGAGCCAGGTTTCAGGAAGAACTGGATGAGCTAACTCCAGTAAGAACACCCTTGTGTACATTGTACTGTGCTAACTAATCTCTCTCTAAATGCAGAGTGTCTCCTCAGTAACTATTGCCTGTCGAGAAATGAGACAGAGCAAGAAGTTTTCCAAAGTGCTCGAGGTACAGTATTGGTAGGCTATTATGAGTGACATCATTGTCCTGTCTCTTCAGCTCATTCTCATGACTGGTAACTACATGAACGCCGGATCACGTAATCAGCAGTCGTACGGTTTTGACCTCAGTTTTCTCACTAAGCTGGGTGGCACTAAGTCTGCTGACCAGAAGACCACTCTCCTTCATTTCCTAGCTAATGTCATGGAGTCGAAGTTCCCCGATGTGCTCGATTTTGCAGTAGAACTGAGAAATGTCGAGGCAGCTTCAAGATGTGAGTTATACGATCATAGCAGTTACGTGCATGTCATGTATTGTGTATACAATGTTACGTACCGTAGTGTTTTGTTCAATGAAAATGTTAAGCCTGATTCACAATACGACGCTGGAGCTTGTGTAGTGTGACGAGCGTAAGTAGACCCCAGGTTCTACTCGAGCGTTTCCAGACGCTCATGACGCTACACAAGCTCCAACATCATGATATTGTGAACCAGGCTTTACTCTCAACTCCTTTATATATAATTAATATTATTGTTCAGTCCATTTATCTTTAACTGTGCAGGTTCTGAGGAGATGATGAATAAAGGAGTAAAGCAAATGGAGTCTGGCATATCACGAGTCAAGGCAGAGATGAAACACCACCTAAAACCATCGGATAGAAACGATAAATTTGGCGATGAGATGAAAGGATTTGTGCAAAGAGCAGAGGAGAAATTTAAGAAGCTTCAAGATCAGTTTCAGCTCATGGAGAAGAAATGTGAAGACCTTTCCAAGTTCTTTGTGTTTGACAGAAAAAAAGTGACCATGGAAGAATTCTTTGGTGACATCACCTTCTTTGTCAAGGACTTTGAGGTGAGTGTGTGACAGTGTGTGTAGTTCTATAGTAGTCAGCTTTCATCACTCACAGAGAGCTAGGAAAGAGAATGCCAAGATCAAGGAACAAATGGAGAAACAGAGACTGGCCAAAGAAAGAGAAGTGAGTAGTCAGTGGTGCATGTGTTTGTAGGGGAGGCGGTAGTTGCTATTTTATGCACTTGTCGTGTAGTGATTTTTTTACTCTAGCTAGCTTGTGTTTAGTTTTTTCTTCAGCCATTATGAGCTCTATTTTAGAGAGTGTGTTTGTGAGAGAGCTGTGTGCTTTGTCTCAGGAGAGGGCCAAGCAAGCCAAGCAGAAGCGACCTACCAACATGTCTAAGACCAAGGTGATTGATCTTAGCAAGGATGGTGACGAGGAAGGTGTCCTGGACAACCTACTAGAGTGTCTGCAGTCAGGTAGCATGTTCCAGAACACAAGGTGGGCAGTCAGCCAGGTCCCCCTATGTCTTTGTATAGCCTGTGATAGTGTAACAAGTGTGTAGCCGATGGTTAAAGCCTGCATGGTTTACAGTGTAACGGTACGGTGGAATAGAGCTACCGATGCGTCTGTAACTGATACTACTTAAGCTCCAACGTGGTTTTATAGTCCACTTTGGTAGCTATACTCCTTGACTATAACTACATCTCCCTGTAGAGGTAAGAAGAGAGGTGGCGCCAACAAGGCAGTGACTGCCTCCAGAAATAGAGGTGCTATGGCCGGCTCAAGAGACGATCTAGACAGTCCCACAGGAGGAGTCCCCCTCACTGAACTGAACAAATCCACTACATCTACGGCGCCTGCCTCACGCTACGCCGGCTACTCTCGGAGTAGAGACAGAAATGAAAAGAGCCAAGCTCAAGAATTACTCTCACGATTACAAGACAAGCCTGCAGGAACAGCACTCTGAACAGCATCATGCATTTTGATTATAGCTTATCACTAACATATTGTAGTTTGTTATGTATATGCCATTCAGGAAATGTGTTTGTGTGTTATATGTTCAGGTGCAGTTGCATCGTTATAAAAGATAAATAATGGCATATCGTCCATTATTGAGAGATGAGCGTCCGTTAATAGAAACACTAAAGACCACACCCATTTAACCAAATGGAAAAGAATCACGTGGTCTCTACACGTGTCTCTACATTTTGGGGAAGGAGAGGTTAGTCGGTGGTTAGAAAGAACGCAGAAAGAATGGCCCCTAAGTCAGACAAGAAGTCCAAATCTACGCTCAAGGAGGTAGTAACTAGAGAGTTTACTATTCACATGCACAAGAGAATCCACGGAGTGTGAGTTATAGCCAATTAAAGTATCCACACCTCTGTTCAATGTCATGTGTACGTACTAAACTAAAGAAACAACTACACACGAGAAACAACCACACACGATTTAACTACTTGGTACCGTAAAACACATATTTCGAGGCTAGAAATTTTTGCAAAATCACTACAGAAATGTATTCGCGAATGTTTCTTTCGTGAATACGTATGTACATACCAAAGACGTATGTGCGCACGTGATAATAAAATTTCATTCACGGAAGTTAATTTCGTGAACCCTTCTAAACTCTGCGAAATTCACGAAAATTTCTAGCCTTGAAATATAGTATAATGACACTAGTTACGCCATCTCTACCGTGTTTCTACAGTGGATTTAAGAGGCGAGCTCCGAAGGCAATCAAAGTTATCAAGCAGTTTGCCGAGAAGCAGATGCGAACACCTGATGTGCGTGTTGACACTAAGCTGAACAAAGCTGTCTGGGCAAGAGGAATCAAGTACATGCTCGATCACACACAGAATGTTTATTGCGTTTGTTGACGTTTATGTAATCTAGTCTGTACTCAAACTTCCTTGATCCTCAAGGTTCTCGGGAAGATCAGCATTTAATTACAATTCTACCAGCTAGCATTAAAGCGTCATGCTGTGCACTCATCATCATCTCTTACTGTGTAGGAATGTACCCTTTCGTATGAGAGTTCGCTGTCATAGAAAAAGGAATGAGGACGAGGATGCCAAGCACAAGTTTTACACTTTCGTCACCTATGTGCCTGTGGAATCATTTAAAGGTAACGAGGATCCAGAAGGATATTTAAAGTCCCCCCTCTTTCATGCTCTCTCTCTCTTGTGCAGGTCTGGAGACAGTGACTGTCGACTCTGAAGAATAGCATTAAAACACTGATTTTATTATGATGCTGGTGTCTCTGTGTTCATTGATTTCAGTGAAAATGTATTATTGTTCCTTTGCGTTCGACTCTGGAGGAAAGAAGCCCTCCAGTGTGCAGTGCGGTGTCAGTATAGTAACGCATGTGTGAACTGTTACTAGCCTAGTAACTAGGGCAACCTAAAGAATTTACACTATTATAAATTATGCAGCATGCGTGGTTATGTCAGCAACATAACCTACGTTCAGTGATCAGCCAGCACATGCACAGTAATTGAGTGTTCGTGAATGGCCGGCTGGCAATGGCTATGCAACTGTCAGAAGAAGCTGTTTTCGAATGGTTGGACTCGCATGAGGACAGTACCAGAAAGTACGTTCAAAAATGGCTGCTTGACCACTCGACCACATCAAAAAGATTGTGCATGCAACAACACTCAAGCAACGTGATGTTCCAGCAGCAATCTCTGGTCTCACCCCTGAAGGAAACCAAACTCCTAAAGCATTGCATTAGCTCTCCGACTCTTCCAAACAATCGAAAGAGGAAGTCGAACAACGAACTCCGTATGTTGAATCGTCAGGAACTCTTCATGGAATTGCTTGCCGATGTAGTCTCCCCAAACTTTGACGTTAATCATCTCTCGCACAAAATTCTCGCTAATGTCCTCGTCCTGATTAACGGCGATCGGTCGTCGCTGTTTCTTGTCGAGGGTACAGAGGAGCAGCCAGTGTTGGTCTCGCGTCTCTTTGACGTCATGGAGAATACTAGCGTGGAGGATGCCATTCACGACGAGAGCGAAGCACTCAAGATACCGTTTGGAGTGGGTGTTATTGGACACGCTGCTCAGCACGGAGTCACCATCAACCTGGAAAATGCCTACGAGGTACGGTAGTGCGAGCGACAACTTGTTAATACGCAGGCTGTTAATACATAGTGTTTAACATGTTCGCATTGTGTAAATTCACAGGATTCTAGATTTAATCCTCACATCGATGAAGCCACTGGCTATAGAACCAAGAGCATTTTGTGTATGCCCATAAAGACATCAGATGGACAGGTGAGTGTGTTTACTTCCAACTCCCCCTCCCCCCCATTTTACTTGAACCAAGTATTTCAACCATGTAGCATAAGTACACTCGTTAATTGTAATGTTTCCTTCTGTTCTCATCGCGTATTTGTAGGCAAGTAAATCCACCAGAATCTTTTATATATATTCTTCTAACAACTGTTGGAATCTTAGCACTGTGATCATTCTTGACCCATTACCCTCTACATACCTTATACCCAGGTGATCGGTGTGGCTCAAGTCATAAACAAAAAAGGACACCCTGATGTATTTTCCAAGCAGGACGAGGAGGTACAGGGTACATACAATATGAGTGTTAAAACATGAAGGTTCTCAATTGTCAACACACCTGAGCATCAGGCAGACATGTTGGCTGACATGTCATCAATGCCCCGAGTGTTAATACGTGCATATAACACTGTAACCAGTGACTGCATGTATACCATCTAAACTGTTTAACATCCAGGATTTCCAAACCTACCTTCATTTTTGTGCGATTGGTCTCATCAACTCTCTATTACTGGACCAGAGCTTCTCGCTGTCTCTCAGATTACAGGTTTGTTTTGACCATCTACACTAGGCCACTGTATGTTGTGCAATGAGTGAACATTGTTTGCTGTAACTACACACTCTATTCTGTATACTATGTATGTACACACACCTTGCTGTAACTATACACTTTATTCTGTATATTGTGTATGTACACACACACCTTGCTGTAACTATACACTTTATTCTGTATATTGTGTATGTACACACACACCTTGCTGTAACTATACACACTCTATTCTGTATACTGTGTATGTACATACACACCTTGCTGTGACTACACATTCTACTGTTTGTATGTACACATCTTGCTGTAACTACACACTCTATTCTGTATACTGTGTATGTACACACACACCTTGCTGTAACATGCTGTATACTGTGTATGTACATACACACCTTGCTGTGACTACACATTCTACTGTTTGTATGTACACATCTTGCTGTGACTACAAGCTATCACGTACACCTTGCTCTCTAACTACGTACAGGTTCTGCTCAGACTAACCCGAGGCCTGTTTGAAGACACCACGTGTCTAGAAGTAGTCATGAAGCAAGTGATGCACCAATCTCTAGAGCTCATTCCCTCTGAGAGATGCACTGTGCTGCTTCTTGACCAGGACAGTAAAGATGTATGTATCCTGCAATGTACCTGGAGTCTAATTGTGTGTATACTCTCTTGCAGGAGATCAAATTCAGTCGATCCTTCCAAGTTGACCATCCCAAAATGGTGGGAGGGAGTATGTGTAGCATCAAGTACGTTCTACTCTGCTTTCCTTCATTGTGACAATTTGTGTTTAAGGCAACAGTATGCTTGCGGTTGTAAATAGCTTTCTTTTCCTTATTTTTTAGATCGTGTAATTTTGATTTGGTGTCTGATTTGGAAATTGCTAGGCAAGTGGTGACTACAAGAGAGGTGTGTTTGATGCTGTAACATGATCGTCATTCTATACTCTTTTTGTTTCACAGCCAACAATAGCCACTCAACCAACACTTGGAGGAAGCTGTCCATCCATTTCATTTCTAGTAAGTTAATTGACTCACACTATTCACGTGTCTGTGCACTGCCTACTGCTTTACTTAGCTTGACAAGGACACCTCCAGCTTGCTTTGTCTGCCTTTTTTCGACAAAGATGGACAGACGATTGGTAACTAATAGGCTAGCTTTGTAGTTTTCACTGTGTATCATTCCTTTTTAATTAAGGTATTGCAAAACTAACTAACAAGTTATCAGGGCTACCGTTCAATCGACTTGACAGAGATACTTTTGAGGTACCTTACACTTTTAATTCTTGGTACAGCAGTACGTTCTGAACTTGTCTATGTGTGTGTTCAGGTGTTTGCCACATTCTGTGGGCTGGGGCTGCATAATGTACTCGTATATGAGAAAATAGCAATTGCCCATGCTCGACACAAAGTGGCAGTTGAGGTGAGCACCCTCTTTCAGACCTACAGTAATTATCATGGGACTTTAGACTATTTTTGAGAGCTCATAACTCGAGTAAAACTTGTTTGAAAACAAAACAATCATTTTATAGCTCTTGAAAAGCTCTGTCAAATGATATGCTTATGTGCACTCCACCTCTCATTATAGGTCCTCTCATATCATGCTTCAGCTAGCTCTCAAGAGACAGAGAAATTCCTGGTATGCAATTACAAGCTACCTATGTGTTAGCTAACTCTGTTTTCCAGTGTGTTTCAGTACCTGAAGCCGATCAATATCACTTGCTATCCTACTCCTTTAACGACCTCCTGCTGAATGACGACCAAACGGTACTAGCCTCGATCAGAATGTTTATGGACTCGGGGCTTGTTCAAAAGTTCAAAATAGACACAAAGGTTTGTAGTGTTCATGTTGTGTGTTGTATATGCTGCATGTGTGTGTGTGTGTTGTTGTTGTAGAGTCTGTACAGATGGGTTCTCACGGTGAAAAAGAACTATCGACCAGTCACTTACCACAACTGGAGACATGCCTTCAACGTGGCCCAGACTATGTTCACTATATGCATGGTGGGTAGAGTAAAGCCAGGTTCATGATATGACGATTGTCCTTCGTTTCGTATGGTATCGTAAGCTACCATCTGATTAGAACCCGAGTCTAATCTAGCGATTCATACGTTGCGTTAAAAAACAAGCGTCTATCGATCGTCATATCGTGAGAACTAGGCTTAACTCCTTGGGTATACACGTGACTACAGTATGTGACCTCTAGGATGGAGAGTTGGCTAGCGAACTGAGTGACTGTGAAAAACTAGCTCTGCTGGTCGGCTGCTTCTGTCATGATCTAGATCACAGAGGGACCAACAATGCCTTCCAAGCCAAGTCAGTTAGAGTTGTTGATAATTAATCGCAACCTGCTATAATAAGTGTTTTCGTTGTAGGAGTGAGAGCCCTCTGGCTGAGCTGTACTCCACCTCCATTATGGAGCATCATCATCTTGACCACTGTATTATGATTCTGAGCAGTGATGTAAGAGTATGCAGTGCACCCTGCAGAGTGTAAAGCCTGCTTCACAATAATAAGGACACTGGAGCTTACTTAATACATTGCATCAGTAGTCTTAGTCGGGTAGAGTCGGGCACGAATAAGACATACAGTGAAACCTCCTAGTAAAGGACACCAATATAAATTCAGGACATTTGTCCTTTATAGAGAGGTTGTCCTTATTCGGAAGCACAATTCACTATGCTTCACATAAGAAATTGAATTTTGGTGACTAAAGTACTGTCCCCTGGCGAGAGGTATTTAATACAGCGTCCCTTGGCGAGAGGGTCCTTTAAAAGAGGTTCCACTGTAGACGTAAGGTTACGTAGTTCCATATGGTGAATCAGTAATGAATGTCGATATATTTCTCTCACAATTCACAGAGTATGAATGGCATTCACGTAAATGGCTGCTGTATAAAAGCCAAGCAAGATGTGGTGCTACATCATGGTGATCGGATTGTGTTTGGACTCTGCACTGACTTAAACGAGCTCACTTATGTGTTTGATAAGGGGAACAATCGTTCCCCACGTCTGTATCGTAGCAACGCCACACCTGGACGCAAATACATTTCCTGTATGAGAGTGGGAGGTCGTGCTCCTGCTCGTTCTTTAACCCCGCCCATTGCGTCAACTCCACCCATTGCGTCAACTCCACCCATTGAATCAACTCCACCCATTGAATCAACCCCACCCATTGAATCAACCCCACCCATTGCGTCAACTCCGCCCATTGAATCAACTCCACCCATTGAATCAACTCCCACCGCTATCGTCCAGAAAACACCGTATGATTCTGACATCACTGTGGCCATGGACGAAGCTCCTTTGTGCGACACTGCTGCTGCTACTCAAAGTTTTGATTTATCTCCAACATTGGCCAATCGTACTCAAGATGATGATGATGTTATGGTATGTCATCCTCCGCATAAAAAAGCACGTTTAAATGATGCTCTTGAATCAACTCCCACCGCTATCGTTGTCCAGGAAACACCGTATGATTCAAACACCACTGTGGCCATGGACGAAGCTCCTTTGTGTGATACTGCTGCTGCTACTCAAAGTTTTGATTTATCTCCAACATTGACCAATCGTACTCAAGATGATGATGATGTTGTTATGGTATGTCATCCTCCGCATAAAAAAACACGTTTAAATGACGCTCTTGAATCAACTTCCACCCCTATCGTTGTCCAGGAAACACCGTATGATTCAAACATCACTGTGGCCATGGATGAAGCTCCTTTGTGTGATACTGCTACTACTACTCATTTATCTCCAACATTGGCCAATCGTACTCAAGATGATGATGATGTTATGGTATGTCATCCTCCGCATAA
>VSKX01068681.1_pt1 | contig 12385 bp, 11 predicted proteins | sample 4799481 | NCBI WGS metagenome assembly VSKX01 (sample SAMN12179537, study PRJNA552185) | sponge metagenome | biome: deep-sea hydrothermal plumes; feature: spots directly above weak diffusing fluid; material: sea water; isolation source: sponge from the Swan site of a hydrothermal vent ...
ATCCGGCGCTGAATCGCTTTTTCTCATTGCATGTTATTGCCTTGCCGCTGATTTTGGCTGTGCTGGTGTTTTTGCACATCGTGGCGCTGCACACAGTTGGCTCAAACAATCCTGACGGTGCCAAAAATAAATTATGGTGATAAGAGTCCTTTTCTCGGCAAAAGATGAATTAAAAAAATTAGGAGTGATACATATGTAGTTCCATTACTTGCCTAAGACTTTGACCAAGCAACAGAAGCAAGAATTAAGTCACCAAGTACAAAAATACGTGGTTATAATGAAGCAGTAACAGTCACACGAATCTGTGTTAGCTCTTGTGGCGATCGCAATTTTAGAATACGACATATCAGAATACGGAACCGACCATGCAGCTAGCATCAGACCCCGAGCTTGTTGAGATGCAATGGCTCAGAGAAGCTGAACTGAGACAATGACTTGACTCCACATGATTTAGGGGTAGCCTGTAAGTGAAAAAACAATGCTGAAACTGGTGCATACATATATATTATAGTGTGTACGTACACTAGCTAAGATTGACTCCTCAAGACCAGGTGGCTACAAAACAGGCCTCTTTGATTTTCGCACATGCACTCTTGCTTCTATGCTGACAACAAAATGCAACCAGACACTTTTAGTGGCCTAATGACTAATCTAAAGTTTTTTGCTTGCACAAACACTAATGCTGACTCACATTGTGGTCTAGTGTCCAGGAGAGTTCTTTGAAGGTCGGTCTGTCCTCAGCACGATATCTCCAACACTTTCTTACAATCTGCTTGTACATGCCACTTGGGAGGCCAGCTAAGGGGAGGACCCTGTCCTTGGACCCCACTAACGATATCAGTGTAGATGCAGCTGTTCCATGGTAGGGTTTCTCACACGACAGTATCTCGTACATCAGTGTCCTGTGTGTATGGAAAGTGAAGTAAAGTGGTTTTTTAATAACAACTTCAGTGTTGTTGTGTTTTACATGCTTGACTACAAAACACGTCCTATGTCAACTGTATTAGCATGTGATAACTACCCAATGCTGGCTATAACAAAGCTGCATGCTGTGATAATACATGTGCTTACCCAAATGAGTAGACGTTTGATTCTGGTCTGAGAAGAGTGTCTGATCTGGCCCGCAGCGGAGCAGTGGAAGAAGCTCCCGTCTCTGATTGGCAAGAGGGTAGAGACACAGTCCCGATGGCTTGAGGTGGCAGATAGACGAGGTCTTCAGTCTCTACATGACCAGATGATGCATCATAGTTTGAGAGCATTGAGATGCACACGTGGTAGTGGAAAGTTATGGCTTTGGAGGAAAGCAGAGGATGAGAGATGCCTTTAGCATGGAGATACTCAACTCCCTAAGGAAACAAAAACGGTTGTATTTATATGACAATTTATTCGTGTTAGGAAAGAATCACAAACAGCTATGGTTTAGGTAATTTTCCGAGAATTGTGTACCCAGAGAGTTTATGTTCCTGTTTCCTAACCAAACACGAAACTTTAACTGTAGGCAGCTGGCCTACTGTGGAAGAGGATGTGAAATATGAGCATAATGTAGCTATTACAAACATCTAAAGCTGCAGTGTAATTCCTTGAAAATAGAAAAGGAACTTAGGTTTAGCTATCAGTTTTGGAAACAAAGTGAAACACGTTTTAGCAATGCAATGTGTGGGGGGGGGGGATTCTTTTATAGTTCTTGTTTTGGTTACCTGTGCAATCTGACTTGAAATCTTGTTCAGAGACTCGCAACTGAACTGCTTGTTCTGCTTGTGAATCAGGTGATGCAAAGAACGACCTTTCATCTGACTGTGTAGCAAAGAGGGCATGATGAAACAAGTGCAGTCGGAGTAAGTAATCGCACACATGAAATACACATTACAGACTAATGTGTGCTACAATGAGATGTTAGCATGTGAGCACTTACTCCATAACTATGCTGACACAGTCTGTGAGTAGATCACGGGACACACCAAGGAAGAGTTGGATGTTCTCGTGACGAATATTAGTGAGAGTGTTAATATCAGCAATCACTCCAGCCCTTAGTTCCGAGTCACTGGACCTCCGAGCATGAACCTCAACATTGCCATGCCAATAACCACTAGGGGTGGAATGTTAATAGAGTAAATAAATCGTACACTGTATACCAATTAAGGGCCTTGTAGAAGAAAAATGCTCGTGGTAATATACTAAACCACTTTAGCACCAAGGGGCTCAGCACAAAGTCGTGAATATGTTAACACACCAGAACACTAACGTACCTGTAGACAGTCTCGCAAGAAGAGGATGAGAGCACTTTCCTCAGAGAGATCTGGTTGCCGTTAATCCACCAGTCATCATCGTTGACCATGCTCTCAATGTCTTCCTCTAATTCCGACTCATTCTCAGGATAAAACACATCATTGTCGTCTTCGTCCTCTCCAAGGCCAGAATCAGCACTCAGAATGGAAGAATTTGAGGTACTGCAAACTGGAGAGTTGCAGCATACTTCATACAAGGGGCAAGAATTGATAACACTGGAACTCATGCACGGAAGGGTTGCAGCCTTCTGCTGCTGAAAGAGCTTGTGTGAGTGCAGCGAGCAAGGCTGGAGTAGTCTGTCCTGTTCCTCTGACACTCTATCAGTTTCAGCGCTTGGTGTACGCACTGTCTCCATCTTGGAAGATCTTGAGAATGTTCTCTTCACCTTCTTGACAATTTTTTTGAGAGAATTTGAGGGGCTAGCACGCTTCATTTTGTATCTTTGATTTTGCTTTTGCACTACACTACAGAAAAAGATGCTGTTGACAAGCTTTTATAACAGATAAGTACCGGAAGTACGTTTATCTTGTCCCGAGTTTTGGCCAATAAAGATGAAGATCAGGAGACGTCAAGCTAGGGTATAGAGTCACGATCGAACACAGCATGAGATCCATGATCATGATCACCATTTCTGCTAATCATTTGTTCACTAACCTAGCTGGCCATGCATGCAACATTACAAGCTAGTGTTCAACACTTATTAGAATAACCATTAGAAGTCACTGACAGCCACACATACAACAAAATAAATAATAACTTCCAACAGAGGGTCAAAATAGCTTCTATTATAATTTATTGCATGTGAAATACAATTATGAACAAACAAATACGTGCTTAAAAATAAATGAGAGAACGTGAAATGAAAAACTACAGTTATAAAATCTCTTTCTCGAGCTCTCTTTACTAGAGAAGTGTTTGTGACGGTTCTTTACTGAGTAAAAGAGTGACAGTTCGTTCCTTTTGATACGTTAGCAGGGATAGGACATCTTCACACGTCATAGATGACACATCGTTGTCATTTACCTAGTGAGAAAAATATAATTATGAATTTTACCACCTCCGAACAGCTAGGCTATTGAATCCAGTGTACACAAAGGGTACTAACATCGACCCACATTATCACAATGTGGCTGTAGTGTTTATAAACCCAGAATAAAAGAAGTGAAATTGCAAAACGTTTAATTGACCAAGGCAACCACGTCCCATACAAAGATAGAAAAAATTCCCTATTGTTCAAAACTGAGGGATCTTGAAGTATCTTTAGAAACCTCTCTGTGCATCTGTGCACACACATCACTTTCATTTTTGTGGAATTTAGCTAACATCAGAGAAAAAGTTAAGGTCACTTGATGTGGTAGGATACAGACTGAGGGAATATCTGCAGGCCTGATGCATTTCCACAAAAATGAAACAGATGTGAAGATTGGAATGACTGATATTTGGGAAAGAAGCTTCCTACCAGATCTCACAATATTCACCACATTATCATAACTATATCCTGACATGTACTCAACAACTTCAAGATGAGTCTAGACAAAGCACTTTCCACTGTACCTACGCAGGCACATTTCTAGGAGCCTCACAATAAATTTCACCACCATAAACACAGCAATACACGGTACTTTCAGTACACTAGCTGGGCATTGTACAGGTATACATGTATGTAAATTTCATACCTTTAAGAGTCGGTCTCCCACAGCAATCACTCCGACCTGGTGTGCAGGCAGCCCCTCAGCAACCTTGTACACATGGAAGCCCTGAGGTCGACAGAAGGACACAATGTGATAGCCACAGTAGCACTCATTGTTTCAAGAGGATGGATGGCGCATGATTTTATGCCTATCTTTGGGAGCAATAGTAAAAGCCACTTGAGCACAATGTGACATTGTACTAAGATAATACAACAGGCCACATGGTACAGATGATGTTCATTATAATTATGAGCTTCTTTACTGCATCCATGTGATACGTACATGTATCAACCAGAAGCTCCGATTGCAGTATGCATGATTTAAGGTTTAAGGACACGATTTTCCGTTAACAATCAACTTCACACATCCAACTTACAATAAACACAATACTTGTGACCTTCAACAAAGGATATTATACAATCCGTAACCACAGAGACCAGTGATGTTCTTATCAGCTGGTACTAACTGAGCTAAAAGGGACGCAATCTGATACTCAACATCGTTTTACCACTGAACAGAGACAACAAGAGGACCTTTGTGCAATCAGATTGTGCAGCTGAGCGAACAAAACATCAAAGGGAGCAACCTGTCCAGCAGTGCTTTATCTCTGTATTGAACAGCTCCAATACAGCCATTAAAGGCTCTCAAAGGCTCAACAAGTATTCCTTGTACCCAAACAACACGGGAAAAATGTCTGACAGCAAAAAATTAGCATGCTCTACTAAAGTGTTAACACAAAAAACAGTGTTTCCGTAATGCCAACAAAGGAACCTAACGTACAGAGTTTGTACTCTACTACCAGCTGAGCTCCCACAGAACACTGCCCACAATGTATACTGGGAGACACACAGCCCTCCACTGTCACTATAGCGAGGAAGTAAACTGTAGGCACGAAAAGGAAAACCACATTATCTAAATCGCCTCCATATTTTGGACATGACAATGACATAAGCTGATTTCCAAAGAATTGATAAATACAAGAGTGAAATTCTCACCACGTAGAGAAAATCACTAATGACTGTGTAAAGGATGGTATGCTTGACACACTCCATGGTCAATGATCTCAGTGTATACCACTGAACAATACAAGCTGAAGTTCGATCAGTGCAACCTTTATGACAGGATAGGCTTTAAAGGATGTACTCCATGTGCTATTGTCCTGTTTAGTCTGCCCGAGAGTCATGTTACAGAGCATGCAACTACAGTGCATGTTCTATTGTTTTTTTTTTTCTATATAAGGCACGATATAACTAAAACCGCTCTGCGCATGTTACTAAGAATAAATTATGGGTATTCCACAAGAACACAGTGCACCTGGTGTAACCTCAAGAGCACCTACTTGGCCTTGAAAGTCTGCCTACGGCTAAGGTTTAAAATGACCTTGCTTTGGTTTCATTCCAAGTGGGAAGTATGAGAAAGAAGGCAAACTATACAGTGCACATTACACGGGTCTCTAAGTTGGTCTCACTTCAAAGCATTCCTAGTAGGTCCTACTAACAACCGAATGGATGTGCACAGAGCCAGTGTTTATATTACAAGCACTTGTACAAAAGGTGACCACAACAGGTGTAAACAGCATAGTGTTATCACTAAGTGTGTGGGGGACCTCACTCCCTAACCCAATGTGCACTGAGTCACCTAGCTAAAAGGGGTGGATCAGCACAGCTGAGTAACCAGCAACAACAGCCCCACACACTCTATCTAACAGACACAATGAGAGCCACACACAGCCCACAGTCTACGGCTGAGGACTTAGACTACCACAATGTACACTAGCTGTGTACACTACAGGTTCACAGAGCAGCTAGGGGCAGGGCACTCTAGTTAATTATTATGCTGATGCTGAGGTGGCCTACATTTATTTAAGAGGTGTTTTTCTAGACTACCACAATACTGTACATGCACAGAGCAAGGGACTTGGTGTTGACCATGTTGAGGTGGCCTTGACGAGGCTATTTTTCTATTCTAAAGATGGAACATTTGGGAACTGCATGTACACACTTTTTTAATATAAACGCCCTGTTCAGGGGTGGCCTTTACAGTAAAAGGGGTTCTTAGACACTAAGAGAAGCTAATCCTCATCGACTGCACGGACAAACTTTACTTATTGTAAGGGGCATTTTGACTGATATGCTGACTACAATTTTATGTGACACGTTCAGTTCAAAAACTTCTTAATAACCCTCAAAAGTACTCCCCTCAAGTGAAAGAGCTCTCAGGCATTCTAGGGCCAAATATACTTACTGTTCCAGATACACATATATTAGAATGCTACGTAGACGGGGTACAATACGGCACTTTGTATCGATTTCCTGTTTATAGGCACACATATGCGTATACATGTATACAAATAACTTATTAGGTATTATCATTGCAGCTATTAACGGAATCTACCAAAATACATGTACACTGAAATTGTGTTCTACAAACGAAACAACGGGTGGAATGTTTTCCATCAGTGCATTGGAATTTAATAAGACAGACACCGTGTCCATGCATGTGCATAATTATGTGCGGAAGTGTTGCTTGTGTACTTACAGGGTCTCCTGGTTTGATGGCATTCTCTCCTCCTCTGCCCCCAGTGATGCTCAGGCCCAAGGTGGGGTTCTTTTCAAGTTCAACAAAATACTGCAACACAAAATAAAGTACATATAAACAGTGATGATGCAATCAATGGTCATAGGTCAAAAACAATGCCGGACTCTACAGGAAGGATGTGCTTGCCATGTTATGTACAACGCACTTTGTGCTGCTGCAATACAATACGTATAATTATACCGTTACATAATTATTATATAAAAACACAGTCTGTACTTTACACTTCAATTCACCGTAGAGTGTTTGCATGCAGGGTATACGTTAGTCTCATTCTTAGACTCCCTCTAATAAACTGACAGAAGGGGAAGTCTGGCATCTAACGGCAACTTTCTTGTACTGGCTCACCTTCGCCCCCACAACGAAAGAAATGTTGAAGAGCCAATCAGATGAGGAAATTGCTCATTAGCTACATTCCTTGTGTTGGGCTTTGCTGCAAGCAAACCAGAGTCCAAATAACGCACGTTTAGAAGATATGCGGTTAATGAGTAGCTTGCGTATCTGATTGGCAGTTCTAAAATCAGTACTGAGAAGCGTGAAATATACAAGAAAGTTACCGTTAGAGGCCAGACTTCCCCTTGAAATCGTTTTGTGTGGGAAGTCTGGGGACGAGACTAGGTATACGTAAGACAAAGCATGAGTTTGAATCCGCTACCAAAAATGACTATACCAAGCAAATATCCTAGACACGTGATCACATCGTCTACTACACACACACCATACAACATGCACCATGCATGTACATGTGTTACATGCACTAGTCTAGGACATGCACTATATAGTGCCCCAATGACTTATGTACAAAAGTGACTCAAATCTCGTAGACCTGTGATCATATTCTTTACATGTACACACCTTAAAACATGCACCGTACACATGTGCTACATGTACATGCACTATAGTCACATGATATACCACCATTACACACATTTATACTGTGTTTCAAACCCTAGTTACAGTTAGGGCATTTGGCTTCTATATCACCTATGACCTCCCACAACTGTGTGCAGACACTTCCTCTACACGTGTCACTCTGTTCCTGTGTTCTAAATTAGATGAAAGGGCACTCATGCCTCACCTGGTTGCTAGGGCTGAGGCTCACTGCAGTCTTGGTGCTCCTGTTCATACTGTCAAAGCCACTGTCATTACCACTCACGTAGTTGTTCTGTTCGTGAGTGCATGAGAACAACAATAGATCACCTTTCTGTGGCTACACACACTTTAGTATGAATTAACATCAAAAACAGAGGCAAAGGAGAACTAACATACAAGTAAACGAGAATTTGATGTGCAATAACGAGCAATGCCGAACCAAGTACTGCAATGCAATTTAATGTGGGGGGGGGGGGATAAGCAGCAGCAGTACAATGGTATTTTAAGATTCCTGAGCATCAAAACAACGCGCTACAGCATTCCCTAAACAACTTTATTCGGTACGTCAGGTAGTTAACATACCTTTGTTACAAGTGTAGGTGTGGCCACAGGAGTACTCTGTCTGCTGGAGTCATCACTGGGGTAGTTGGGAAAACTCTTCAGTCGTTCAGATTGGTGTCGCGACGGATTGTGATCGTACGGCTCGTTCTCAACTATTCTAGAGTGCATGTCAGAGTAGAATCGACCTCGACCAGTCTTGTGCACATTATGCATTCTTGGGTCATGAGCATAGTTCCTATTAGTAGCCTGATCCATGGTTTGATGACCTCTATGCCCCGGATACGCACTTGGGAAAACAGAGTCGTTGTTTTTGGTACTCACTCGCTTTTCTCTGCGAGGGTAAGCTTGACTTGGTGACTGTGAGTCAGGTTGAGAGCTCGAATGTGCGGAGGTGTGATAGTACGGTGCTGCCGTGCTGCTCAGGTGATCTGGTTGAGAGTGGTTTCGAACGTGAGAGCGGCTTCTAGCAGAGGAGGCGTGGCTTGAGGGTCGGCTTGACGGTGGAATAGGTGGCCTCAGTGAGGAATGTGACTCTTGTGAGTTGTGCGATGAGGGTGAGGTACGTCTTATCTGACCTTTGACCCCTCTATGCCCACTGGCATCGTAAGAGTGAGATGGTTTATGATTGGCTGGATAAGCTTGATCATACTCTTGCTGCTGCCCATATGTATAAGTGCTCGATTTCTCTTTCACAGACAACATGACCACGGCATCGAGAGATCCCCTTCTACGCTCGGTTAATGTGGAGGCCTGCCCACTGTGAGAGTGGGGCTGACTATGAAACACGAGTCGTTCGTAATCATCCGAAATGCTCTCGTGCTGAGACATCTGGCTACCAGAGTGATGCGAATCTCTAGATTCGGTTCGAGTATGATGCGAGTTGGTATGCCCCGAGGGTAGAGTTACTTGAGGGCCTAGGACAGGGGGGCGGTTATCGTGGCTTAAACGGCGTTTGGGGGATACATTGGGAGACACGTGAGTATTGTACCATGGGTTTTGCTGGTTATCAAGTTCGCTATCGGCATCAAAACCTGATTCCATACTAGAACGTGATTCAGGGTGAGAAAGTGTACTGGCCTGACTTGGAAAATGGTATTGTTGGAGGTTTTGAGGATTTTGTTCCGCCTCAGCACGCCCCATTACCCCATTCACCATTCCCAAACTAATACTCTGATTTGGGAACCTGTTTCTTTGCCCTCCAGTCTGATTGTTATTGCCGTTTGAATTTGGTGATCCCTGAGGTACAATACGACGTTGATGCAGTTGATTATCAGAGGGAAGAGTTTGTTGGCGGGGAATCTGTCCTCCGTTTGCAGAGGGGTGTGTCTTTGGGGACAAGCTTCTCGGTGAAGGCCCAGTGCGACTGACAGCAAAGTCCGAGGGTGGATCGAGGTAAGGTCCAGATCGGACATGTTGAATAGTATCTGGAGGGGAGTTAACGGGAGGAAGTGGGGAGCCTGAGCCAGCGGGGGACGGTGGGAGGCCATTGGTCGAGGGGGAGTAGCGTCCAGGGCTTATAGGAGAGGGGGAGGGAGACTTATCGGCAGGAGGGGAGGAAATTGGTGGACTTTTGTAGCGATAGCCACCGACAGGTTTCAAGTGCTGTAATGTATGTGTGTGCATGTGCATGTAATTTACTGCATGACTAACTGACAGTCTACATAAAAAACACATAAATATGTACAGCTAACTGCAAATGTACCTGAGCTGATATTAAATTTCAAATGTACCTGAGCTGATATTAAATTTGGTAAGGATCAATAGACAAAAAAGCTAATAAAATGTATCAGTGTATTATTATACTGACCTCATCCAGAGGGTCTGAGAATGCCCTGATCAGGCTGTATCTGTTCTTGACTAGTCTGCGTGGTGCAGGTCGGAGAGTAACTTCCTCCGATTGGGGGAAAAGCTCCTCTTCGCTGGGTAGGGGGCTCTGCATGGGTACCACCACAAGGTACATTAGCTTTACTACAACCGCAATATCAGACTCAGAGAATACAATGAACACAAAGCAGATCAGTTTGAGTTGAGTTGGTCTCTACTAAACTTGGCAACTAATTATAAGTAGCTCATAAACGTATTCTCTTACCAGTGATATCTGCCTACCTACATAGCTGTCCTAAACCTAAAATGAAAATTTTCTACTTTTAATACTATTTCCTGGCACTAACTGAACGCAAATATACTTTAAATAGCTGTTACAACAATATGCTCACATCAGGTTATGTACACACTGTATATACATGCAGTCACGTGTTTCTTTGTACGCACTATTCAATCTATTGTCATTCTCTGCAGATACTCACTTCTAGTTCTGGGTGGATGTCTCTGGCAGCCCTCCACTGCATGGCCTTGTTGTGAAGCTCCTTAGGGAAAGGGGTGGGATCACGACTCAACTTGCTCCGTTTGTCCAGCACTTGGGGGTCAAAATTCACTTGGCTGCTTTTACGGTTCGTACCCTTCAATGCTGGGTCTTCGTCAGCTGCTATATCCAGTGGAAAGGTGGCTGTGTGCAAGAGAAAGTGGGAGATCCATATACAGTATCATAAATGTGTTGTACTATTACTGCAACAGTATCCATAAATGTGTTGTATATACTAGTACTGCAACAGATAAGTAAAATGTGTTGTACTATTACTGCAACTTGGTATGCACAGTGTACTCTGATTGTTGACTAACCTTCCTCCTCAAATGGAGACTCTCTTCCTTGCTGAGGAAAGAGGAAGCAGGTGAGCCACTTATCTCCTCTGTCTCCCTTCTCCACCTGACAAAATGTTATTATGCATGTACATCTAGTAGGAATGGTGCCAGCTGAAGTGGTGCATTGCACAGTTTAGCTGGGTACTACAAAAGTAAACGTATGCTTACCAGTCCTCTAAGAAATTAATGGTTAACGTTAACACATGTACACTGTCATATAATATAATCTTATATTTATATGTGTACGCTCACAAAGACCTACTGTATATTGACAAGCCTATAATCAACAACTGTCATTATGACACCACCTCAAAAGTAACCTCACCTGCAACTCAACGATTGGTCTGCTCTGATTCTCAGCCACCCAGATGGATGAGAGGTGTTTGAGCCCAATGAGGGTGTACGGAAGGTGGGAGAGACGATTGCCCACAACGTTAAATATCCTCAGCTGGGTGAGCCCACCACACTCTGGAGGAATCTCAAACAACTGGTTGTCCCTCACTGAGAAGTGCTCCAAGCGAGAACAATTGCCAATCTGAAGATGGAAAATTGTGCTAATGTACGCATGTGTACTGGTATTCTCAGCACTGAAATTAACCACTGAAGTTACAGTACTGTAATAGCGGGTAAATTTCGTGGTTGAGGTCCAAGACCATGAAAATTTCACCCACGAATAGGAGTCTCCCTCGAAACTCGTGCATTGCTAACATGGAAGGTGTGGCAGCAACCACGAAAATAAGACCCACAAATTAAATAACGATTGAAGAACCACGAAAATTTAGTGCCACGAAATTTACTCGCTATACGGTACTCATTTCTGTCAAGCATGCAGTAAATAAATCCATCTACACATTGCATTCAGATACACGTACTGTACCTTGGGTGGTAAAGAATTGAGAAGGTTCTCATCAAGGTTGATTGACACCAGACTAGACATTCCACCAACTGAATTAGGGAGCTCCTGCACAGATTTAAAACAACACCATAAAAGGAGCTGGCAACTTAGCAAATAAAGGTAGATTGTCCCAATTGCAACTGTTGAGTGTGTGAGTCAGTGCATGCTACATGTAGCTCACTGTAATGTGATTGTGAGACAGGTCCATCTCCACTAGGCTAGTCAGTCCATACACAGTGTCTGGAAGACCACCTAGTCTATTCGAGCTCAGTTTGGCTATCTGCAGATTACTCAACATTCCAAAGGCATCTGGTAATAGCGAGAGAAGATTCTCGTTGGCGTACAAGTCAGTCAGTTTGACCCAGCCACCTATGGTGTTGGGGAGCACCATGATATGGTTCTCTGACATCTCCAGAAACCGAAGATTGTGGAGGTTGCCGAGTTCCTACGATAAAGCAAGGGGTTACATTACACGTACATAACTTGCGTACTTAGTGATGTCAAAACGAGGGGATACGTTTTTAATAATAAATTATATTTACAGTGATATTTATGCCTCGGTGCGCATGCACAAGCGAGGTATATACGGTAGTGTGTTTGTGTGTGTCTGTCTGTCTAGACTGTTACATCTGCTCCGTGATCAACGAAGTGTAAGTAAGAGCTTCTATAGGCTTCTAGTCACGTTTTCTTGGATTACAATTCGTGGATTTGCAAACTAAAGCTTCGTTCTCGAGTTATAGCTAGTTTTGCTTACTTTGAAGGCCATTGCAGTCTCTTCAGACTA
>VSKX01084432.1_pt1 | contig 12358 bp, 11 predicted proteins | sample 4799481 | NCBI WGS metagenome assembly VSKX01 (sample SAMN12179537, study PRJNA552185) | sponge metagenome | biome: deep-sea hydrothermal plumes; feature: spots directly above weak diffusing fluid; material: sea water; isolation source: sponge from the Swan site of a hydrothermal vent ...
TATTGAATCCACCCACTCGCAAACAGTGAACCCCAGGCCCTCTTTCTCTAGGGCCTGGGATCGAGGCTACACTATAGTGGACACTGCTCTCAGTCCCCAAACAACCATAGAGGACACTCCCTCATAGTCGACAGCTACACTACCTCAGGTGCATTAATGTACCTGAGGTAGTGGACACTGCTCTCAGTCCCCAAACAACCAATAAAGGACACGTAGTAGTATAGGCTACTATTTGAATGTACAGATTTTCGCAGGTTGATTTTTGTTCTGGGGCTCTCCGTAACGAAAATAAAACCCCACGAAAATGTCCCGCTATACGATATGCAAAGCACTCACCTCTTGTGATGAGAGCAGTGTACATACCACGCCCTTCCTACCAGCGCGGGCTGTTCGTCCCGCTCTGTGCAGGTACGTGCCATAGGTCCGCGGAGGGCCGTAGTTGATGACAGTACCGACACAAGACAGATCCATTCCTCGTGCCATCCCATCAGAACACACAATCACCTGCGCACACACATACACAGATCGAGCAGTAAAAGGAGTCTAATTTTACAAAGATAGATGTCTTTTCATACCATATAGCCGGTTATTTTCGAGGGAGAAAAATTTCGCGAATTTCAGTTACAAGAAAATATTCGTTGCGAAAAAAGGTGGGTGTTATATTATAGCATCTGGCACGTAGCATTCGAAACCAACCACTGCAGTGATCCGCGAATTTTTTTTCCCTTTTTCCCACAAAATTCACTACAACAGCTAATCGCGAAATATTTGCTCCTCGAAAATAACCGGCTATACGGTATGCTCCTGATGTAACAGACAAAAGCATAAATCGATACTGTTGTCAAACTACGCTGTTTATATTTCAAACACAATACACACACAGTACATTTTGTGCTTATAACAGGAGCATATGAAGAGAGATTTCTCCATATATCCTGCTTATAATATAGGTTGTGAACATGCAGTGAATTGCACAACAGTTGTTGTCCAGAGCTAGTAGGTGAATTGAGTACATGTACTGTGTAACCAAACCACTTATAAGCTACCCCCTTTCATCTACTAGCTCTGGACAATTGTGCAATTCACTGTACAGCACTGTAGTCGATAGTACAACTACAGTGAGTAGTTTGATACCTTGGTGTGACCTTTCTTGAAGCTGTCTATTGCTTCTCTCCTCTTGCCAGTGCTCACTGCAGCAGTTACCAGGGCCACAGTCACCAGCTCCCCTAACAACAGCACTAGTCTACACCACAGATAAGAGGAAATAATCTTCCCTGCAATAAGCAGGAATCTACGTTGCAGTACCGTATTGCCACTACATTGCATTTTTGCATACTTGAAAAAAAGGTTATAAATACATGAAAAAAAAAGGTTATAAATACATAGTAAGCAACATTATTCACTATGCATGCGCCAAGATTGCAAAGTGGGCCATTTCTTCAAATTTTACTCATTACACAAAGTTTTTTCATACACAAAACATAGTTATTATGGTATATAATCACCTGTGAGCTATATCTTTGGAGCTAGTGAAGCACAGTACACCGTCTGGGGCCTTTAAGAGCAGGTACAGTAGAACCAGAGGCTTACTCTTCACACTACTCTTTACAAACACCTACACAGTGTATAAAACAGACAGTAGTATTGGAGCCACTCTTCATCATAATTATGCAACAAACCTCCTCTAATTGGCTGGGAAGCACAAATGCCGAGTCAGAACTTGTCACAGAGAACAGCAATGGACGCTGGAGATGCAGAGCCGCTAACTGCTCAGGATCAAAAGTCATCGTTGCCGAAAATAATAGCTTTTGAAAGCGCGGAGTTGACGATTGCTTGATTGGGAGGTTAAACTGAAGAGGTATAATAGAGGGGATGGTGTTGTAACAGAGGATAAAACCAGACCAGAAAACCATGTAGTATGTAGCTGAAACATGAGCTGTGCATTGATTTTTAAGAGCCTATAACATGAGTTTCGTTCGTTCAAATTCATGATTTTTGTGATTTTCTGAAGCCCATTAAAAAACTCTATAAAATAATGTGTTTAGTTTGAAAAGTTTAAAACGGCTCATTTTGACAAAATCACCCACTTATGCTTTTTTTATTTCGCACATTTTGACCCGACACAGATTTCTAATCTAAACATATCATTTAAAAGACCTGTTCAAGAGCTACAGAATGAACTCATTAGTGGTGAAAATAGACATTCATAACTCTAGTTATAAGCTCTCAAAGTTAGTGGCTGAACGTGAGCTGTGCAAATTTCGCAGATCTACAGTACTGTGAGTTGACTGTAGAGAGTGCATGTTTGTCCGTCTGTGTGTGTGTGGTATATACCTGATTGCAATGTGACAGGGGTGGCTGGGTGGTGAGGTCATGGAGCAGAGAGTACATAGAGGGGCTGGACGTCTGCTGGGTGAGTAAGCGAGGTAGCCAGTGACAGTGTGAGGGTTGCAATAATCGATCAGCCTCGTCCAGAACAAGGTAACGAAGATAGGACAAGGGCAAACTGGAGGGAGGGCGATTATTAGCATCAATTGCAGGTGAAAAACGATAGCTAATCAGTACAAGAGTAGTTTAACTATTTTTCATGTGGGTTCTCAAATAGTCAGCAGTAACACAGTCAACTCCATGGGGGATACCCTCACTAGTGGACACTGCTCACAGTTTCATACGTGTTTACTGCATCGCAGGAAATTTTCGTTATGAAGAGCCCCAAAACGAAAATTTAACCCACGAAAATCTAGACAGTAGGCTACTATGATGACGTGCTCAGGGAAATAGGACCACGAAAATACGCTTTCAAGGCCTGATAACAAAAATTTAACCCAAGGAAAATTTCCCGCTACCTACATGTACAACCCCCTTCAATAAAGCAAAATGCTTCTGGAATCGTTGAGGGAGTTGAATATTATCAGGAGTGTATTAACAGTTAAATACACTCTATACTGCACCTGGGCAGATGCTGTTCAAGATGGTCGGAAGTGGCAACTAGAATATCAACAGTGCTGGCAGAAGGATACGAGACAGGATCAACGATAACACTCTTCTCAGACAGGACACAAGCTTTAACAGAAGAGCCTTGCAACAAAGCAGAGAACACTTGATGCACTTGAGTAGCCAGCTCTTGCGAAGGCACTACCACCAGAGCTCTCACCTACACACACACATACATCATTAATAAAGCCTGGTTAACAATACCGTATAGCGGGTAATTTTCGTGTGGTTAAAGTTTCGTTCCAAGGGCTGATATCAGATTTTCATTGGTTAATTTCGAGGTTGTATCTAGCAAAGCAACACAAGCCACTTGCGAAAATTGCGTCATGTGAGCCAGATTGTTGGTTACGCTTACTGTTTGAGTGATAAATATTCGTTTTGGAGTTTCAGCGAGAATGAAAATTAAAATTACCCGCTATACGGTATGACACTGGAGCTTACGTACGTAACCTAGCATAGGAAACACTCGATTAGAGGCACGTTCTAATCCATCGTTTCCTGACGCTAGTCTACGTATGTAAGCTCCAGCGTCATATTGTGAACCAGGCTTTAGTCAGGGTGTCATCTAGACTAAATTTGGAGGGAGGAAGCTACGCTATGCAGATTTTGCCAGATTTAGGGGATACCTTAATTATGTGTCATTATAGCGTGATTTTTTTGGGGGGAAGCTTCCCTCCCCACTACTAGATGAAACCCTGCCAGTAGTTAATACAAGTCAGTCTACCTGAGGGACGTGGCGTCTCAGCAGAGCACTCACGATGGGTACAGCGTAGGCTAGTGTCTTGCCACAGCCAGTAGGAGCACACACAGCTATGTCACGGGGAAATTCCCCACCCACACAGGTGAGCAGAGGACCGTGAGCAGACGAGAGAACCTCCTCAATCACGTGAGCCTGAAAAACCCCATTAAAATAAGAGCACAAAACAACAGAATAGCATTAATACTTGTACGGGGAACAACTTCTCCACTCCCATCTTAGCTAGATTTGTAGGCAGCGGTAAAGGGAGGTCCATTATTGGCCTGCAAGGTGCACATATGATACACTGCTGCTGCTAACTGATGAAGGAGGATATAATTATGATAAAATTATGTGTGGGTGAGACTCTGCCTGGAGTGAGCGATAATGTCCTCCTCAATCAGCCGTCGCGTCCAAGCAGACAGTGCACTGGACTTAAAACCCTCATCGACATGGCCTTTTTCTTGAACCCCCAGCATAGCTAGTTAGTTAGCTATAACAAGAATAAGAATTTGACTGCACACTTACGTGCCTAGGCCACGTGGATGACCTTTGACCCAGGCTATGTTTTAGACTCCGCCCAACGCGTTTCAGCCTCTTTGAACTTTTGCGTTGCTACCATGCAAAAAAGGAGACGACACGTACGCACACAACGCGCTAGTACGCACATACACTAGCTCAGCTGGCTAAGCTAGCGAGTTAGTACTTGCACTAAAGAGAGAACTGTTAGTAGGTGACAAGTACAAAATGGCTTCTGAAGAAACATACATCGAGAAGAAAGTAATTGTTACCTGTACCATACAATACATTCATATTCAAATACAGTCATAATAATTATATGTAGCTTTATCTCAAACCCACCGTCTGAGCTGTAGACATTACTTGACCTAGTACCTAGGCAGAGGAGGTACGACACGATACCTCGATTAGGCCTTATCAGTGTGCCTCATCAACTGCTAATTAGCAATTTGAATCACGTGAGCAAATAGTTTTGCAGTGGATGAGGCGTATCAGAGGCACGTGATGAGGCCTAATCGAGGTATCGTGTCGTACCTCCTCTGGTACCTAGGGACAGTATGTTTAACACACTGTACGTATATGGGGTTGGGTTAGGGTTGGGCTAAGTACAAATATTATGTATTGTATTGCTAACATACTTTCCCTATCCTCGTGTGTAGACATTGAGTGAAGACTCGTCGAGTGACTCCGGCTCTCCGGAACCAGGCGGTAGTGAAGAGGCTATATTTTCACTGCTCTTCCAGCAATGTGACAGCGATGGCTCAGGCCTCGTCAAAGTGGACATTTTGGTGGATTTCATTCGCTCTGTTCAGATGGGTAGCAGTGGTCACAAGGGAGAGGAAGAATTCAACTCTCAAGTTGACGTAAGCTTGCCCAGTTACACGCAGGTATTCGTGTAGTTGACAGTCGCCCCGAATAACGTCGCAGGGTTAAAGGCTGGCTTATAATTTGACACTGGACCCGACGTAGCGTCTAACGTCAGGAAACGCTCGATTAGAACAATGTTCTATTCCAGCATAGCGTCAGCGTTTTGACGCTAGCGTCAGCGTTTTGACGCTAGCGTCATATTATAAACCAGCCTTTAGGCACGGTTGGGGTTGAATTTAACGGGGGAAAAGGCATAGATACCTCGAGGTCAACTGTGGCCTTTATCTGGGATGATCGTCATCTACACGATTACCGACACGTGCACAGTCTCCACATGCCTAAAGCTCACTCACTGTAAAGCTAATAATAAAGGCAGGTTCACAATACGACACAATGTAAGCTCTATGGAGAGTCACTACCTGCATTTTACCAAGGTCTTATGATGTAGAGTTTTACATAGTCCGGAATAGACTTAAATTTGTCAACCTTGCACCTGGAGACGCGACCTCTTGTGTCGTATTGTGACTTCTTTACTTTGTTCCTGTTCACAGATTCCTAAACTCCAGTACAACCTTCATCTGCTCAAGGCCATGCTCGATTGCAATTCGACAGACGAACAAGTAGACCAGGCTACCTACTCGCACATTATCAAGATGTGGGTCAAGGACGTGAGAGGGCGCAGTCGCTCCCAATCACCCCCCTCCTCCCCCATTCTAGAAGTGAGTCATAAAAGAAAGTTACTTAAGGCCACCATACACTAGGCAACTTTGAGGCAACTTTGAGGCAATTCATTGCCTACAACTGTTGTAGGCAATGAATTGCCTCAAAGTTGCCTAGTGTATGGTGGTGGCTGTATACTTGTATCAAAGATAGACTATTTGATAGGGGGTTGTTTTCAAAGCATCTGTGGAGAAGTTATCAATCAAAAGGGTGTTGGTCAGACTTAGTGGACATTTTAGATGTGGTTAATTTCCCTGAGCGGTGGCTACCATCACCACCAACCAGTATAGGCAGAACCATGATGTACATGTACATGTATATGTTCCAGGTGTCACAATTGTCAGACTCTGAGGCTGCCACGGATGATTGGTCTTATTCTGAGCAGAGTCTCGAGGCCAGTGGAGGACCCTCTTCCCAGCACTCTTTGTAAGCCCCTGCAATAGTTGCTAGATTATAGAAACTAAACGTCTGAACTCTTCTTTACACATAATTTATATTGCACATATACATGTACAGTATAATAATAATTTATATTATAGGTATGTGTACATACCTACTGTAGAACTCAGTTTCTACTACATAGTTAATGTGTATTTACACAACCAGTCCATCACTCTCACAGATAATTGTAAATGTACAATTATGAAAAACGAAACTATGCACTTACATACAACAATCCTGCTTGTCCAACAGTGATCGTACGGAGCTACTAAACACAGTGGCAGACTTGAAGTTGGAGAACAAGCGATTGGGGGAGCGTAACAGAGCCCTGGCTATACAGATGGAGGGCAGCGAGGAGAACTTGAAGGAGCTCCATGCACGCAATGAACAACTGCACCAGGAAGTCAAAAGGTGTGCTGTTTGTTATCGTGTCTCGTGCTTGAGTTGAGGCCAGGAAATAGACAAAAAGTGGTTTAAAATTCAGCTAATTTTTAGTCCCGACTTTTGACTGATATGTAATCACCTCATTTAATAGTTAGAAGAGCTGTTGACTATTTGTTCAAGAAACAGTTGAACAGTTGAAGTATGGATAAGTTATATCAATAAAATAAGGGCTCAACTCTAACCAATTGACTTTAGTAGTATACGTACAGGGCTGTACCCAAGATTTAGTTCCAGGGGGCAAAATGTGTGTGTGTGTGTGCGTGCGTGTGGTGTTAAGGAGGGAAAGGGGAGGGGCAAAATAGGCACCTTGTGTGGCTATACAGGAACAATTCTAGTCTATTTTTTCCCCCCCCCTTCATTTTACAGTGGTTTTCCATACTTTTGCAGGCTACACTACAGAGCACTGCAACCAGAGTAGTTTGCTGGTCTCGAACCTGCTACCTTAGACTCTACCACAATGTATAGTGATGTGTTATTTTAGTCCACCCACACATTACAAAATCAGAGCCAACTGGAAGCCAATTTTATAGTGTTTTTACTACATTGTGGTTGCAGTGCTCTGGAGTGCAAAGGTATGGAAAATCACTGTAGCAAGTGGTATATACGAACGAATTGTGTGTGTGTGTGTGTGTGCAGTGGGGCAGTAGCTGCTGTTCGTGTGACCGAACTAGAGACGGACAATACGGGACTGCTAGGAATGACAGAGAGGCTCAAGGAACAAGTGACAGTGTTCTCCACACGCATTGAAGAGTTGGAGAGGCAGTTAGGAGATACCCAGGGAGAGTTGTCGCTAGTGGCCACTCAACTCACTAACGCTGACATTGATCGAGAGGAAGTGGAGGAAGAAAACAGAGCCTTTCAGCTTCTTTTAGAGCAGAAAGAGGATATGCTGAATAATCAGGAAAGCAAGGAGCAGGAGCTGGAGGGCCGAGTGAATGAGCTGCAGCAGCATCATTCTGTGAGTAACTGTGTGTGTGTGTGTGTGTGGTTGTGTGCAGAGGAACACGAGTACCTCCTAAAGTGACGTACTGATTATAATTCCAGTCACATGCAGCCAGTGAATATTGCTGCGTAATCACCTCGCTTTAGGTCAACTCAGAGGAGGTACTCGTGTCGTACCTCCTCTGGGTTGTGTGTGTGTGGTTTTGTGTGTGTGTGTGTACCTGGATTGAGTTGTTGCCATCCACTATAGGTTCTGTCACAGACGATTGCTGATCTGAATGAAGTAAACGAGAACCTTAAAACTGAGAATGTTGACTTACAGGCTCATCCATTGCTACGTGGGACACCATCTTTCCCCCTCTCCAGCACCCCTCACAAAGCTCCCTCCTGGCACGAGGAACTATCAGAACACGACTCTCTGATGAACAGGGGCTCCCCGATCAGGAGCACTTCTGAAGTGAAGATGGATGCTGAGACATTCAGCAAGCTAGTACAGGAAACAGTGAGTGATTATTCTAGAGTTTCCTTTTTTCTAGCAAGTTATCAGTTTTCTATGTCTAGTTCATATTCGCCTATTGTAGATTGTGTATATATGCTTGTGTGTGTGTGTTTGGTCGTAGCAAGTTTGATATCAGGCCAATGATGATTACCCTGTTGCAGAGCATTAAGTTTAATAGCACCACTAACAAGATGGTGCGTGAGATCAGTGAAATGATGAATCAGTCCAGTCCTGCCCCCAGTCGGATCAGTGGCGACAGCACACACACTCTAACCAGCACAGAGAGAATCAATGATAGGAATTTCCATGCCTTTGAGTCTAAATTGTCTGGTAAGTACATTATTGACCAACCTGCCTATTAAGCCTGGTTCACAATTATTATGATGTTGGAGCTTACACTACCGTCTGGAAATGCTCGATTAGAACCTGTGTCTAATCGAGCGTTTCATACGATAACTTACGATACGATGCGAAACAGAAGACTATCATCATAATTATTGTGAACCAGGCTTTATGATCACTGTGATCACTTGTACGTATGTGTCTATGCTGTACAGACATCCTTCATCAGAAGAAGCAGCTTCAGAACGAGAACATGGAGTTGGTAGTTACTGTGGAGGAGCTCAGGGCACGACTGGCAGAGTTGAGGGAACAGCTTTCTCAGGTACACTTTGTGTCAATACGTCCATGTTCCTATGTTCTTCTTGTGTCATTATAATTACACTATTATAGGAAGATATTTTCGTCGCCCAAACATTTTGTGGATTTCGCGGTTTTTATACTAACCGCGAACATTTTTATCGACCAAATTTCTCCACGTTAGCGACAGTCGTCTCAGATAACTGCCGTCACTAGTCAATTCGCCAAAATATTATTCGCAAAAGACAAAACTGAGATGATGTTCCCGAAATTTTTGGGCCACGAAAATGTCTTGCTATACAGTGTGTTTCTTTATCTCTTTTATGCATGTGTTCCGGCATAACTGACAGTGTTATCTCCTTGTGCCACTGTGTGTGTTAATTCCTATTCCGTACTGTCCATGCATGCACCCCACTAGGAGGAGATGTTGAGCAGAGAGGTGGCTACACAAGCTTCGCCTATACCTACAGAGGAGAGCGCTGCTCAGACTCAGACAGAGCCACTTCAGACAGAGCCACTTCAGACAGAGCCACTTCAGACAGAGATATTCAAGATGGAGCCACTTCAGGTGGAACCATTAGAGCTGCAGATTATTCTACCAGTTCAGACTGTGCTACCTCAGCCTGATGAGACCAGCCTCGTGTCTCCTCGTCCCACAGTGAATCTGTCGCGCTTTACTCTTACTTCTCACAATATTGAAGCAGTAGATTTCGGCCCCCGACTAGAACCTGATTATGTTACTGAAGAGCCTGGCCACATGACTGAAACACCTAGTCACATGACTGGAGCACCTGGTCACATGACTGGAGCACCTGGTCACATGACTGGACCACCTGGTCACATGACTGGACCACCTGGTCACATGACTGGACCACCTGGTCACATGATTGAGGAGCCTTTTCACATGACTGGAGCACCTAGTCACATGACTGAACCACTTGGTCACATAACTGAAGAGCCTGTTCACATGACTGGACCACCTGGTCACATGACTGAAGAGCCTGTTTACATGACTGGAGCACCTCGTCTCATGACTGGACCACCTGATCACATGATTAGAGCCCCTGGTCACATGACTGGAGCCCCTGGTCACATGACTGGAGCCCCTGGTCACATGACTGGAGCACCTGGTCACATGATTGAAGTACATGAAGAGCCTGATCATGTGACCGACGTGGAAGCCCTCTGCAGACGACAGGGGGACTTAATGAGTCAGTGTCAGCAGTTGGAAACGAGGTGGGTTTTGATTGCATCTAGTTGCTATAAATACTCTATAAAATTTTGTAGAGCTGGCCAGTTGGAGAGTGCTCGTCAGTCGCCGTGCAGTTGGTGAGTAGTAGCTACGTACGTATGTGATTAAATTCATTTGAGTTGATCCTCGGAAGTAGACTAAAAGTGGTTCAAACTTTTGACTGATAGGTAATCACTTCATTTTTTTAGGTAATAGTTAGAAGACCTGTTAGACTGACTATTCATTTTTGTTCAAAATAGGCGTAAGTATGGCCAAGTTAGAGCAAACAAGGGCTCAACTCAAACCAATGTGACCATATTGTGTATACCACCTGTCCTGATCTTAGTAACAAAACACTCCTATTACTTTGTAATAAGAGGCAATAATGCAAAATTCAAGCACAAGGTGGGATACTATAATTTAGCTATCTGTTTAGCTATCATGGCAGATCACTGCTATTTTGGGGAATTTTGTTAGTTACGCCCTCTCTTCTTTTATAAGCCGTTCACAGTGTACATGTGGTTAGATCTTGGCGTGTTGCAAAAAGGACAGTACAAGAGTGGCACACATGATTAATTTTTAACTAAGTACATGACATGAGAGATCGTTGCCTCAGCTATGAAACCTCACCTCACCACAAACATCGGCCACCTAGCTGCTTTGATGTTGTTTTTGCTATCAATAGTGATACTACACAAATTGGGTGGTTTTCCCAGAGCCTGTCACATAATATGTGTTGTGTCTGGTAATTATAATCTTTCATTGTGCAGGATTGGCAGTGCAGTGGTTCAGATACTGCGTGGAGTGACATTTGCCCTCTGTCTGAGTCTACTGGTCATGTTACTACTCATTACCATCGTTGTGTGTTACGATAAACTCGATGTCTGTGGACCTTATTGTCGTCACTCCCCTCTGGCTACCCTCTACTCTATGCTCAACCCACATTGGCAATTCAGAAGCTTATACAGACCAATTTGACTGTGTATAGACATACTTAACCTTAGCATACCAGAATGACATTGTAAAACAGAACATAAAATTCACTGACACTTATCACATGTATATAATAATTTCCATTGTAAAAATTACTTTTATCAAGAATTTATTCTTGTGTCCAGCGAAACATTGTTCTCACACCTCTGTTCCGTCAATGGGTACAGTGGCAGATCCTTGTAAAGGATCTGAAATTCCAAATTGAGCCTGCACAAGGAAATGAACGCAGCTAGGCGTACGGATATATATACTTGACCTAGGGACAGTATGTTAGCACTGTATAAAATAAATTATGCTGGGTTATTGGGCTAAGTACATATTATTGTATAAAATTATGAATGCTAGCATACTCTCTCCCTATATCCTCGTGTTACTGCTATCATAATTAAGGCCTCACCATTCCACCATTTGCCTCAATCCATTCCCTCAGACGTAGTTCTTCCAGCACCTCACCAGCAAAGCCGCTTACCATTTCCTCTCTAGGACTGTGTACATTTTCTCCCCGATCTCTTAGTTCTCGTATAAGGTCACGCACACCTAAATACATAGCAACAAGAGAGGAGGGTTAAAGCCTGGTTCACAATACACGTAAATCACTGATGCGGCGCGTTGCATACAACTCAAGTCTATTCCAACGTGAATCCCCCCCCCCCCCCCCACAGAGTGGCACATGAACCAGGCTTAATATTGAAGGCGATGAGGAGAGCATTTCTTACCCATAATCACCACGGCAGCCTGTTCCCATCCGGTGTGCAGATAGCCGGAGCATGTGTTTAAAACTTTTCGACAAACACTGCTATATTGCTCAGCTTGCAACTGGAAGATGGTCGGCTTGAGCTCATCGTTAAGGGCTCGCTGTAGTTCCTCCAAGACTTTCTGGTCTATACTATCACCAATCACTTTGAGTCTCTGCGCTATCTGATGAAAGGAATGAGGTAGAGAGTCTCTGCATATATTGCACTTACTGTCAGGGCTGTGTTGGACGGTGGTGGAGGGCCACTCTGTATTGAGGAGTCACACTCCACTCTCCGGCCTGGAGCAGGCGAGCGCTTTACTTCTTCAGACTGAATTTCAACGGCACTAAGTGAGCTGTCATAACTCAAGTCCACATAGAGGGACGTCACTTCACGAACTTCATTTGAGAACAACCGTCCACCGTCAACTACACGACCCGCCATTGTCTGTTCTGTGTTGCTGTGTGTTGTTATCACGGTTCTAAGATATAATTATAACTTGTGCATGTGTTTACAGCTTTTATACTGTAATGTGGTAAAATGCAATTTCTAAAAACAGACACAGCTCTGTATTGTACACAAAACATACTTGTGTTCCA
>VSKX01059569.1_pt1 | contig 12342 bp, 11 predicted proteins | sample 4799481 | NCBI WGS metagenome assembly VSKX01 (sample SAMN12179537, study PRJNA552185) | sponge metagenome | biome: deep-sea hydrothermal plumes; feature: spots directly above weak diffusing fluid; material: sea water; isolation source: sponge from the Swan site of a hydrothermal vent ...
CAAGCACACCAGCAGTAGCGGCTGCATAGCGTTATATGCCAGACAGCAGTCCTCATGCAACCATGCTAACACTTGGTAAGATATCAGGTGTTTTTGGTGTGAAGGGCTGGGTGAGAATATATTCGCACACTGCACCCATACAAAAAATTATTAGCTATTCCCCCCTCTATCTAAAAAAACGACAAACGTGGAGTGCCATTAGCATTGTTAATGGACATAAGCAGGGTAAAGGGGTTGTTGCGCAACTAGAAGGTATCAATGATCGTGATCAAGCATTTACGTTGATTGGTATGGAACTCGGTATTCAGCGTGAACAGCTTAGTGACTTAGCGGATGATCATTACTACTGGACAGATTTAGAAGGGTTAAAGGTTGTCACCACAGATGATGTGCCACTTGGAAAAATAGCATGGTTATTTGAAACAGGTAGTAATGATGTGATGGTTGTTAAAGGCGAGCAGGAACATTTAATCCCTTGGATACAAGGCGATATTGTCAAATCGGTTGATTTAAATAACGCTATTGTTCGTGTTGAGTGGGATGTTGACTTCTAACGAAGTTTGAGTTTCTTAGTATTCAGAATGATTTAGCATGATGAAGTTTGCCGTTATTACCTTATTACCTGAATTAGTCGAAGCGGTTGTTACCAGTGGTGTGACCAGTCGAGCTGTTGAGAAAGGCTTAATGCATCTACAGTGTATTAATCCCAGAGTCTATGCCACAGATAAGCATCGTACCATTGATGCTCGTCCTTATGGTGGTGGTCCTGGCATGGTGATGAGAGCTGATACTTTATTGCCTGCTATTCGCGAAGCAAAACAACGCTTACCAATGAGTAAGGTTGTTTACCTCAGCCCACAAGGGAAAAAGGTTACTCAATCTATGTTGCAAATAGCTGCAAAAGAAGAAGGCTTAATCTTACTTTGTGGTCGTTATGAAGGAATTGATGAGCGTGTCATCGCGCTGGGTGTTGACGAAGAATGGTCACTTGGTGATTATGTGCTAAGTGGTGGTGAGTTAGGAGCAATGGTCGTTATTGATGGTATAACACGTTTATTGCCCGATGTATTAGGTCATCATGAATCAGCAGTACAAGATTCATTTACCGATGGTTTGTTAGATTGCCCACATTTTACTCGCCCTGAAAAGGTAGAAGGCTTAACAGTTCCAGCCGTATTGAAAAGTGGTAACCATGCAAAAATTGCCCGTTGGCGTAGGGCACAATCGTTAGGTCGTACAGCAGTAAGACGGCCCGAGTTACTAGAAAAATTACAGTTATCCGAGCAGGACGAGTCACTGCTTGAAGAGTTTATTCAATGCCAAGATTAAGGGCATACGTTATTGAGAATTAGATTATGAGTACCATTATCCAAGAAATTGAACGCGAGCAGATGACACAGGAGATCACCGATTTTAATCCTGGTGATACCGTTATTGTGTATGTACACGTTCGCGAGGGTGAAAGAGAGCGTAAGCAGGCATTTGAAGGCGTTGTTATTGCTAAAAGAAACCGTGGCTTAAATTCGGCTTTTACGGTACGTAAACTTTCTTATGGTGAAGGTGTAGAACGTACTTTTATGACCTATAGCAAAGCGATTGCGAGTATTGAACTCAAGCGTCGTGGTGATGTGTGTCGTGCGAAGCTATATTATTTACGTGGACGTACGGGTAAGTCTGCGCGTATCAGAGAAAAAGTTAAGCCTAGATAAAATATAAGAATGTCTATTATTAAAGCCAGCATAATTGATGTTGGCTTTTTTATGCTCATGATGTTAGTTTTTTATAAATATCTGCCACCTTCAATGGTAGCTTAGCCACCTCATCAATCACCACATAATTGGCAGGTCCATACATGTGTGGTAGATACTCTAACCCTTGCTTATCAATGGTGATACAAAAAGGGTGAATACCCGTCCTACGCGTCTCTAACAGCGCCATACGCGTATCTTCTATACCGTAGCTACCTCGATACTCATCATAGTCCTCAGGGCGACCATCAGAAAGCGTAATGAGAATACGTGTTTTGGCATCTACTTCATTGAGCAACATGGAAAGATGGCGTATAGCAACACCCATGCGCGTATAGTCATGGGGTGTAATCCCTGCTATTTTTGCCTTAACCTCATCATTGTACGGTTCACTAAAGGTTTTAATCTTAAAAATTTCACAGCGTTTGCGCGCCCAACCCGAAAAACCATAAATGGCATAACGATCACCTAAGGTTTCTAGCGCCTCACAAAGCAAAATTAATGACTCACGCTCTGCTTCGTTAATCCAGCCATTGGTTGAACCACTAAGGTCAACCATAAACATCACTGCAATAGAGCGTTCAACCCGTTGCATACGCGTATAAAGGCGGTCTGTCATTTCCATACCACATTGGCTATCTACCCATGCTTCTACATAGGCTTCAATATCAATGTCATCGCCATTGACTTGCTGTTTAAGCAGCTTATCTTCACTGCGTAATGCTTCAAAGCTCTTATGCAAGTGTTTGACGAGTTTTTTATATTTGGTGAGTGTTTCGTTAACAAACGATAGTTTTCCTAAGGGAACGTCGAGCTCACGTAACACACACCAGTCTTTGCGGTAATGTTGACGTTGGTGATCCCACTCGCTATAGATAAACGCCCCTTCCTCATGATAAGTTCCTGACCAAGGATCTTTTTTATCGCTGCTATCTTCATTAGGATCATAAGCACCTGCGAAACCGTCTTGGAGGTAATCTTCAGGTATTTCACCAAAGTCTTGAATAATAGAATTGAGGGCTATTTGGATTTTTGAATCAACCGTAATGGCTTCATCATCAATGGTTATCTCAATGTCCTGTGGTAAGGCGATTTGCTCATCTTCCTCTTCAGGGGTGATAGTCAACAGAGCATCTTCATTGTCGAGTTCAAGGGTTTTACTTTTGCGAGGTTGATCATCCTCGTCTTCCGTTGTTTCCGCCATTTTCCATATGGCTTTTTGGAAGTCTGTTTTTTCTTTTTCTAAGCGTCGTTGTAAGGTACTTAGTAAGGCTTCAAGTTTCCATTCGCCTGTAAAACATAAGCGTGATGGGGGCGATTTTTGCATGATGATTGGTAGCAGTTGACAGCTATCAATAATACTCGCTTCTTTTTGCCTGAGAATAGCAATCTCATTTTCCCAGTCACTCGGGACAAGTGTTTCATCCAATAAGTGCAGGACATGTTGCATATCACGATGAATGCCAGGTAAGTCGCGGGCAATACAACTATCTAAGCGAATGGTTTCCAAAGCATGTAAACAGGCTATTGCCTGTTGTGCTTGCTCAGGTGATGAAAAATACGCTTGTACTTCATTGATGCTTAATAGTTTTAGTTCAGGTTGGTTTTGTGGCTTGCAGGCGACATGCCATGTGCCATACCATAATTGTGCCCATTGATGCGCAAGGATTGACTTATAGAGACGAAAATTATCATCATGAGAAGCAAAGCGTCCAACGTACTCAGGTAAATAAACCGTTTCCGTGTCTGTCCACGCATGATTGTATTGTTGTAGCTTTAGCTCGCGTCCTGATAAGCCTTGTAAGAATAACGATAACATTGCTGATACATCATCAAACGTCACACCGCGTTCACGCTCCAAGGCAATTTTGGCAAATTGCTCAATATCATCCAATGATTGCACCGCAGGAACTAAGCCTTCAGTATCAAGCTTTTCCATGGCACGAATAATCCATAAATGCAGGATTTCATCATTCATCAGCCTAATTGCATCGGTGATTTTCTGTGAAACTTTATAGCCTATTTCAGTGTGTGCATTGCCTGCTCTAGTGATCCAGTGTATCGCATTATCTTGCTGTTCGCGTGCGAGTGAAGCGATGGCATCAGCAGGTTTATCAAGAGTCAGGCGATTAAGTTCACTATCAAGAACAGCATCAAGCTTGATCTCGATTTCATCAGCAGAGTAGGGTTGATTTGTCATTGTTTTGGGCGGTTGTATCTTTATTATTGTGAATAGATGTTAAAAGAGCGTTGAACTAAGTTCATTAACCGCACTAACCATATCAGGATCATCAGTCAGCGCTTGACCAATTGCGGCACGACAAGCATCAACAGGGGTAATACCTGAAGAAATCAACTTTGCGGCATGTACCAGCAGACGAGTACTTGCTCCCTCATCAAGCCCACTGCCTTTGAGATTGCGCGTCATTTTTGCAAACTTGGTGAGGCGCTGGGCATTGTCTTCATCAATGCCTGATTCACGCATGATAATTTTTTTTTCTAGGGCAGGGTTGGGGTAATCAAACTCAAGCGCAATAAAACGTTGGCGGGTACTTTGTTTTAAGTCTTTTAGCACGCTTTGATAGCCAGGATTGTAGGAAATGGCCATACAGAAATCATCGGTAGCCTGTAAGTTTTCCCCCAGCTTTTCCATATGTAACACACGTCGATCATCAGCAAGAGGGTGAATAACAACCATTGTATCTTTGCGTGCTTCAACAATTTCATCAAGGTAACAAATTGCACCGTGACGGACTGATTTTGCTAATGGACCATCGACCCATTTGGTTTCCCCTCCTGTAATTAGATAACGACCGACTAAATCGGATGCAGTCAGATCATCATGACAGGAAACAGTGATCAAAGGCCGTTTTAAACGCCACGCCATATGTTCCATAAAGCGTGATTTGCCGCAGCCTGTCGGTCCTTTAAGTAGGACAGGAATCTTATTCTGATAAGCAGACTCAAACAGTTCTATTTCATTGCTAATGGCTTCATAGTAGGGTTCTTCAGTGATTATATGTTCTTCTGGAAGAAAAGCGTGAGCCTGCATAAACATTTCCTTTGTTGAGGGTGTGGCAATTATATTGATTTGTTATGGCAAAATATACAATAATACGCGCGATTGTCTTTGAGTGAATGACATTGGTTATTAGTGATTGATCGTACTCAACGAGCAATAATAAACAATACATAATAGATAATTCTACAAAAATACGAACTAGGAGAATATATGAAAATAATACTATTAGGTGGACCTGGCGCAGGTAAAGGAACACAAGCAGGTTTTATCACTGAGAAATATGGTATTCCACAAATTTCTACAGGTGATATGTTACGTGCCGCTGTAAAAGCAGGAACAGCGTTAGGTGTTGAAGCAAAGAAAGTGATGGATGCTGGCGGTCTTGTTTCTGATGAGATTATTCTAGGCTTGGTTGCAGAGCGTATTACGCAGCCTGATTGTGAAAATGGTTATTTATTTGATGGTTTTCCACGTACATTGGCACAAGCAGATTCATTAAAAGGCCAAGGTGTAGCGATTGATGCTGTGGTTGAAATTGATGTTGATGATGCGGAAATTATTAAACGTATGTCAGGTCGTCGTGTGCATTTAGACTCAGGTCGTACTTATCATGTTATGTTCAATCCACCTGAAGTCGAGGGTAAGGATAATGTAACGGGTGAAGATTTAATTCAACGTGCTGATGACCAAGAAGACACGGTTAAAGCGCGTCTTGATGTGTATCATGAGCAAACAGAACCCTTAATTGCTTATTACTCTGAGTGGGCAGGTTCAGACGATGCAGCAGCACCTAAATATGTAAAAATTAATGGTATTGGTAGCGTTGATAGTATTAGAGAGAGTATTTTTGACGGTTTAGCATAACGTTTTAGATATTTAAATTTCTGTTACAGAAACATAAAAAAAGGGATGGCAGATGCTATCCCTTTTTTTGTTGGTTCTATGAATTTCTAGCGCAATTCAGGTGGAATAAAAAGCGAACCTGCTCGATTGTTCGTGCGTCTTTTAACCGCGCGTGGAGCGGTATAGGCTGGACGGTAATAGCGCATTTTCCCTGAATAGCGGTAATGCCCAGAAATACGAAAACGGAACAATATATCTTCCATTTTAGGACCTTGAGCAATGTTATGCACAATTAGGTGGCGTTTAGGGTCTTGTTTTGAGCGTTGCTCAACCACTATACCAATATGTCCAATACCAGGAGCAAGTTCCCACGTTACTAAATCACCTGGTTGGTAATGTGCAGGATTACGCGTAATGGGGAGTGATTGTCCGTGACGCTTAAAGAAAACCTTTAGATTGTAGACACGTCGATGGTCAATATTAGTATCAGGTTTACTCAACCCCCATTTGCGATGATTAGGATACGCAGAAAAACTCCCCTTCATATCTTTATGAACTTGTGATTGCAGGTCGATGCCAAGTTTTCGGTAGCTGCGTACAATAACATCTGTACAAACACCTATATTAGCTGGCACATCCCCCCAAGGGTAGCCAATGCGTATATAGCGACCATCATAAACAACTCGGCTTCTTGTTCGTTGTCTTGCTGCATTTGATAGACGTTTTGCAAAAGAATCATTTCGCACACTTTTAACAGGTTTGGCTTGTGGTTTTTTTACGGGTTCGATTTTTATAATGGGTCTTTTGGCTTCAGGTGGCTTTTTGGTCTGTTGTTGGCTACACGAAGTGGTTGCAAAGGCAACAAAGAATAGGGGTATAACAAAATAAGCGGAGTTTTTAGAGAACATAATCGAACTTTTTTGTGGTTGTGGTTAGGAGTTCTGTATCAGAATGAAGCAGCCCAGTTAGCGATATAGTGTTGATAATACCTATCAATTTAGAAATAACAACTATAAACTCAGTGAATTTATGTTATTTGCCTTGGTTTCACCCGTAATACCAGTCATTATTTTTTCAAGGGGATCAATCACCTGCGGTACGATGACAATAGACTACGATGAGCGGTAATAAGTTCCTATAGATATCTACTTATTAAATTTTTTATTAATTGTTTGGCGAGCGTCACTTAACTCTTTAACTTAAAAATGAGAGTCAAATCTATCAAGTTGTGGTGAATAATCATAATAACGATTGTCTTCTACAGGGGAAAACATCTCTGCTTGATCCATATAGTAAGCAGTACCTGCAAGGAGTGAAATGACGGCGATAATGGCTAAGGTTATTTTTATCCAACTATAAGGCCGTTCACCTTGAATTTGGCCATTGCGACCATTAATGACAAAGCGATAGGTTTTTCGACGGTATTTAAAGGCAGCAGACCACACGGGCAAGAGTAGGTGTTTATACGTTGTATTGTGATGTTGTGTATGCTTATTAGCAATACGTTGTTGGTCGCCACCAATATCACGACGAATACTACGGGCGATGGCTGCGTCCATCTTTCCTTGTGCTTGAGTAAAACCTTGTTCAAGTCCTACCTGATAAATTTCACTGCGGAAACCACTGAGATAGGCTTCAGTATAAGGGATTAAGTTTTCAAGATCCCACGGATGAAGGTTGTCAATAATGATACGGGGTAAGGTTTTTGTTGCGCCAATAAGTACATCATCAAAGTGTTGTGAAATATGACCTGAAACAGGAGTCCAGCTTACTTTTGGTACATTTCTGACACGACGTACTGCGCGCCCCTTGACGATAGTTGTATACATTTGGCGCTCATAATAGACAATACCGCGCATACCTCGATAACGTGTTTCTGTTTGGCTGTCATACGTCCAGTAGGGCAGATAAACCCCTGCTATTTTTTCATCACGTCGTGATTTCTTTTTGAGTGCAGAAGGCGCAAACCAACGACTGGCTATCCACTGGTCAAAAATGTCCTGTGCTTGGATTTCGCTAATAATAAACGGTAGCAGTGACTCAGGATGAATATAACGTGCATTGTCAGTACGAATAACCGCAGGAGCGCTACAAAAAGGGCAGTCTCCAGCGTGTTCATTCTCTTGTAAAGTAAACTGAGCGCCACAAGAAAGGCAATTAAGTGTAGAGATAACGGACGTAGGTTCTTTTTTTAACTGTGCAAGTTGTTCTAGCGCAGAATGAAAATCGTATTCATGAATAGGAGTCGTAGCAGCCTGAATAGGGTTGAGATGCCCACAATGAGCGCAACTTAATTGGTGAGTACCTGGTGAAAATGTTAGTTCTGCCCCACATTGTTCGCAAGGAAAATGATTCTGTTGGGCGCTTTTTTTCTTGGTGTTTTTGATGTTCACTCAGTTAAGTTTCCTTTGTAGTAGGATTAGTTATCGTAACCCTACTAGCTCTAAGTGAATGATTGTAGGTGTTTATTATGCTTTAGAGTGCTGGAGGTATGAGTTTAGCAATCATATCAACCGTACTAGCTTCTTGCCAATCGGTCATGCCTTCACTCCATACTAAGGTCGTCGCCTTAATATCTCCTTTGCCTATTAAGGCTTTAATCGCAGTCAGGTCGTGTGGGCCAGTGGGTTGCTCATCGACAGCAACATGCCATACCACTTCAGGTGCTGTTGTGGGTAAAGGTGGTGGTGGTGCGGCTGCTGCCGCAGGTGGTGTACTGTCAGTTGTGTCTTTACTGGCTGCTGAAGTATTTGTAGTGCTTGGGGTATTGAGTGAGTCAGCCATTTTATTTGCCATTGCAAGTCCCATGCCCATATCCATTGCACTTGATACTTGACCTGAACCCAGTGCTTCAGCGGATTCATACTTAAGGTAATCATCAAGGTTACCAATCATGCCCATGCTGGTACGTTTATCGAGTGCTTCTTCAACGCTGGCAGGTAGCGAGATGTTTTCAACGAGTATTTTGGTAAGTTGTAAACCATATTCTTCAAATTCAGGCGCAATTTTTTCGGTGAGAAATTCACCAAATTGATCATAATTGGCAGCCATATCCAAAATAGGAATTTTGGAAGCCCCTGCAATGGTGGTAAAGCGTGAGATAATCAAGTTTCTGAGTTGATCACTAATCTCATCCGTCGTGAAATGCCCATCTGTTCCCACAATTTCACGCATGAATTTTGCGGCATCATCAATGCGGATTGCATAAGTACCAAATGCACGTAAACGCACCCCACCAAATTCTGCATCACGAATCATAATCGGGTTTTTTGTACCCCATTTTAAATCCACAAATTGATGAGTGTTGCAGAAATAAACTTCTGCTTTAAAAGGGCTTTCAAAGGCATGTGCCCAGCTTTGTAATGTAGAAAGTATAGGGAGATTTTTAGTTTCTAGTTCATACATGCCAGGTTTAATGACATCGGCAATTTCGCCTTCATTAACAAAGATGGCTACTTGGCTTTCGCGTACGGTAAGTTTTGCGCCATATTTGATTTCATTACCATGACGCTCAAAGCGGTAAACCATTGTATTGTTGCTATCATCTGTCCAATCAATAACATCAACAAATTCACCAAAGAGTTTATCTAATAGTCCCATGCTATGCCTTGCCTCCTGATTTTCCTTCGAGTTGTTTTGCTTGTTTTTCTGCGCGTGATTTGGCTGATGTCATTGTATCGTGCAGCTCAGTTTCCATTTCTTTTAGTTCGATAACCGCTTTATTACGGGCAGTACGGCCTTCTTCGGCAATTTGCAAGCTGTCATTAATCGTGGCAATGAGTGTGTCATTGGCTTTGCGTACGGAGTCAACATCAAAGATACCGCGTTCAATTTGCTTTCTTACTTCAGCATTGCCTTGACGTAAGTTTTCAGCATTGGCTTCAAGTAATTCATTGGTTAGATCAGTGGCTTTTTTTACCGTTTCTGCTGAATCGCTCATACGGAAAATAGTTACTGCCTGAGCGAGTTGGTTTTTCCATAAAGGTACGGTGTTGATCAATGTCGAATTGATTTTAGTAATCAGTGCTTTGTCATTTTCTTGGATTAAACGAATACTCGGCAAACTTTGCATAGACACTTGACGCGTTAAACGTAGGTCATGTACGCGACGATCAAGATCATCACGTGCGCCACGCATATCACGTAGTTCTTGGGCAAGGAGAATCTTATCGGGATTTTCCTCTGCTTTTGTTGCCATTGCAGGTAAAACAGATTCGTTGAGTTGCAGGAGTTTTTCTTCGCCTGCTTTAATATACAGCTCTAGTTTATGGAAGTAATCAAGGTTGGCATCATACAGTTTGTCAAGGGAGATAATGTCAGTGAGTAGCTGTGTTTTGTGGTCTTCGAGTTTATCGGTGATTTCATTGATTTGTGCGCGGACATCATCGTATTTACTGAGGAATTGAGCAACAGGTTTGGCTTTACCAAACAGGCGATCCATAAAACTGGGTTTTTTATTAGGGTTAAGCTCATCAATATCAAAGCCTTTGATCGCAACAACCACTTCGTTGAGTGACTTACTTGCATTACCAAGGTCTTTATTTTTTACCCCTTCTAACATGCTTTCTGAAATGGTACTCATATCTTCTTGCGCGCTACTCCCAAAGAATAGGATGGAGTTTCGATCATCCATGTCCATTCCAGCGAGGATAGGGGCGTATTCTTTTTGCTCTTCTGCTGTGGCGACAATGGTGTTGTTTGTATCATCAGCGACGAGTTCACTGGGTAAGGTACTGGTTGCTGTTGTACTCGGTTCAGCAGTTATTGTGGGTGTTGTCACGGGCTTTGTTGTTGCTTGTTCTTGACTAGGCATTGTGCCTCTCCTTGGTTAAATATGATGGCTAATGCTGATTTGAGGGTTATGTTAACGGTTTTCCTTGAGTTGTGTTTCCAGTACTTGAATTTGTACATCAAGGTCAAACTGATCATTTTCTTTCAGCTTTTTATGTTGCTTGTTAAATGTTTCTTCTATTGAATTAAGGACTTGATTGAAATCGGTATCAAGTTTCTCAGTTGTTGCATCATTTTGGTGGGTTTTGACATAAGTTGCAGTGACGCGCTCTGCCCCTTTGAGATAGGTTTTTAAGAATTTACGTGCCTTATCAAGGTCGCGGGGGTCTTCTTCTATAACCGTTAGAATTTCTCGTGCTTTAAGTGTAATACGATCAATGCTGCTTTTAAAATCGATACTACTGATATGTTGTTTTGCATCCTCTAATGAGGCGATTCTAATTTCTGCTGCTTCTAAGGCCTTGATGACTTCTTCACTCGTGACCCCTAGTCCTAGTACACTGGCTGTTTTGTCGCGGCGTGGATCAAGACCGTAGGAAAGCATATAGCCTAAAAAGGCTGCACCACCTAGAAGTATGCTTTGAAATAAACCATAGTGTGCAGCAAAAACAGCAGTCAAAGCCGTTGTTATTGCTAATAATAATGCAGCCACTGATTTATACGGTACACGCGGTGCTTTGGCAAACTTTTTCTGTTCAAAGATTTTTTCTAGTTTTAATCCATGTCGGGTAAGTATGGCAGCAAGAAAAAAACCAACAGAGGCTGCAGATAGCGTAAGGGTGGCAAAAAAACTGCCTTTGATGAGAGCAATAATTGCGGCAATTAATACAGGAATAGGGAGAATGTAAAGCAGCAGACCTTTTAAGCCGTACTGAATATCTTTCACTGTATTTGAGCTAGAGGATGAGCTGATGCGTTTTATTTTTGACATAGTGCAATTACCCCGCAATTAAGTGAAAAATGGCTTTTAAGGAGACGGATCCTACCGATGCGAGTAAGAGCAATAAGCCAACGATTTTTTTTAGACTGTTAGGCAAAATAGTTTCCTATGTAATGAGGTGAATGATTAACAATACTATCAATAAACCTTGAGCTAACATGGGTTAACTTGAGCTAAATAGTAAGCCAAGTGGTATAGAAATTGTATTATACGTTATTGCATTGCACGATGATGAAAGGCTGCGATGAGTGCATTATATTTAGTATATATAAGCTTTTAGGCTAATAATCAAGGGGGAAGATAATTATAAGGAAGGAATCCTCTATAGGTCAGGGTGTTATATAGATGTTCAGATAATTATATTCACACTTCGTTGTTCAGCCAGCCATGTGGATTATTTTTAAATCAGCAGGAACTCGCTGCGTTCAAACATGCTTCTGATTAAAAAATAACGCACATGACTTGCTTCTAATCGGTGAACGCAACTATCTGGCTATCTATAGATAGATATTCGCTTGTTTTTTTTAACCAATAAAGTGCGCTACACTCAGGTATTTATTGGTTAAAAAAAAACAAGTGACATCACTTTTTTGAGAAATTATTTAGGTAAAAAATTATAGAAAATCAGGCATGTGGATGGTTGTTTAGTGGAATATCTATAGGCTCACTTTAGCAAGCGTATCGCATCGGTTTAAGTCACCATATTTCATCCCTACTTTAAACCAATGTGTACGTTGGCGGGAAGAGCCATGAGTAAAAGCATCTGGATTAACATGTTGACCCGCATTGCGCTGCATACGATCATCACCAATGCTGGCAGCTGCTTGAATACCTTCTTCAATATCACCTTGCTCGATAATATCAGCTTGTTTTTCGTAATGGTGTATCCATATACCCGCATAACAGTCCGCTTGTAATTCAGTGAGTACGGAGAGCTTATTCGCATCCGTTTTACTGACACGGCGCTGCCTATTTTGCACCTTCATTGAAATACCTTG
>VSKX01088502.1_pt1 | contig 12338 bp, 6 predicted proteins | sample 4799481 | NCBI WGS metagenome assembly VSKX01 (sample SAMN12179537, study PRJNA552185) | sponge metagenome | biome: deep-sea hydrothermal plumes; feature: spots directly above weak diffusing fluid; material: sea water; isolation source: sponge from the Swan site of a hydrothermal vent ...
GAGCCAACCACCCAGGAGCCAACCACCCAGGAGCCAACCACCCAGGAGCCAACCACCCAGGAGCCAACCACCCAGGAGCCAACCACCCAGGAGCCAACCACCCAGGAGCCAACCACCCAGGAGCCAACCACACGGAACCAACCACCCAAGAACCAACAACCCCCGAACCCACTACCCAGGAGCTTACCACCTCAGAACCCACTACTGAGGAACCTACAATCCCGGAAGGTTTGTTAGCGATAAAATCTATAATAGCTACATGAACCTGTTATTTTTGTGTAGCTAATTGTGACATGGATGCTGACCCTGGTATGTGTCGTGCTTTCTTATCTCGCTACTTCTTCAACCCAAAAACTGGAGTATGTGAGATGTTTATGTACGGTGGCTGTGGTGGCAATGGTAACAACTATCAGAGTATGCAAGAATGCAACCAGAAATGCAACCCTAATAGTGAGTTAAAATGATGGTAATTGTTACGGCTTAATTGATTTGCCTGGTCCTTTTTTTATGAGAGATACAAGAGATTGATAGGCACTGTTGTTGGATCATTACCATACATATGCATACTGATAGCTAAAAATGAACATGGATAACCTTCCGCTCAAAGTTTGCCACTTGCATGATTTGTGGAAAGCCATTTGTAGCAAGGAAATCATGCCTTCTATAATTTTGCACACAAATGCAGCATGCATTACTCACTTTTTAGTAATCTTGGTTGTTGGTTATTATTATTCTGGTAAACCTCCAAACAAGAATATTAGAAAGAAGCCATATTAGCTACATCTTGAATTTTATTCGCCATATTGTTTTATTGAAACTCTGTAAGACGATGTAAGACTGTAGTATGATTGCCCATTCAAAAACCACTAATCCAAAAAGTATCTTTGTGAACACATTATTGAGTTATTGAATGCACAAATTGGCCAGGTCATTTTTAACTCGGTTATTATCATACTATAGTCTCAAAATTAGGCTGTTTAACTATTTTGAACTATACTCATCGTCTTAGTTAGCTACAATATTTTTGGCTAAACATTCGTTGAGGCGATGCTCCAATGTAGTAGCTTTGTAGGTTGACTTGTTAAATGTGGCTGCATGTTTGTTAAAATAAATCTAGGTGTGGTCATGTTGCTCCTAAGAGGTACATGTAAATTTATGCTAAAGCAACAGTTTATTGTTAGAGTTTGGAGGTACCGCTGTTAGGAGGTAGAAGTACAGTAAGTAGATAAAACGAATCAATTAGAAGTGTCACTATCGGAGATTTACCTGTTGTAGTGTATACTAACTAGGGATTTCAGTGGCGAATCCAGAGGAGGTTCATGAGAAGCTGAACTCTAGTTCATTGAACGCGCGTATGCTATTAGTAATGCAACTTACATTCAAATATTAGGCTTCATTTACTTATAGCCAGGCCACGGAGCCATCGCCAGCCAATAGCCTGGCTAACTCTAGCTCTCTAGAAACCTCAGCACTAGGCAACGGTAGCACGAGGACCTCCCATCAATAATAAAAAATGGGCATGGCTTCAAAAAATTCATGCCGTAGAGTGTTATATTATCCTACAGGTTGTCCCCCTTATTGCACCAATCGGTATTGCTCTACCAAATCAACCAGAAGAGCAATATGCACCATGTAAGCTCTTAGTGGTGTAACTTATATACAGGGCTTCATTTTATTGTCTTTCACTGTCTTAGACAAGAACCAGAGAACACTATTTGTAATGCAAAGTGCCGTGTAACCTATTGCCAGCTTTGTTATTATGATGATGAGTACCGTCCACTGCCAAGAGGTTGCAAAACATGCTCTCGTGTTGAGATTGAATTGGAAACAAAGTGCTTCAGGAAGTGGACTGTGTGTACAAGAAGAGCTGATGGACGTACTTATCCCAAGGTGTGTATATGTTCCGTACTGATGCTCAACTATTGTCTGGTTATGTAACGGGATGACCTGTTGCATAACAGGATGGCTCATTGCACAACGGATTAGATCACAAGTGCAGCCAGAGTCATGTGCTTTTTTCTCTATGTGGTAACAGTCTAGACGTTGTATATACTCGTCCTGATGTTGAAAAGGAAGAGAGCAAGACTGCTATAGTTTGTATGCTTGAAGCAATGTACGCTTGAAGCAAGGACTGTGCAGTAAGACATACTCTCAGGCCACGCTAAAAGCTGTAAAAAGAAGCTCACTTAATTATTCCTGAGACTAGACTGGCAGATTACTACTAGCTAGATTAGGCTGACTAGTTGTACAACGGATGTGCTGGCTATAGCGCCATTGTTCCAACTAGTCAGAGAGGGTTAATTATGTAACCCGGTTACTACACAGAGTGTAACTAGACGTACGTAACAAGCACTATAGCTATATATATATAGGTTATGCAACGGACCAAATTGGGTATTGTATATATAGAACACAAGTATACACTTATACAAATATTATTGGGCAATATAAAAAATGCAAATTGCTCCTTTATTAATTGACAATACTGATGTGCATGTGGTATGTATAAATATCTGCAAGTATACATGGTGTAGTCTATCCCAATAGGTGTATTAATCAACCCATTCTTCAACGCTCTTATCGCTTTAGATTATGCATCGACAATTGAGCATATAATTTAGTTTTGCATGCAGTAGAAGAAAAAAATATTCGAGGGGTTATGCCGTATTGCATATACGAAATACCAATCATTGGTACAGGTGTTGCACTTCCTCTGAGAATCTATAATTAGGAGTATAATAATTATACTGACTGCGTATAATATAGCTATGCATGTGTACGCTCACTGCTGTAGGTACGTACTCGGGAGAGGACTGTTGATCGGTTCAAGTGTTACGAGCACCCCTGTATCTAAGGAAGAAAAAGAGATACTCAGGCAGAAGAACAAAAACTATACTGACTGTACATAACTGTAGTAAAAATTAATAATTAATTTGCTATTAAATTCTAATCTATGTATAGCTACATTTTTTGGACTAAATTAATTTCACTTTATTTCTATAGCCTTGACATCTATTATAGCTGACTGAAAAATCTCAACACTGCAATGGAATAATTAAGTGCACATTCATTCAGTGGCAGGCCATGCAGGATTTAGAAAAGAGGGCGGCTATAATTCTAGTCTATATCTAGCTAGGCGAAATACAACAAGGTGAATCATGTGAATGACTGATCTGCATTTATTATGTTCGCTGAATCTGATTCAGATCGGTATATATATTCTAGATCTGTTTATTAGTAGCTAGTTAGTCATATCATTCATACACTGAGTTTGTAGCTAGCTGTCTATGTCTAGTCTGACTCTATGCCATATAGTCATGGCCTGTAAATGACATAAGTATAGTTTTGGGTTAGAGATACTAGCTAATAATTATAGACTCTACTAGATAGATTTAGTCAGCCTGAGTCAGCCTGACTGAAAGTTGTCTAGCTATTAGCTACTAGACTATGTGGCAATTAAGTTAATTAACCATCATTATACAGGAAGTGTTGCCTCACACTGTCACCCAGCTGATGACATGCCACTGGCGTTGAAGTTCAAGTATCAAGATAGTAAGCTGGGTAGCCTTAAATTCAAATCACCCGCATTTTATAATGTCTATAGTTGCTAAGTGATGCGTTTTATTTTGGGTGTATCCATGATATCATATTCATTTTCGGCTTGTCTTATTCATGTGCTTATGTGTGTGTCTTGCTTGTAATTATGTGTGTCTTCTTTGTGAATAATTATAGGCCTATGTATAGTACGGTTGTAATTGAGCTGACGCTATAATTTATTTTTTTGTAGAGCAAAATCCAAAATTATATGGCAAGTGTTTACTGGGATTAATACTTTCAGTCCTTTTGTTGGTTGTGATTGTGAGTGTTACTGTTTCAGTATGGCTACAATTTCAAGACGAAATTTCTTCACTTCCTAAACTTGGCTATCGCAATGATACCGTCATCGTCCAGACAATAAATGGATTTTTCCACTCCTCAATCACTGCTGCTACATGTGACCAGCGAGGTGACTCTCCTCACATTAACCGAATGCTCCTTGTTCCCTTAGATAATCTCACCGTACACCACACTGTTTACTCGTTAGACTACAATCAAATATATCAAGAATTTCCTTCTGCTGTAACTGGTCTGATAGACAATCAATATCTTTTAAAAGACAGTGAAATTTCGTATCAAATGTGCTTAGGAAGCTTAGGCAGTGAAAAATGGTATGCTAGTTTGTTCCTTTTTAATGATGACTTTAAGTTTTTGCGTTATCGAGGAACACCGGAATTAGGTGAAGAGTTGTCCATACTCACAAGAAAACTTGATATTGGTATCAACAACACCACCCGATGCTTTCAATTGCTTTTCAAAATACCTAAATCTTCTTACTACTTTCTGACCATCCGTACACCAGCTGAGGTGTTCTATACATACAAGTACACACTGAATGTAAACTACTATGATCACAATGATTACGAAGTGGTGTGCTCCATTTATGACGACGAGCCTTGTCAACTTGTTATACCAGGATCACTATTTTCATTAGAAAAGTACGCTCTTCTTGTGTATGTGAGACCAAATGTTGCTTTGTCATCAGCTACAAATCACATGTGTGTTTCTGCCAATCCCTCTGACAGTGTGACTGCTGTTGTTGGCATGTCCGCATCAATTGCATCATTGGCACTACTTGGAATTCTTGTTCTACTGTTTGTGGTTGTATTTCGTGCTCTGAGACATAGAAGCAGACGCGGTTATACTTCAATACAAAATGACAGTCCACCACCATATCATTATCAGTGTGAGAAGTAAATGCCATGCACACTTTAATAGTCCATAGATTTCTCAGCTTGGAATAGCTAACAGAACTGTGTACGCATGCAAATAAATAAGTGGCATTTCTGACGATTTTGCCATAGCTTTATAGATTCAGAACGTATTGATTTATTATGATGAAAAAGATCATGGCCTATATGTAAACTAGATCAACTCTGATAATGGCTGATCATTTCCCAGTAGTTTCCCACTGTATATAGTCCATGTATGCATGCATTATTATGTAGGAGTGACCAATTTATATTGCATGCATGCTCATTCCTATAATTATTATACATACAGTCAAACATTCTTTAGTGATCCTCCAACACAATACTGGTAAAAACCGTATACCATGCACTCTTACAGGGACAGCACTTTCGCCAATTTTGTTACTGTAATAACGGGTGTAAGTAACATATCAAGTCGTAAAGGATCGAGCAGCACAGAACTAAGCTAGCACAAAAAGAATATATACCACAGAGAAACATAACCAAGACAACGTAACAAGTACAAACAGGATATACAATAAACCACATACTAATTATTATAGCTAGAACAATACAATCATAATACAGTTACATAAATCAAATTTATAAATCTAAACTGAGGACAACATATCCACAAAGGACAAATCATGCATGTTGTAAGTATCATTAGCTACTTGAAAAGCTTCCCCTGTGTATACTCTAAAGCCTGGAAAACCTGATACACAATAATTATGATGCAGGAGCTTGCGTATAGCGTCACGAGCATCAAAAACGCCCGAGTAGATCAGGCGTTTTTGACGAGTAGACCCAGGTTCTACTCGGGCCTGTCGCTCGTGACACTACGCAAGCTCCAGGTTTATGTACCAGGCAGTAATTATTGTGTCAACAAATTACAACTCCTGAAACGATAATCATTCATAACGTAGGTCTCAAAAAGGAAGCTGTGGTTTATACTATGAGGGGGTTCACTCATTTTAGTATTCCCTTATAACCTAAAGCTAGATTCCACTGTACATTGTATCTACCTTATATAATATAATTATATGATTCAGTTATCATAACCACATTGACAACCCACACACCATTTGTCAAAATAGTAACCCTAAACGTCATCATCACCCATGCACTATCTCACAAAACAACATCCACATAATAAATTATGGTCACGAATTACACCAGATATTGTTAGTTATTAAACAAAACGATGAGTTGCTGCGTGTGGGATAAAAACAAGAAAGATAAAACAGTTAATAATAGTCTTGCATGCCGAGATTGCCGACTCCAGAGGTGGCATGAGTACATAATTAATTGGGACAACTCCACATGCACACTGTTGCCAGACCCGTCCGTGAGAAGGGGTGTGGTCTCAAGACTAATAATTATGCAGGAGGTAGTGACCAATGTATATATTGCATGCTCATTCCTATACTGTAACAGTGGAACCTCCGAGTAAAGGACACTTTTGTGACTAATATAAATTCAGGACATAGGGGTTGTCCTTATTCTGAGGTACAATTCACTATGCTTTACATAAGAAATATATTTTGGTGACTAAAGTACTGCATGTCCCCTGGCGAGAGGTATTTAATCAATACAGCGTCCTTTAAAAGAGGTTTCCACTGTATACATACAGTCAAACATTAATATTTCTTTAAATGACCCTCCAGCACTTTGCAGTAAAAACCGTTATGTATCCAATACTTGAAGGTTCCCATGTGTGTTACAATATATACTGTGTCAACAAGTTACAACCCCTAAAACTGTATTAATAATCACTCATAACTCAGGTCTCATGCGGAACCACTGTGAGAGCCAGAGGGGTTCACCCATTTTAGCATTCCCATGTAAAGGTAGATCCCACTGTACAGTACATTGTATCTAATTGCTTTGTTCAACGAAGCTCCCCCAACAACCCCACCATTAATCGTTACTTGTATACTATGTACATTGTCCAAACACTATTTGATCAACACCACAACCCACACACAAATTGTCAATAGTAACAGTACTGTACAATACTTTCAATTCACATGCCCACACATGCAATGCATGACTTACCACTGGCCGGGCACAGACGTCTCATGCGAGTTATTTGCTATAATTATAGATTAATCATGTCTACGGTTTATGTAGTAATCCAGTTCTCACATGCACTGTGGTTATGGTACACGGCAGTATAATAAGGTCTGATAGGAGTGTACAATTTCTGGCTGACAGACAGACACAAGTCAAGTGGATTCCCTTCCTTGCTCTTGCTAGGCCAACCGAATCATTTTTGGCATAATAGGCAAAGACATCACATGCCAGCATAATTGGAGCATAATATAGGGCAAATCTAATCAGGCAGCATAATTGGAGCATAGTAATCAGGTCAGTGATTATTCTATAAAATAATAGAGACTCAAGACATTGCATGTGAATCTGGCCATGCATGGCAGCGCAGCTGATGTTACCTCCACCCTATCAATCATTCACAGAAGAGTGCATTTTATACATAAGAGAAATTATAGAGAAATTTGTTGAGAATAAAAAAATTGGCCTACAAGCTGAGAGGCTGTAGCTACTGTGTACATGCGGTTAGATCATTTCCTTTGATAGGTTAGTGTTGTTTTCGCTAAGTCTAGCTATAGATAATGAATATCATTAGACACCTTCTAAAAAAAACAGTGATCATGGCTTCCAAAACTTCGAGCAGTACAAAGCCCAACGAGCTGCTCATAAAGGTCAGCTACTCAGAAGACTCAGGGTTTGGATTAGTGACTTCCACTATACTGGACAAGTTTCTTTGGGAAGTACAAAGCGTAAGCAGAAATATATACCGGTATACCGTAGCTAGCTGCGCTGTTAGCAACAGATAGAATCTCAATGACAATGTCATAGTCACATCTATACAGCTCCATATCGAGTGTGTACAGCATATTAAACATGCACTGACAGTTACGAGGTATAATACTTATAGTTGCTTATTAGTCTCTATAACATCACCACGTACGTAGGTAGTCTGTTTCTATTGCCTGCTGTACAGATCCAGCAACTGTGGAGTGTGAAATGCACTGTAGGGTCTCGCATCTTGGAACGTGCACATACTGATCTTGATCCAACGTCAGAGGAGACTGATGGTGTGAGTAGGGGTTTTACATAACACGCGGAAAGAGACAGTGATTTATTTATGTGTGACCCATCTCTTTACACGATGTAAGCTATCATAGCAAAGGCTTTGCTATGATAGAAGCTCCTTTGCCAAAGCAGCTTCAACAACAACTTTTACTTGTAATAATACAATTCTTATTTCACTCATACACAATGAACCAAATTATGTGAATATTCCTTTTTCACAGAATTTGCATTTATACTGTAGGCCGAGAGCCATGTTTTTTCAAGCAATGATCTTGAGGTGACCAGATACTATTGTAAAACAGCTGTCCCTTACAACGGTGAGTGTGAATCAAAGTCAGTTTGTTTCAGCTTTGAGACATCACTGTATTGATATACGCAGTTTTTTTGTATCCGAAATTTGCATGTATGCTTGTATATTTACGCCTGATGAAATTTGTGTTTATAGAAATCAAAGAAAAAAGGAATCCTAAGAATGCTCTTATTCCCTCGGTGTTGTTGGAGCTGTTCTTTGCCTATGATCCTGGTGATTGTCGCGATACCATTGCAAACTTACTGAGAGAAAAATTAAAAAGTACTGTGCTACATGGTTGCAGGTACGTAATTGCTACACATAAATACTGAGCACTGTTATGCGTGTCTGCATTATATTAGTGATGAGATTAGACTGATTGATGATACAGATAAACAATTATTGAAAGTATTACAATTATTCTTGCTTATTAATGATTCAATTGTTCAGCACGACACAGGTAAAGATCGTGAGTTTCTTACTGACCAAAGATTGAGTGCAGCCAGTCCAGTCAAAAAACTGTTGTCTCGTTAACATACTTTTGTAGCACTCCCATGTAATTGTTAGCAAATGTCACTTTTATATATTACCGTATAGAGGGAAATTTTTGTTCCAGGCCTTGCGTATTTTCTTTTTCATTTTGCGGCCTGACCACATTATCACACAGTACCGTAAATTAAGAAAACCATTATTTTTTCAATTTTTTTTATAAGCTGTACTGTGGCTGGAAATGTATGTCTGCGGCTACACCTTACCAGATTTTCGTGGGTTAATTTTCCCTGTTATAAAAGTACCTAAAAGTACATATTAAACGGTATATCTCTTGAGTCTCTGCTCTGGAGTCAATCACAATTAACTGCCTGTACACGTACCCGGTACCCGTACCCACAGCCAGGCGGTGCAGCATGGCGGGCCCAACTGAAACTAAACCAGGCCAGCTCATGATCAAAGTGTGTTTCCCTGAGGAAATAGGACCAGTCAAACATGAGGATCTAAATACTTTTCTCAGAGTGGTGCAGAAGGTACGTATGCACTAATGCAGTAAGGACCACTACGTCTTGATCTAGCTCTGTAGCTATTAATTATATATTGTTTATTTGTTTATTTGCTACATGCAGTAGACTTTAGTTTTGCCCTGTCACGAAATTTGGTCGGCGGAAAATGTCTGGGGTACCGGGTACAACAAATGCGTGCTTAGCTCTGTCTGTTATTCGTCCACTATAATCTGTGGGTAGAGCCATGCACATGTACAAGTTTTAGTTTCTCATCAGCTTGTTTTTGGATGCGGGCAGGCGTGCAGTTGTTCATTAATTAATATCACGATCATTCCAAAAAATCACGAATATCAACAGAACAAACAAACCACGAAAATAGTTCAATAGAAGCTCACGTGATTCAATAATGAACTTTGAAGCGGCTACTTTCAATGCAAGCGGGCGGTGATGAGAAACTAATAATATACTTTGCCTGGCCTCATTAATTGCTGTCTTGATTGCTTACATGCTATCTGTCTGTGACTAATTAAAACCACTTTCATTATCTGGAAGCCCTATAGCTAATGCAAAGCATTATGGGGCGAGCCTGAGCAACAGTCTTGTAAAGTGTCGTAAATATAATTATGATACATAATAATTATAATTATATACATTCATGTAATCTCGATGTACATTGAACCAGGCCTGGGAGTATTAGTAGCTACCAACCAGTAGCATTGCAGAGTTATTTGTGAAGCAGATGAAAGACCAGGTACAGTAGTTCACTCTATGCTATTCGTACATGACACGTACTATCGTACAATGGGGGGGCATTACGACTTCAGTTAGCACCAACTTTGAGTATAGTTGTGGACCTGTGGTCACCGTATAGAGTAATGTCAGATTGAGACTCAAGCCATTTTCCACAATTTGTAATCCACATATCACAGGTATACCGCAATGTGGCTGATTGTGTTTCAAGATTTCATGTGCGCAAGCGCAGGAAAGGTCGCTATCTTAACGAATGCTGTTTCGATCTGTTGGTCGTATAATCTCCCAGTTTGGACGTACCATTACTGGAAGCTCAACGATCAGCATCGACGAATACACCCTACTATACTATATGGGGCTCTCTCAGGCTCGCTCCAATTATACACTATATACAAACTCCATAATAACAGACTCATTCAATAGGAACTGTTTTTTCTGCTTGTTTTTTTTTAGATTGGTTTATTGAAGTACGTTAAGTGCACTCTAGGAGCTCGTGTGTTTGAGAAGCCTGCTATTGGAGGTTCTGATGAGCTAGACAATGGAGAGGTAAACCTTCTCTTCAGTATGTACAGGGAACTCTAATATAACAGAGATTGTTGCCTTGCCTGTTATTCAGAGGGCTCTGGTTATGGGGTTGGGGGGGGGGGGGGCGGGCATTAAAACTTCAGTTAGTACCAACTTTTAATAGAGTTGTTAATTTGTTCAGTAGTTGTGGAACTGTGGTCACTGTATCAGAGAACAGTCGAGTAATATAATGGGAAATAACAGTAGTCTAGAGGATTGATGAGACGTACTCAGAGTCTAGCCATGTTCCACAATTTGTAATCCACGTATCACAGTATCGACCAGTATACTGTATAGCTAGAATGTTTCGAGGAGGTGCAAAACTGAAATTTTCATGGATTTGCTATCTAAACACTTTCACAATTTTACTTTCTTGCAATGACGTCAATACTTATTCCCATTTCATGGATTAAAAACTTTCACAGACAGGGGGTTTCATTCATGAAAAACGTGAAAGTTCTAGTTGTTGAAACATTCTAGCTATAATTATGGTAGTAATAAATGCAAATGTTGTGTATCACTCGTGACTCCATATAGGACAGTTCAGGTGTCACCCTTAACGTGCTGGGGTACTACTGTAGAACTGCTGCTCCATTTGGTAAGTGAGTTATTCTGTGCTGGTACGTATTGTGAGGTTTTGTGTATTCCAGTTTTCATAATTTTTTTGTTATGCACACTACAGGGCTCTGTAATGGGAAAGATACTCTAAAACCGGCTGTCATTATTGAGCTTTTCTTCGCTTACCAAATTGATATTCCAGACAAAGAGAGTATTGTGTCTTCGATCAAATACGCTCTGCTTGATACGATACAATGCACCAAGCATAAGTAGGTTGATCATTGGTCCGTTCATTTGCATGATTGCACGTCATTATTGTTAATCTCAGCTTTTAACTTTTGCATGATCAAAGTCTGTGTATAACTCTATTCATCGTGACTGCACCTGCATATTTATGCCTCAGGGCGTATGCACAATTGGCAAGCGAGGTATACAATAGTCCGCTGGTTTATCTGTCTGTTTATGTTCTCCAACTATTACTGCTGCTCTGGTGCAATTGCTCTGGTGCAATGCAATTATTATTATAGGGCCTTTTTTTAAAGGCTACATTATAATACAATGTCACCCAAAGATAAAGACACAGATTTAATATTTAATACTACGTAGGCACCTGGAAATACCAACTAACACCTGGTCAATTTTGGCCCTAATGGCTAGCGTGTCATAGGCACTCTAGGGGGAAATCCCGACAGGGTGAGGTCGCTTTCCGCCGAGAGAAACCCCTCCCTGACCACAAGATGAAACCGACTATACCAAAAGAGAGCCCAGGTGGCCCCCAAGAATGGCAAGCCAAACCAATCAAATCCCCAACCCTAAGCCCCACGTCACCTGTCATTTACCCCTCCATTATAGCCCCTATCCTCTCCATATACGTGTCTACCCCCTCCATACACACACCCTATCCCCTCTATAAATGGACCCTCTATATAATATGGAGGCACACATGTGGGCTCTATATGGAGGCGGAATTGAATACCGAGTCTGAGTATGGGAATCAAAAACGGAAAGTACACGCATGCACGGTCTCAACTAGCCTCGTCCCCAGGCTGATTTGTCTATAAAATAACGCTGGTCGACAACTATAAGTCAAATTGATTTGAGTTGAGCCCTCACCTTGTTATAACTTGGCTATACTTTAACCAATTTTTCTATTTCTTGAACTAATAGTCTTGTGCTTAAACAGCTCTTCTAACTATTACCTTAAAATGACCTACCAGTCAAAAGTTAGCTGCATTTTTGGCCACATTCTGTCCACTTACTGGGATCAACTCAAATCAA
>VSKX01008389.1_pt1 | contig 12276 bp, 7 predicted proteins | sample 4799481 | NCBI WGS metagenome assembly VSKX01 (sample SAMN12179537, study PRJNA552185) | sponge metagenome | biome: deep-sea hydrothermal plumes; feature: spots directly above weak diffusing fluid; material: sea water; isolation source: sponge from the Swan site of a hydrothermal vent ...
CCTAGACTGGCAGCTGAATCCATTGGACTAGAGGCAATAATGACTCGGCTTCGACTTGGATCATCTGGATTGGCAAAATACCCACTAATACTGAATTTATTCCCAATGAGTTGGACGGGAAGTAAAAACTCCATTAAATACCCATCAGTTGTTTTCGTCCACACGCCAGTTATTTTATTCTCCGGTGTCAAAGGACTGCTTAAAGCCGGATTGTCAGGCAAAACACCCCCAAGCAATTTTCCATCTTTAAATGCTGAAATTAAATAGCGCTTAAACTGACCATTGTTTAGTTGAGTAGCCAATATGAAATGATCATTTTTGTCCGCTCGTAGACTTTGCTCTGAGCGATAATTAATTGCTGGTGCTTGAATGTTTACTGCAGCAAAAACTGAACGTTGGTAACGACCCAAAAAAACATTCATTGAGTAGGCGTTGGATGAAACTGATTCATCTTTATAGAAGGTAAATGGTGCACCAAGGTGTTTAAATTTTGCTTGATGCTGTTCCCAGTCACTCAGTTTTCCACGAAAAAGGACTGGATGTTTTAAAGGATAAACATAAAAATCTTTCTGACGAAACTTTTGTTTTGCAGTGTTTAATTGGTCGAATAATTCAGGGCGCTGATGTAATGCTGTAGCCACTGCTTGGCTCGTCCCTGAAAGTGTTTGTTGCTGGCTAATCATTAAATAGCTGTCAATTTGCCACAAGTAACGAAATGCAAACCATGGTAAAGCAGCAAAAAATAACAAAATGAGTATCAACTTCGATCGAATACTTAATGTTGGTGTGATCTTGTTGAACCATTTACTGAGTAAGATCATTGAGCGCTATCCCAGCGATAGCCCATCCCATATACCGTATTAATACAATCAAATTGAGTGTCAATTTTGATGAACTTCTTTCTGATCCGCTTAATGTGGGACGTAATCGTGCTGTCGTCGACATAAATTTTGGCATCAGTCATAAGATCATCGCGGCTGCGAACATGACCGGGACGTTTTGCAAGTGCGAACACCATCCAAAACTCAGTCACTGTCAGCTCTACAATTTTATTAGACCAACTGACTTGCATCTTGTCGGCATCAATATGCAGGTTGCCATGCAATATAGTGTCTGACTCTTTTTGAATGAGAGAAACTTCACTGCGGCGAAATAATGCAGCAATTCTAGCAAGTAGGTGAGGGAAGCTTGTGTCTTTATTTAAGTAATCATCAGCGCCTAACCGCAGTCCGCTAACAATATCAAAATCACTATCGCGTGCAGTCAAAAAAATAATGGGTAATGTTGCTGATTTAGCACGTAATGCTTGGCAAAGAATAAAACCGCCATCTAGCTCGTCTTCGAGCCCAATATCAATGATGGCTAGATCTGGCAATTGGAGGCTAAAAGCTCGCATGGCATCAGGTCGATTAGCATACCCTTGCACGCTATAACCGTGATTTTGCAATAACTCTTTATAGTTTTCTCGAATGATGGCTTCATCTTCGACGATGGCAATGCGCTTCATACAAATTGATTCATAAATAAACTATTTAACGTATTACCGACTATACAGAAAACCACTTCTTATTGAAGCTTAAATAGTGAGTCGAAAGTGAATTGCCATATTGTTGCCACAATTCATATCGAATTTGTCATTTTAGCTGCCGAATGTGGTCAGCCTTTTCATGTTTAATGTGTCTATCGAAACCGAACATCAAATATCAAAAAACAATGAGACGGAGCTAAAATGAAAAAACTAAATATGAAAACGGCAATCATGAAAAAATCATTTATCACAACAGTTGTTATCGGTAGTTTACTTGCTTCAAACATCAGCTTTGCCGCAACATCAAATCAAGACGTTGAATCAAATGGTGAGCAAGAGCAGCTCATCGGATTTGGCTCTGGCTTAGTCATTGGTGCTCTAGTCGGTGGGCCGGTAGGAGCCATAATCGGAGCGTTTACTGGAGGAGTTGTAGGTAAAAGTGTCGCTGATGATACAAAGTTGGATGGTCAGCAGCTAAAAATCAATGAACAAGAAATGAGAATCGCAAGATTAGCAAATAAAAGTGAAAAGTACGATGATTTAGCTCACCGTTACAGCCTTAGCCAGCAAAAACTCAATCTACTTAGCGAAGCTGATAAAGTGAAACTTGATGAATTGGCACTAGGTATGAATGTACAGTTCAGAACAGGATCATCAAAAATCGAACCAATTTTTGAAACACAGTTAGATGAAGTTGCACAGATCATGAAAATATCTACAACGCTAAAACTTGATCTATCAGGTTATGCAGACCGAACAGGTAAAAGCCAGTTTAACCAACACTTATCAGAAAAGCGCATGTCATCGGTGCTTAATTACCTAGTCAAAAGTGGTATTGCTCAGAGTAGATTTATTTCGCAAGCTTATGGCGACACAGCTCCACTTACTGCAGAGTCATCTCTAGAAAATAATTTTTTTGATAGACGTGTAACTCTGAAACTTGTACCAAATAGTAAAGAAAATAGTGAAGAGAGAGTGATGGCTAAAAATTAATTTAGGAACTGTTACTTAAAGCTAACAAGTTACAGGTATTTAAACGGCAATCAACAATAAATCTGGCTGAGGTGCATAGCTAAGGCTATGCGCTTTTATCTCGATTTGTATGACAACTAAATCCAAAAAACGTACTTGTTAACATATGTTCAGGTCGTTATAAGAGAATAAGTGACATAGGTTAGTATTATGATTGCCATTTGTAAGTGGCGTAATTCAATTTCTGGTGAGAAATCAAAGTGTGATATTGCATGAAAAGAGCGACCAATAAATTCGTGATGAAGAAATATTGGGACTTGACTACCGTCATCACCTATGAGGATAGGGTTTAAAACAGCTATTTCGTGTCGAGCACAAAAAATCATTACGTCGATGGCTTCGCTTAATATAAGATCTGTAAACGAAAATTGTTTAAGTTGTGATTCCACTTTTAGTAAAAAATCATTGCTTTTTTGAGCATCCATTTCCTGAGTCCAAAGCTTTGGGTCACTCATATTTTTCATGGGACAGGTCAAGCGGCCTAAACATTTAATTTTTTCATTTACATAATGAGTGAGCTTAAAGGGATGCTGCTTTATGCTGAGTTGACATATGAATGATGCATGAGCGAAATCATGGCCAAATAAATCAATCGGAAGCATAAGTTGTGAGTCGTGATAGCATAATTTTTGAGGTGTCATTCCAGCGATAAATATATTATAAATACTCATATTGTTAAATGCTTTTAAGCCAAGAGATTCAAACGTCGGCCAGATTAAAAATCTGTTATTTTCGATCCAAACTGCTATGTGTTCGAAATTATATGGATATTTATGTTTAGGAGAAATATATTGCTTTAGTTTATCCCATTGTAATTTTGCTTTTTCGGCAATTGTATCGAAGTTTGCATCAAGTATATTTATAGCTGCATTTTCGATATGCTCATTACTCAGACGTTTTGCACTCATAGATTCTGGGAGTTCAAACAAACTGAAATATGAATGGATCAAACTATATTGAATGCATAAGCACATTGTTTCGGTGTAAGAAATAACATATCCACTATCAAGTAATTCACTGCATTTTTGAGTTAATGTCAGCAGAACTTTAGGCATTTCAGTCATACATAATTTATTGCTGTAAGTTGTTGAATAAAATGAGATGCACTTTATTATATTTGAAACAACAGGTCTTAATTGTTTTAATCTTAAATCTCTAAACCCTTGCTTTAAAGTTATTTCTTGTAATTGAATTAATCTAGATTCTACTTTTCCTGTAGTCATATCTAATAAAAAAGTATCTGGTTCTAATTTTAAATCATCTGGAATAGATGAAAACTCATCAAAATCCTTATTGCTCAAATGAAATGCTTTAAGCGTTTTGGCTTTGCACAAAATATACTGGTTTCGAATGGAGTTAGCGTTAAGAGATAATTCTTCCTGCTCAACTTTGGAAAGGTTCGCAAAGCTTGAAGATTCAGTGCGTATAGTAACATGAGATTCAGAGCGTAAAGTAGTATGAGATTTATTTAAAACTACAGTACCTGTGGTTATACCAATGTAAACAGCATTGAATGCCTGTTCGAGTGTTATATTAGAGTCTTGTAACTGTTGATCTATGAATCTCGTTCCTTCACCTTCACCTTCTATTAACGCCTCTAGAGTTATTCGTAGCTGTGTAATCTCTCTTGCTGTTATGGGGTGACTAGAATTACATTCTGATGTGGGAATAACTAACTCATTAGAAGTTAGTGAGAGAGTTGGCTGCAAGGTTGAAGCGCTTATATTTGCCATGCAAAGGTGCCTCAATTTAAGTTTATGTTATGAATTAATCAAATGTTATCAGTATACTTTGATAGATATAATTAAATTTTCTTCACTTAAGCTTTTTAAGTTTTATTTTTGTTAGCATTATTTCATTGAATATTTAAATAGGTAAGTATATGGCGATGCATAAAACAATTTCACAAGTTACCAATACAAAGCACTTCCTGGGAAAAGAAGAATTTAAAGTTATTAAAGAAAAACTGTCAGACCAAGCATTTATTCAAGATTGGAAAAAAAATGGTAAACCATTTATTGTTCGCGTACCAAATATTTTTGAAGAGAGCATGGTGGAACAATCTATAAAGCTATTACATGCAGATCCATGTGAAATAAAAAATGAAGTAATTGAGAACAATGGAGTTACTCGTAGGGAGCTCATTGGTGGTTTGTTTAGCACCGAAGAAGTAGGCGGTATTCATATTAGCAAAATTGTTAAATTTGATGGTCGTGGTTTACCTTGTAATAAGGATGAGTTAGAACAAGAGTTTAGGCTAAAGCAAGTAACAGGTAAACTTAAGCAACTCGCATTGGCAGGATTGACTAAAATGTCGAGGGTTGCAAACTGGCAGTCCTGCGAAGTGCCAGTGACATGTTTCGTTCTTAAATATCCCTTAGGTGTTGCTCGCCCCAAGCAATCTGGTTTTCCATGGCACTATGACATCAACAGTCTCACGTTAACTTGTGTATTAAATGAACCTATTGATGAAAGGGGCTCATTTAGTGGTGGTGAGTTAATGTTCGCCGAAAGAAAAAAAGGACATGTTGTAAATCCTCAAATTGGCATTGCTAATGAAACCGTCCAAGAGTTCAAATACCAACCTTATTCAGGACTGATGTTTGAAAACCTGTGGTCTATCCACAAAGTCAATGACATTGTCTTCAACACTGAAAGTGAAAATATTGAAGGCTGCCGTTATTTATTTTCTATTTTCGCAAATCCAACGCCTAAACAATTTAATATAACGCAATATCAATGTGAACACCAGAATTTAGCAGCGTTTTTAGAGGAGCCACATATGTCACAGCGTACGAATTGGTTTAGCTGTTTTAGCTAATAGTTACAATGTCATTGCCGCAATCCAACCAAAAATGACCAGTGGAATGTTGTAATGGATAAACGTTGGGATAACACTGTCTCGGATATGATCATGTTGTCCATCCGCGTTGAGTCCAGCAGTTGGGCCTAGTGTCGAATCGGAAGCAGGTGAACCAGCATCTCCAAGTGCGGCCGCGGTGCCAACTAACGCAATTGTAGCGGGAACCGAAAATCCGAATTGAATCGCTAATGGAACATAAATAGCGGCGATAATTGGAATGGTTGAAAAGGATGAGCCAATTCCCATCGTAATGAGCAGTCCCACGATAAGCATCAATAGTGCGCTAAGTGGCTTATTATCACCAATTAACAGACCGATAGAATCGACTAGCGTAGATATTTCACCCGTTTGCTTTATCACTGCTGCAAAACCCGCAGCGGTAATCATGATGAAACCAATGTTCGCCATCATTCTCACGCCTTGAGTGAATATGTCCTGATCGGTTACATCCTTTAGAGCGCCTGAAAGACTAAATACAATGAATCCAACTAAAGCTCCAAATATCATCGAATCTGCATATAACTGTACGAATAATGTGGCGGCTGTTGCGGCTATTGCGACAATAATTTTTTTCTTGTCGATTTGCTTTATCTCAACGATTTCAACATGTTTCTCTGTATTATAATCGCGAGGTTTTCTGTAACTGAATAAAACAGCAATTAATAAACCGAAAATCATTCCTAAAGCGGGTATTAACATGGCTGAAGGGACTTGTTCTCTTACTGCATTCAAACCATTGATATTTAAATTATGCAGCAAGATATCTTCAAGAAAAATTCCTCCAAAACCAACGGGAAGAATCATGTAAGTAGTGACAAGACCAAAAGTAATGATACAGGCAATTAATCGTCTATCAATTTTGAATTGAGTCATCAAACCTAAAAGTGGCGGGATCATTATTGGAATAAAAGCGATATGAATTGGAAGTAAGTTTTGTGAACTGATAGCCATCGCTAGAATTGCAAATAACATAAGCCATTTTACAAAAAGAATGTTTGAGTTTGTGGGGGATTGACCCAGTTTAGAAATAATTGATTGAGATAACCAATCAGTGATACCTGAATGAGACAGCGCAACCGCAAAAGCGCCTAGCAGTGCGTAGCCTAAAGCTATTTTTGCACCACCACCTAATCCGCTATTAAATGCATCGATGGTTGAAGTGATGTCCATGCCTGAAAGTAAACCAGCGACTAAACTACTGACAGTCAGAGATATCACAACACTGACCCTAAACAAGCTTAATATCATCATCAAGCTGACTGCAATGACTACAGCATTCATATTATTATTATCCTAGCAAAACGGTGAATGTGTATTTATGCCCTTGTTTTAAGTGAGTGTAAAGCCCCAATTTTGTTGAATTTTTATCAATTTGTGCTTGAAACTTATAAAAATTCTGTGGATATGCGCTTAAATGGCTTGTCAGCTGTGACATTCGTCATATAATGACGCTAGTTTTGATCTTGCTTAAAAAATTGTTGGTCTATTTAGTGCCAATGCTTACTTAAGCAAATACATTTAATCGTAGACGGAGATTTAAAAATGGGCGTATTAGTAGGCCGCAAGGCCCCCAACTTTACTGCTGCAGCTGTTCTTGCTAATGGTGAAATTGTTGATAGTTTTAACTTGTCTGATGCCATTAAAGGCAAGCCAGCAGTTATCTTTTTCTATCCACTAGATTTTACTTTCGTATGTCCTTCAGAGTTGATTGCTTTTGATCACAGAATGGAAGAGTTTACAAAGCGTGGTGTTGAAGTTATTGGTGTTTCAATTGATTCTCAGTTTACACACAACGCATGGCGCAATACTCCTGTAAATGAAGGTGGTATTGGCAAAGTTAAATACACTTTGGTTGCTGACGTTAAGCACGAAATTTGTAAAGACTATGATGTTGAACATCCAGAAGCGGGTGTTGCTTTCCGTGGTTCATTCCTTGTAGACAAAGAAGGTATGGTTCGCCATCAAGTCGTTAACGATCTTCCACTAGGTCGTAATATTGATGACATGATCCGAATGATTGATGCACTTCAGTTCCATGAAGAGCACGGTGAAGTTTGTCCTGCTGGCTGGCAGAAAGGCGAGAAAGGTATGGATGCTAACCCAGAAGGTGTAGCAAGCTATTTAGCTGCCAATGCTGATACTTTGTAATTAAGCAAAGCTGCCGTTGAGGCAGGCATTATATAAATTAAAGCCGTTATAGTTTTCTATAACGGCTTTTTGTTTGCTGAGCAAAGCTGGTGAACCCGCCCACTTTAACTGCTGAGTAATTAATGTTTATTACAAGCAAAAGCCATCAACATAATGTTAATGGCTTTTGTTTTTTAACGGTTATGAAAAACCTACACTATATTATTACGCTTTTTTACGACGAGTAAATAACATAGGCGTTAGTAATAACATTAACCAACCGAACGAACCGCCCGATGATTTCTTATTCAGAACTGAAGCTGATGCTACAGCAATGCTTGAGTTACCGTTGCCATCATCTACCGTTAGTTGAAAAGAGATCGTTTCATCTTTCGATACTTTTGGCGCTGTAAAGCTAATTTCTGCAGAGTTTGCATTAATGGTTACTGGTGTACCTGAAAGTTGAATCCATTTATAAGTTAGGCTATCAGCATTAGCATCAAACGATGATGAGCCATCCATAGAAACTGACCGACCTTCCGTAAATGAAGTAAGTCCTGTTATTTCTGCTACAGGCGCTACTTCAACCACACCAAAGGTATAATCTGATTTGACAGTATCGCTACCTAACGCATGAGAAAGTTTAAGCTCATTGCCTGTACTTGCCTTTCTTGGGATTACATCAAAGCTTACAGGTAATGCTTCTGCAGACGTTCCAACAGCGCGAGTAATAGTCCAAGTAACAATGTTACCTGATACCACACCGTCGTTATCTACATTGGCAATTTCTTGCCCATCAGTCACTTCAGCCGTTAAGGTATAAACTTTATCTTTATCAGTAAAGTTAGGTGCAATTTCAAAACTAACCGGTTGTGCGACACCCGGTGTCATTTCCTGATTGCCATTCACTAAACCTGAAGGAAGCATTTCTTGTACATCGTCTTCAACACGTGAAAAATTGAGTACTGCTTGTGTTGAAGTAGAGCCATCAGCGGATGAAAATATAAGCAATCCTGCTGTGGCTGTGTCATCAGACCAATTAACTGTAAAGCTGAAATCATCTTCGCCTTCAATAACGCTTGCTACTACATGTTCACTTAATGATGCAGCGTTCGGCAAAATTGACGATACTTCAATCGTTGCATCATCAACAGCACTTGGTGCTGATGCAGCAAAATTGAATGCTGCTACGAGATAATCACCTGCGGGTAATAGTTCAATATTGATAAACTCAGTAGAGCCAAAGTTTTCACTTCTAGCAATAACTTCAAAGTCATCTCCTTCAGGCACTAGTAAATACAAATCCATATCTAGAGCTGTTGGTGATGTCATACTGATAATAACATCGGGTATTGCGACATCAGTGCTAAACGGGATGACGTTTAGATCTTGATCTGGAACACCAACAACCTCGGAAACTAAAACACTGCGTTTGTCATAAAAACCAACCTCAATATCATTCAACTCTGGTGCTTTAAGGCCCGTAAAAGTAATAGAGCCTGTTGAACGAGTTGCTTTGACTAAATATTGGTCAAGTAAATTATCACCACTGATTTTTACGGCAACAGGCAATTTCGCTGTAGGTATGCCATCAGAAGTTAATACAACGTTTGCAAAGCTCCAGTCTGACGCTAACTCAGACGCTGATGCGTCAGCCGTTATTGTGAGTTCTTGAGTTTCCCCTGCGGCTAAGTCAAAAGTTGCAGGTGTTACTGTAACCGATAACGTGTCAGTAATAATTTCTGAACCAGCAGTCCAGCTACTATCAACTGTTGCCTTAACAGTACGAGTCCATGAACAAATGTCAACACAGTTAGATTTTGCCATACTAGGTAAATTCATTTGTGAAGGCACGCCATTAAAGTTTTGATTCGCTTTCATATAATTGGCAAAGCTTTCATTCATCACAAGGCCAGCTTTCGCTGCGGCTTCTAAATCAGCAAAACCAGCGCCCATATCAAAGAAGTTAGCATCCTCAACACCGTCATCGTCCTTTTTTACGTTTTGGTTTGCGGTCATCATTAACGCTGACTGCGCTTCAGCAGGTGTCCAATCAGGGTGGATACTGGCTAGTAACGTTAGGGCTCCTGCCATATGAGGGCTCGCCATGGACGTGCCCGACTGAAAACCGAAGTCACTTGGATCAGGGGATGCTGTAAAACCAACAGGTTTGTCGTCAGCCAAAGCAGCAAAAATCTGAACACCTGGCGCGGCAATTGATGGAGAAATAACGTCAGGAACAAAAGTATTTGCACCACGTGAAGAGAAAAGCACGGCAACACGACCCACTTGTGTGTCACCGCTATCATCTGCTTCTGACACATAAGTGATTGCCGTTTCACTAATGCTTGCCTTATGGTCACTACCACTACTTAGCCATGCCCGCAGTAAATCGCCATCGGTCGCTCCGACATGTATTGCGGGAATAATATGTGCATCAGCGTCAATTTGATCTCCAGTGCCTGAAGGATTAGCTAAAATAAAGCCTCCAGCACCACCAGCTTTAACATTTTGACTTTTATCAACACGATTAATTTCACCTCGGTCACATAATACGATAGTGTCACTAGTAAAAGTTCCCGCAGGGTAAGGTTCTAAACATAGCTCAGGAGATATATCATCAGGGATATTGATATTTGGGATATCTCGTGCATAAACAAGGTTACCATCAAAGCCGCCAGTAACTGCTTTACCAGTGATTTCTGCTAAAGCACTGTCACCACCGGTGAAACTAACAGTCTTACCTATAACTCGATTGTGCGTAGATGCGCCAACCGATGTAAGCCAAGGCGCATCGGCCGGTGAACCAATAGTACCAGGGCCTGGGCCATCATTTCCGGCTGCGACAGCCACATGAATACCCGCTTTGCGAGCGGCTAAGAAGACTAAAGAGTCAGTACTAGTCCATGGGTCAGCGGCTGGACCACCAATGGAATAGTTTATTGCGTCAACGCCAGCTTCAATAGCATGCTCTACAGCTTGTATGGTAAGTGATGTATAACAGCCAGTGAAATCGCTTGTTGCATCGCCAGGTAAACATATTTGATAAGAAATAATATTCGCGTGTGGTGCAACCCCTGACATTTGTTCAAATGCTATTTGTTGACCGTTTTCACTAGGAACTTCTACATTAAATAATATATTACCAGCTGCTGTACTTGCTGTATGTGAGCCATGACCGTCATGATCTTCACCATTATGAGGCACTTCAGCATTATATTCTGTGTAGCGATCAGTTAGTAGAGGCCAACTGTGAACACCGATGAGTTTATCGTTACAAAGAGAGGCAAATTCTGCTGTAGCACAGTCGCCACTATAAACGCCAGTGCCATTTGGGTTGGTATGGTCATACCCATCACCACCAATGTCAGCAAACGAGGGATGATCGGTGTTAATCCCGGTATCGATGACACCAACAATCATACCTTCACCCATAGCACTTGTGCCATTGGCGCTACCATCCCATATAGTATCGGCTTTAATGTAACTAGGGCCAGTGTCAGTTTGGATGTAGCGTACCTCTTCACGCTTAATATGGGCAATGCCCGGTACTTTCGAAAGCTTTTGTGCTTCCGCTTGAGTCATGTCAATAACCATACCGTTAAAAGCCAACGTTGTGCGTTGTTTAACATTCAAGTTACTAATAACTTTATTCGCTTGACTGATTACTGAGTTTTGGCGTTTGTTCAAAAAACCTCGATAGTTTTTTACGTGAGCTGCTTTAACATCAAGCTTACGGCTTTTGCTTTTACTAAACTCTGGGCTTGTGGCTTTAAAGCCGGCAATGCTACCTTGATACAAAGCAACTGGGTTTTCAGTTAAGCGAACGATATAACGATAAACTTTGTTTTCTAGGTTAGCTTCAGGTGTAAAAACAGAGTTAAGTCTTACTACTTGCGTTTCTACTGCTTGCGATTTCACAGTTTTGGTTTTTGCGGCCAATATAGAGCTAATTTTTTGCAATTGCTCTGGGGTAACTGTACTTGTATTGAGTTCAGCAACTGAACTCATCGACATTGACATCAATGCTGTAGATACAGCTAATGCGACTTTATTTCTCATTCAAACTTCCCTTGCGCTTTATAAGTGCGCATTAATTATTTTTGTATGGCTAAAAATTAATTTTATTCCTTGGGTTTAGCCACCACCAATATCTTATATAAAACCATCTAAGTCTAAATAGCTTTAATCTAAGACTCGCAAAAATGCGATGAATAAAAATAGCACAAGAAAATTTGATTTAAATTAATCATATTGAATTAATCTGAAATTCCATTATATCTAAAGCAATTCAGTTAAATTCATTATACAAACACGGAATATTTAAAGAAAACATTCAATACATAAAGAATGTGACGTTGAGGTAAATGCAGCTTCCAAATTTGAAGTGCGAACGAAGGAAAATGGGGGTTGTACTGCTAAGTAATTAAAAAAGATTAAAAACATTACGACTCATGGTCGTATTATGAACTGATCTGAATTAAATGAATTTATGAAATAAATGATAAAGGATAGTTCATTTATTATTCAAAGAGTGAGTTGCATAAGAATGTATTTTATAGGCATGTGTCGTTTTTAAATACTATTAAAGTGAGAACGACAAAATATATTTAATATTATTAACTCAAGTTTCGGAGTTTAAAATTGAGTAAAATATAAAGCTAAGTCGTTGATATTAATTACTAATTTGAGTGTTGATGTGTTATAATTTTGTTATCTAGACAAA
>VSKX01000140.1_pt1 | contig 12259 bp, 9 predicted proteins | sample 4799481 | NCBI WGS metagenome assembly VSKX01 (sample SAMN12179537, study PRJNA552185) | sponge metagenome | biome: deep-sea hydrothermal plumes; feature: spots directly above weak diffusing fluid; material: sea water; isolation source: sponge from the Swan site of a hydrothermal vent ...
AATAAATTGAAAATTCCCAAGGTTTTTCCATGGTATCTAAGTGGGATGAAAATCGTGCCAACATTGGCTTTGACTGCGGATTTTTTGCCCATAATGAATTAATCAGACATCGTTTGATTGTTTATAACTAATTGATTTATAGGGTAATGTTGTGGTGATGCGACAATTTGCCACATTTTCTTTTGTGCTAAGGCACTCTACAATAGATTTCGACTTATGAGAGATGTCTCAAAGTTGTTATGTTCTTATGTAAAAACTCCTGGATTGGGAGTCTTTTTGCATAACCTCCTCCTCTTAGCGGCAGGAAGATCCTTCCTGCCCTTTTTTTAGTAGCCCACATACATTTAGTAACTCACACTGATTCCGCCCAAACCACAGTAGCCCGATGGATTTTTGGCTAAATATTGTTGGTGATAATCTTCGGCATAATAAAATTTACTCGCGGCTAAAATTTCAGTAGTAATGTTACCGTATCCTGATTGGCATAAGCGTTTTTGATAATGCTGTTTAGATAAATTAGCCAATTGTTTCTGTTGTTGATCAAAGGTATAAATGCCCGAACGGTATTGGCTGCCTTTATCATTGCCTTGTTGCATACCTTGAGTAGGGTTATGGGACTGCCAGAATAATTCGAGTAATTGTTGAAAACTGACAGTTTTAGCATCAAAAACAATTAGAATGACTTCATTATGGCCCGTTAAGCCGGTACAAACTTGTTCATAACTTGCATTGGCTGTGATACCACCACTATAGCCAACTGCGGTGGAATAAACACCATGAACTTGCCAGAAACATCGTTCTGCCCCCCAAAAACAACCCAGACCAAATAATATTCTCTCAAGGTTTTCTGGGAAAGGCGGCTGAATTGGGTTTCCAGTGACAAAATGCCGGTTAGTTACGACCATCTTTTGACTGCTACCTGGAAGGGCTTGTTTCGCATTGGAAAGTGTTGATTTTGTCATGAATCTTATTGTTCCAGAGTTTATATAAGCTGACCAAGCTCCATTTCGACAATAATTCAGAACAGCTGATTAAATTTGATTCTTTACGGAAAAAATACTGCAGTAAACTTTCAAAAAAGTGACTGATATGATCAATATAAAACTCAATAAAATATTATTTTTCAATGAATTAAAATAAAATTATAATGTATTCTATTAAATATAACGCTTGGTATCTTGATAGTAAGAAGGGCTATTTTTTTGTCAACTAGTTCACAGTTTTTGCTCCATAGACTTTTATCTAGTTAATTTCTGCTACTTTTATAGTATACATTTATCTTTCTTGATCTGTTATTAGTAGATGAGGAGGGTGTTTTTTTTATCATATAGCTCGTTAATGTTGCGTCTGTTTTTTCTGTACTTATGACTCAATATTTTAGCGGTCATATTCCGCTGCAGTAAGAGTTGAAACAGCAATAAATTTGGAGAAAATTATGGAAGCGTATTTTAAAAAGCTTGTCGCTCAAATGCTCGATAATTATGCAACAGTAATTATTTTGCTAGTGTTAGTAGCGACGGGTTCTTACTTTGTCATGATGGAGGGTCTGCAAGAACAAGAAGGTGACTCGACCATGGTAAGAATGAGTTCTGAACAAGGCCAATATATTCAGGATATTAATGTCTTGTTAACTAAATTGATTTATTTAACAGATAAGCAAAAAAGAACCGACGTTCGAGGCGAGATCAATAATAAAATACAAGTTTTAACAGAGACTCATGATTATTTACGGACAGGCACACGCTACATCCGTGTAAACACAAGGCTGACGCTCCAGTCAGGCGTTTTATCGCCGAAAATGAGAGCACTGTTTTTTGATGGGGGTAAAAGCTCAGTTGATAGTTTGATGGGACAATTTGTTATTCAAGCACGAAAACTTTCAAAAACAGAACCAGGCGTATTGGCGTTACAAACGGCAACTTTACAAGAGTTGTATTTCAAGATTACGCCAACATTGATAGAGGGCATGGCCAAAATCAACGCCTTTACTCAACAAGAAAGTGAAAAGAAATTAGCTGGAATAACCAATATTCAGAATATAACCTTTGCGCTGACACTGGCCAGTTTATTACTCGTGGGTGTGTTGCTATTAAAGCCATTGGTAGAGCATTTGCAGGAAAGTATGTCGAAAGTGAAGGAGGAAAAAAACTTTGCTGATAACGTAATTAATACAGCGCAGGCGATTATCATTGGCTTGGATCAATCGGGCAGGTTGGTTCTCTTTAATCATAATGCTGAAGAAAATACCGGCTGGGTGGAAGCAGAAGTCGTTGGTAATGAGTTTATGAGCCAGTTTATTCCTGAAGATAACCGTGACAAGTTTCAAAAATTGTTTACCGGTATGATGGCGGGTGAAATCGAGTATGCCGATGAGCTGGAAACCCCAATGATAATCAGTTCCGGCGAGCTAATTGATGTCGTCTGGCATACCACAACTATTTTAAATACTAAAACCCAAAAACCAGCTATGTTTTTGGCAACAGGTTTGAATATTACCGAGCGTAAAGTAGCCGAAGCTAAACTACAACATGCACACGCCGAAATGGCAAAAATTAGTGAACGTCTGCAAGATGAGGTTAACTTGGCAGCGACATTACAACAATCTATTTTGCCCGAGCCTAAAATTGAATTACCTGGGCTTGTCGGTGAAGCTAGTTTATTGACATCAACGGAAGTCGGTGGTGATTACTATGATTACTATAAAGTAGACGGCTACACTAGTGTGTTATTAGTCGGTGATGTCAGTGGTCACGGGGTTGCAGCCGGTACTATGGTGAGTGCGGCAAAAGCCGGTATTTATCCGTTAATCAATGAAGGGATTTCATCACCCAGTGAAATTTTGAATTCATTGAATAAAACCATGCTGGCGACAGCACAACGAGAATTATTGATGACCATGGCTTGTGTCAGTCTTGATGGTCGTACCGGTAAAGCCGTATTTGCTAATGCGGGTCATGTATTACCTTATATCTGGCGCACGAGCGAAGAAAAATGGGAAATGTTAGAGGCCGGTGGCTTACCGCTGGGTCAAAGTAAAGAATTTGATTATAAAAGCGCAATTGTTGAATTACAAATGGAAGTGGGTGATCGGCTATTTTTGTACACAGACGGTATCGTTGAAGAAGAGTCACCGAGCGGTGAAGCATTTGGTTATGAGCGTCTTGAGCAAATTTTGGAAGAGTGTGGTGATGCCGATGAGGAATTTATCCGCGAGGCATTGATGACATCGCTGGAATTCCATTGCCAAGGTAGTGATTATGAAGATGATGTAACCATCGTTCTGGTTACCCATACTGACCGGGTTATGGAAGCTAGCAGCTCTACTATGGAAGTTAGCGATATTATTCGTATCGCCGATGATTACTACCGTGAAGATAATCATCCTATACCTCGAATTTCTAAAGAATACGTGGTATTTATGGCCGATAATGATTTTTCAGATTTACTCACTCGTTTCAGTCATGATGGTATCTGCCGAGTATTACCGCGGAAAAACCAATTCTGTAAAGAAATTGGGATGGATTTATTGTTAAGTCAGCATCACGAATCACCCGATGATGATATTTTCTTCTTGATGCCCGAACAACCTACTCACCGTCAATTTCAATTGACCCATACCGAGGATAAGATGTTTATCATGGAAGAAATTCATTCCTGGTTAAGTGAGCAGGATAATCTGCCTGGGGATCAAGTTGATGCTTTATCAGTACTCCTTGATGAGGTCATAGAAAATAGTTTATATGCAGCGCCACGAGATGGTAAAGGCGTACCTTATTATGAAAAGGGCGTTTCTCGAGAACTGTCTTCTCCAGAAGAAGTTCGTATAGATATTGCTTTTACCGATAAACAGCTAGGTCTTATGATTACCGATAACTGGGGTACTTTGACTCCCGGTGTTTTCCTCAAAAACTTAGCGAGAGCGATGGAAGAAGGTGTTGAGGCTGGCGTTGGCGGCGCGGGCTTGTATATGATGTGGCGTCTGTCAGATTATCTACAGGTTCGAGTGCATCCACAACAAAGAACACAGGTCACCTTGCTCTGGGATTTGAACGGTACGGTTGATATGGATGTTGAGTCCGGCTTCCAATTTATCAATCATAGTGAATATGAAGCAATCTTGCAGACTAAGGCGGCATAATTATGACTACTACAGAAGCTCTAACCATTGAAAAAGTGTCAAATAGCGATAATTCCATTCACTATGATTGTATAGGTTCAATTGATGCTCATGCAGCACCCGTATTGGAAGAGTTAAATTCAGTACCTGCCAATACTTCAGTTTTACTGGATTTCAGTAAGATTGAACGGGTGAATTCTATGGGTTTATCATTACTCCTGAAGTTATTTGAGGAATGGGAAAACAATAGTATAGATATTGAAGTTAAGCATCTAAACCGTATGGTGAGTATGCTTTTCAAAATTACCGGTTTAGGTCGTTTTATCAATAAAGGTGGTAGTGATGCTAAAACAGTTACCGAACCGTTAAAACCTAAAGTAGTTGCCCCTGCCTCTGTAGAGAACAGTCAAGATGTCCGAGCTAATACGGGTGCTGAGCATGGTAAGTTAAACTTTGTTGCAACATTACAGACGGGTCAGCAGCTGACCGGTTGGTATTTGATGAATACCTATTTGCAGCGTAAGATGCAACGCGCTATTCATTTTGAACAATCGCAAAGTTTGGATACCAGTACACCCAGAGACTTGGCTTTTACCAACCCATTCGAAGCGTGTTCGATGGTTAAAAATAAGGGTTATATTCCGGTAATGCGGCCTGTTGGCGAAGCAGATGAAGTGGTTATTTTGGTGCGAGCGGATGAAAATATTGAAATTGAAGGACAGAAAAACACCAAGGTAGTGACCGCTAACGAACAAAGTTTTGTTTATCTATTAGGTCGTTTTCTGTGTGACGAAAGTGGCGCTGATTCGAGCACTTTTGATTTTGAATTTGCCGGAAATGAAATTAAAGCTTTGCAAATGTTAATTCGTAAGAAAGCAGATATGTTGTTCATGCTGAAAAAGACTTACGAAGGCCTATCTTCTTTTGCCAGGAGCAATGTGACTAAACTGGATGAAAGTATGACTGATTTTGCTTACCACTTATTTTGTGTTGCACCTTATATGAAAGATCAAGCGGATCAATTAGCAACCATTTTAACGGGTATGCAATCGGATGAAAAAGGCCAGCAAACCTTAAAAGATATTCAGTTTGAAGGTTGGTGTAAACCGGAAGGTGGTGAATTACAAATGTTACAAATGGTGTACGACAAGTATGTTGGATAGATTAAGTAGTTAGTTACGTTAAGCCTAGAGCGGCAAACTATAACCACCGACAGTATTTGGTACTTTCGGTGGTTTTTTTTATTTCGTAACCCATAAAAAAGCCCGCTCAAGAGCGGGCATTTATAATTTTTTTTATTATTTTTAAGTGTACGCTTTAGCTACCAAATTGGTACCTTGTTAAGCAGTTGTTATTGTTATTTTTAGAGCATTTTTCAGCTCTCCTCCTCTTATGCGGTCTTTCAACCGGGCTCAATCCTTGAGCTGGGCCTAGTATATATCAAAGAAATAAGCTTTGTCCAATAAAATTATTGAACTTTATTTAAGTCGTATTTAGGGCTGGATGTTTGGCGCTAATGAATAGCACTATATATTAAGCTTACTGGCTTTTTCCTCCAGAATAAAAAACCTCAATCGTTGATCCAGTATGGAGGATAAATAGAAATTAAGGTCTTTAGCTTTTAATGCCAATTTTGTTTGGGTGATCGCCTCTCGGGTTTGGCCGATAGCATAATAATATTCAGCCAGATAGCGGTGGGATTCTGCTTCCTGTTTTAAATCCCCATAAGCTTGGGCTAATAGTTTATTGACATAGGGTGTGCGTTTATTATCGTATTGCATCGGTAATAATAAGTCCCGGGCTGTTTTTGGGTGTCCGGTTCGTAACAATGTCGATAAATATTGAATTTTTATAGATTTATTATGTGGGAATTTTTTAGTAGCATTTTTATATAACTTTAATGCGGTAGCGTAGTTTTTTGCCTCATAAGCTGAACGCGCCAGTGCTGTGGTGAAATGTGCTTGATTAGGATAAAGCTTAATGAGTCCCTTAAATTTTTTGTTGGCTACAGTAAAGCGTTGTAACTTTAAATCAATTAAAGCCGAGCCATAAAGCGCGACAGCGCGTTGTTCGGAGGTTCCTTGATTTTGCAAAGTTTGAAAATACTTAGCAGAATCATTCAGGTTTTGAGATTCAAGCACCTTCAATTTGGCTTTGATGAGTTGGTAGGCTAAGGAGTCTGGAAATTGGCGATACGGATATTTCTCCGCCCGATCACGCGTGTCTGCAATCCGCGATACCGTCACTGGATGGGTGCGTAGAAATTCGGGTATACCCTGCCCGTAATAGCGGCTAGCCTGTTGTAGCCTTTCAAAAAATGTGGGCATGCCATTGGGGTCATATTTAGCCTTGGCCAGTGTTTGTATGCCTTCTCGATCGGCTTCTTTTTCGTTTTCGCGGGTAAAATTAATTTGATATTGAATCTGCCCTGCTTGTAAGGCAATTAAAGCCGCTTGTCCCAGCTCGGGGGATTGTGTTCCGACTAAAATTGCAGCCAGTGTTGCTGCCAGGAATGGAATTGAGAGTTTTGAAGAGGCTTCAAATGAGCGGTAGATATGGCGTTGAGTGACGTGCGCAACCTCGTGAGCCATCACCGAAGCCAATTCGCTTTCTGACTCTGTTTGCATAAAAAGACCAGAATTAATGCCAATATAGCCGCCTGGTCCGGCAAAGGCATTGATAGTTCTATCTCTAACCACAAAGAAGTGAAAAGGCTGTCCAGGAGAGTCGCTATTGGCAACTAAGCGGGAGCCGACAGAGGCAATATATTGTTGGATTTCAGCATCCTGATTAATGTTCAGCCGAGCCTGTATATGACGGAAAAATGCCTCACCTAGTGCTTTTTCTTGCACAGGTGTGATTAGTGTACCAGTAGACTCCCCAATATCTGGAAGGATGATTTCATCAGCGTTTTCAGCGACGGCATTAAATGATAACAGTAGCACTAAAAGAAACTGAATAGCAGAAAGAGGCATTAATGAATTCATGGCGTTTGGGACTGTGAATCTCCTTGTTTAGTTCCTGCTTAGGATGGTTTTCGGGATACTAGAATAGTAAAAAAGGTGGCGGGTGTTTATCCCCTTAAAAGTTGTTATCTCGACTGCAAGGAGACACTTTGACGTTTGATACACAAATTTATCAAATTTGAGCAAGGTTAATATAACGTAAATATTTACGAGTTCTGCAAGATTCTCGAGTATTAAACGTTATAGGGGTGCGCAGCTTGAAAGCCGTGGACTTTGGCCTTAGCTTTGAAAACCGGCACAGACCAGCCGCTATCGCTGGTTTCAACAAGGTGCTTGGCTAACCAAAGTGCTTGGCTACGTATGGGTAAAATAAAAGCGTAGATCTTGCCGTTTGGCAATTCTGCAACATCGCCAAGCGCATAGATGTTTTCGTTGCTGGTTTGCAGGTATTGATTGACCTGAATCCCTCGGCCCGTATTTAGACCCGCTAGTTCGGCAATTTCAGTGCGGGGCTTAAAGCCACAGGACACAATAACAGCATCAAATAAAGCTTGTTCTGGATTATCAATAGTTGTGATCGAGGTTTGATCGCCTATACTTTGAATATTTTGTACTGCTTGATTCAATAAAACCTTAACGCCGGTATCATCAAGAACCTTGATTAAGGTTTCAGAATCTTCAGTGACCAGTTGTCGTTCCATCAAGCGATCCATCGCGTGATAAAGAGTAACCTGGTCACCTGCTTTAGCAAGGTCAGAGGCTAACTCACAACCGATTAAACCGCCGCCAATAATGGCCCAGTGTGGCTTTTTGTGCTGATCTAATAAAGGTTGCCGTAACCGTCTCAGCTGTTTTAAATCTTTCAAGCTATTAAATAGGAAAAAGTCATCCTGATAAGCCTGAAAGGGTGGCGGAATAAAAGCCGCCGAACCTTGAGCCAATATTAATTTATCGTAACTCAATGTTTCTAATTCATGATTACCGCTGATGCTTACGGTCTGGCTATCAGTGGCAATCTGGGTGACTTCGACATCGCTGATGATGCAAATATTATGTTCCAGTAGGCTATCGAACGATTTTAGTACAATCGAATGTTCTATGTTTTCCTTACTAAAGCCATGAGAAAGCATGGGTCTGGAATAGTAGCCGCTGGTTTCCCAGGTTAATACGGTGATTTTAGCATCGGGCTCTAAAGATCGGTATTTCTCGGCAAAGGTGATGCCAGCAATGCCGGAGCCGACAATAATAATATGCATAGATTTAATTGAGCGAATATAGGTTATTGCATTAATTTAAAGTCTTCTTTGGTCGCGCCACACTCAGGGCAAGCCCATTCTTCCGGAATATCTACCCATAAAGTCCCCGGCTCAATACCGGAATCAGGATCACCCATGGCTTCATCATAAATATGGTCACAAACGGTACATTGGTATTTTTTAAAATCAGACATTATTACTCCCCTATTGATACTAAAAAGGTAAACGCAAACAACTTTAACAGGAATTATCTATTTTTACATGGTTTAAACTATTTGGGCTTCAAAAATTTTATGCGAGTCGTTAGGATTTGATACCGGCTTGCCAAATTTCTGATAAAGGTTTTCTTGGCGAAGGTTTTTCTTTGGCTTGAGTTTCTTCGGGCAGAGTATCGGGCGTATCAATGGCACCTAATGCAAAACCACAGACTAGTTCATAGTCTTGTTCGGATATATTTAAGCGAGGGCCAACAGCATCTCTTTTAATGCCACCCATACCGTGGGTGTATAAACCATATCGAGCGGCTTGTAAGGTTAACGACATCCAGGCAGCACCGCAATCAAAGCTAGCGAAACGATTGTCGTTATCATTATGGCTAAAGGTCTTTTTAGCAAAAATAAACCCTATTAAGCTGGCATTTTTTGCCCACAATTGATTCTTCTCCATCAGTAAGTCTACAAAAGTATCAAAATCCTCCGGTCCTGATGAAGTAACAAATAACCAGGGTTGCTGGTTAAAACAAGAAGGTGACCACCGCGCCGCATCAAAGATAGCGGTTAGCGTTGCTTTGGGTATTTCGGTTTTCTTGAAGGCTCTGGGTGACCAGCGCTGGGAAAACAAAGTATCAACACCAGTGGCCGGAGATCGGTCGCTAAAGTCGACGCTGTAGTCTGTAGTAAATGAATTCATATTGTGCCTCTATGTCTTAGTCTTTCCAAATGCTGACGATATTGGTGAAGTCATCGGTCCAGGATTTCATGCCAAAGTATAAAGGCATCTGTTGCCAGTTACCGAGTCGGCTTTGTTTTAGCGGTAGCAATGTTGATTCGTTTTTTGCCATCACCACCCAGTCGGTGGCAATAACCAGTGGTATGTCGGTTTTTGGTTTAAATTCTTGAATCAAGCTGGCGAATTTCATGGTTTTAGCGTGATCGGAAATCACTTTTTTCAAAGCTAGATGACGGTTTGTAATATGGAAAGCCAGTAAGCCATCTTGTTTTACTTTAGTGAAATACAATTTAAAGGCTTCTTGAGTTAACAAGTGGGTTGGAATCGAATCTGAGCTAAATGCATCGATAATCAATAAGTCCAGCGAGTGGTCGGGCTCTTCAATGATAGAAAGGCGAGCATCGCCGACTTTCATTACATGGTTTTTACCGCACTGTTGTAGATAAGTAAAATATTTTGGATTTTGGGCGACATCGACAATGTCGGGATCGAGCTCATAAAATTTCCATTGCTGAGATTTTTTTGCATAACAGGAGAGGGTGCCGGCACCTAAACCCACGACGGCAATATTCCAATGGTCATTTTGCTTATCATATTCCGAGAAAAATTGGCCAATCGGACCTGGGCGACTGAAATAGGTTAGCGGTGTTGTTCTCAAGTGTGCGGGTAATCGTTGGGCGCCGTGTTTAGTGGTGCCGTGATAAAACTCGTGAAATTTTTCGGGTTGTCCCTGTTCATTGAGTAGTTTGCTCTCGCGCACCGAAATCACCCCAAAAAAAGTCCGCTCTTGAAATAAGACGTTGGATAATAAACCGTGTAAACCGATAGTGAAGAAGATTAGGATTGCGGTAAATAAGGCCAAGCTCGAAGGTTGCTCACGAAAGCTGTAAATCAAACCTGTCATCAGAATTAGGGCGGCGCCAATCGGGTCTAAGTATTGCGGTAATTGATCAACACTCGCGTAAATAATCAACCCGGTTATTAACACAATGGCCGGAAAAATACTGTCGAACATTACTTGCTGTTGCCAAGGGCGTTGTGATTTGATTAACCGAGGTCGCAGCAGCAGGGCAGCTATGATCATGATCGGGTATTCGTAGACAGCATTAAAAACAAAAGGCGCAACAAAAGTATTAAACATACCGCCGAGCATGCCTGCAAACGACATGATTAAATAAAAATCGGTTAAATATTGAGTATGGGGTCGGTGTTTGGCGAGTTCGCCATGACAGACCATCACTGCTAAAAAGAAGGCTGATAAATGTAACGCCAAGTCCACCCAATAGGGCAGAATTGCCGGGTTAATAAAGGAATAAGCGATAAAGGGCAGCAATACCATCGGTTGCAGCTTGACCATTAAGCCATGAACTTTATCACCAAACTTGGAAAAGACGATGATAAAGGACAGCAAATATAAAGTCAGCGGAATAATCCAAAGCAGGGGTACCGAGGCAATATCGGTGCTGATGAAATTGGTCAAACCCAGTAACAGGCTGGATGGCACAAAGGCCAGTGCTAACCAGTAGAGTTTGGTCGACGTGGTGAGCGGTTCATCGGCTATATCTGGAGTGGGCGTTGTTTCATCTTTAGCGGCATGTATTTTCCACAGAGCAAAAGCACAGGCCAAAACCAGCACACAAAGAATAACGTAAGCAATCGCCCAATAAGTCTTTTGGTTGTCGAGACCGATATTGGGCTCAATTAGGAATGGATAACTTAATAATGCTAGTAGGCTGCCAATATTGCTGGCGGCATAGAGATAATAAGGATCATGACTGGTATGGTGGCCAATATTAGCAAACCATTTTTGCAGTAATGGAGAAGTGGTTGACACCACAAAAAAGGGCAGTCCTATCGAGAGTGTTAATATTCCAATTAGCCAGAATGTTGGGTCAGAATCGGTAGGTGGCACCGTATTTTCGGGTAAAGCTAAAGGTAATGCCAAAAAACTAATCAAAATAATGACGCCATGAATCAGAATTTGGCGTTGGTTATTTTGCCGGGTAGAAATTAAATGCGCGTATAAATAACCTAAAAACAAAATGGTTTGATAAAAAACCATGCAGGTGTTCCAGACCGCAGGCGACCCCCCTAAAAGTGGCAGAAGAATTTTGCCAAACATAGGTTGTAAGACAAACATGATTGAAGCACTGATAAATAAGGTCGCAGCAAACAACATAATGGTGGCAAAACTGCGTTCTGATTGATTATTCATATTTCTTTATGGCACTGGATTGTTTCCAGGCTAAGTTAAATTTAAGAGAATTAACAACCATAGACTGACAACAACATCAGTATTTATATGGAATGTACAATTCAATGAGTGAGTTTAAAAACAAACGTGTAATGATAAAGCATTTGCTGCATTAAAATAACAGCAGGCAGAAAAAAAGACGAGAACGGATGTCTTTTCTTTAGAATTCTTGGTTCGGGGTACTGCTTAAAACACTACAGAGCACTGATGTAAGTCGCTAGATTAGCTACATCTTGAGGGGATAGGGTTTGTGCAATTGAGCGCATGTTGCCGTGATCGCGTTGATTATTTTGATAATCTTTGAGTTGTTTACTGATATAGGCCGCTGTTAAACCCGCTAAGCGAGGGTAATTGCCACGGCCTTCTCCGCTAATACCGTGACAACCAATACAAGTATTATATCTGGAGTTACCAATTAGTAGAGGTTTAGCTTTCTTGGTAGTGTTTTTGGGTGCTCTGTTGGCAAAAAATGACGCTAGTTTAAGTATTTCTTGTTTATTGAGGGCTAACGCGCGCTTATTCATTTTCGGATGTTTACGCGAGCTATCTTGAAAAGCAATAAGCTGGCTGACCAAATAGGTCTGAGGCTGACCATCAAGATTCGGTTGCAGAGGATTAGTCGCAAGACCCGGAGCACTATGACAAGCTAAGCAAGATTCGGCGCTTATAGTCTTATCTTCAGATGCTGCAATAATTAGAGTAGAAAACAATATTAAAC
>VSKX01024813.1_pt1 | contig 12228 bp, 15 predicted proteins | sample 4799481 | NCBI WGS metagenome assembly VSKX01 (sample SAMN12179537, study PRJNA552185) | sponge metagenome | biome: deep-sea hydrothermal plumes; feature: spots directly above weak diffusing fluid; material: sea water; isolation source: sponge from the Swan site of a hydrothermal vent ...
AGCTAAAACTTGCCGTCACCTCTGTTGATGTTGATTTAACAGATGAGATTGTCGCAGAAATAGAAGCGGTGCATGCGCGCGCCCCTAATGTGTGTCCCTAATGTCCCCTTCCCCGCCCCAGTTAATGCAGGTGCTTTCTGCCGAAGAATACGAGGCGGCACTGCGCACATTAAACGGCTGGCACAAAATGGCGGAGCGCGAAGCGATAGAAAAGCAGTTTATCTTTGCCGATTTCGCCACCGCCTTTGCTTGGATGAGCCATATTGCTATCATCGCTGATAAGTTAGATCACCACCCCGAATGGTCTAATGTTTATAATCGGGTTGATGTGGTGCTGACCACCCATGATGCCAAAGGGATTACAGCCCGCGATATTACCCTCGCCCACCTTATGAATGAACACGCGCCGCACTAGATTAGAAGCAGATAGATGCTGAAAAAAAGTGATATTTGGGTGTTGGTTGGTCTGGTATTGCTTGCCTTTGCTGCCGCCGCTATACAAACACGCAGCCCCGCGCCGCCTGAAATTTTGCGGGATTATGACATTGCTATTCGTGCCACACTTATTAATTATATGGCGACAATACGCACAAAAACAAAAACGCTTAAAAAGAATGCGCTCCCTCTTCAGACACAATGCTATATCGCCCCCAACACAATACAAGGCATAGAAAACTGGCAGTTTGAAGGGCGGTCGCGCCTTATAAGGCGAGGTGGTATTAGAAATAGAGGCGTCAATAAAAACCGCCTACAATTGCTGACACTCACCACCACAAAGGGGCGCACTTTGCGCTTGCGCTTTATTATGAAAAAACACGAGAGTGAAAATCAAAAAATCTGGCGCATAAATAGCTGTGCCATCATTGGTGAATTACGCGATGCGTAACTTGATGCCTGACTCTATTCTCTAAATCTTATCAGGTTCTATCCCCTAGTTTTTATCCCCTAGTTTTATCTAGGCGCCATACGGATAGCACCATCAAGGCGCACATCTTCACCATTGAAGTAATTGATTTCACACATAGTTAAAGCGAGACGCGCATATTCTTCTGGCATACCCAAGCGTGAGGGATAAGGCACTTGCGCCCCTAAGGCTTGGCGCACATTTTCTGGCGCCCCCGCCAATAATGGTGTATCAAAAATGCCCGGCAATATCGTATTGACCCGAATACCCTCGCGCGATAAATCGCGCGCTATCGGCAAGGTCATACCGATGACACCCGCCTTTGATGCCGCATAAGAAGCCTGCCCGATTTGCCCATCTTCACCCGCCACCGAAGCCGTATTAACAATAGCGCCTCTGTCGCCACAGCCAAGCGGGTCTAGCGTCATCATACCCGCCGCCGATTTAGCAATGCACCGAAAAGTGCCAACCAGATTGATTTGGATAATAAGATTAAACGCCTCAAGCGGGAAATGTGAAATCGCCCCCGTTTCTTTATGGCGTGATGCCGTTTTTGCGGCATTGCCTGTGCCGGCGCAGTTAATCAAAATACGCTCCTGCCCTAGCGCTTGGCGAATATGGGCGAAACCCGCATCAACTTGGGCTTCGTCTGTGACATTAACCTCTGCAAAGGCCCCGCCTAGTTCTTTGGCAATGCTTTCGCCTTGCTCTTTATTGAGGTCAAAAATACCAATCTTGACACCCTGTGCCGCCAATGCCCGTGCCGTTGCCGCCCCTAGCCCTGAGGCACCACCTGTGATAATCGCTGTTATGTTTGAATCTAATTTCATGAGTCTTCTCCCTTTGTTCAAGTCGTTAATTTGTTGGTTAATCTACTCCCCGCTTTATTTCCCGCTTTATTTCCCGCTTTATTTCCCGCTTTATTTCCCACTTTATTTAGAGCGCACATTTAATATGACCTTACCCTTCACCTTGCGGTCGGACATATAACGCAATGCCGCCCCCGCCTCTGCCAGAGGATAACGAGCCGATATATGCGGCGCGATTTTACCCGCCTTATATAGCGCCATTAAATCTGCCAGATTCTGTTCATTGGCTTTTGGGTCACGCGCTACAAATGCCCCCCAGAATACCCCAACAATCTGACACGATTTCAATAAAGTTAGATTGAGGGGAATTTTAGGTATGTCGCCCGCCGCAAAGCCGATAACCAAATAACGCCCTTCCCAATTGATAGCGCGCAACGCTGGCTCAGCATAGGTGCCACCGACCGGATCATATATGACATCAGCACCCGCCCCATCGGTGAGGTCTTTAATCTGTGCAGAAAAAGCCCGTTGCGCATCTTTGTCCATAGCATCTGCTGGATAAAGCAAAGTCGCATCGGCGCCGTGTTCTTTACATAATGCTAGTTTTTCTGCTGTAGACGCCGCCGCGATAACATACGCCCCCGCCGCCTTGCCAAGTTCAACAGCCGCCAGCCCAACACCACCAGCCGCCCCCATCACTAATAATTTCTCACCAGCTTTTAAGACCGCCCTATCTTTCAAGCCATAATATGAAGTGCCATAGGTTAAAACCAATGCCGATGCCGTTTCCATATCCATAGCGTCGGGAATGGGAATACAACTCGTGGCAGGGATTGCCAGTTCTTCAACAAAGCCGCCATTACCACACGAACCAATAACCCTATCGCCCACTTTTAAGGTGCTGACACCTTCGCCGACTTCTTGGACGACACCCGCAACCTCGCCGCCCGGTGAGAAGGGCAAAGGCGGTTTGAACTGATATTTGTTCTCAATAATCAAAACATCGGGGAAATTAACCGCCGCCGCATGCACCGCTAAAACCACTTGCCCCGCTTCGGCGCTGGGTGATGGCACATCCTCTACCACTAATGATTCTGGTGGTCCGTAGTCTTTACATAAAACGGCTTTCATAATGTCGTCCTCCCTTTATATCGCGTGCTTTGCTTATTGCCTAATCTCGTGCTAGAGAATAGCATATAATGGCGATGTTTCAATATGGATAATAGGCCCGACCAAAAACGCGGCTATTTCGGCATTGGTATTGAAAATGCCAGTAAGCCGATGAATATGGGTAATCTGGTGCGCTCGGCTCACGCTTTTGGAGCACATTTCGTCTTCACCATCAATGCCCGCCAAGCCGTGACCCGCACCCATGCCGATACCTCCAAAACCGAAAAATCTCTGCCATGGTATGAATGGCAAGACACAAACGATATGGCATTGCCCCAGAATTGCCAACTCGTCGGGGTGGAACTATTAGAAGAAGCCATTGATCTACCCCATTTTGCCCACCCGCGTTGTGCGGCCTATGTGCTGGGCCCCGAACGCGGCAGCCTATCACCGGCACTGGTGGCACGATGCCAACACATTATCCGTATTCCGACACGATTTTGTATCAATGTGCAAATCGCCGGCGCGGTCGTTATGTATGACCGCCTGCTCTATCAAAGCAATAAAGCGCGTGCCTTGCACCATATATCTTAATTTTTATAATAGCGGCTTTTAATCTCTATGTGCATTTTTATACAAATCCTGTATAAGAGAAAAATGCGCTTATTCATTTTTACATTTACTTTTGCCCTTATCTTTGCAGGGATGGCTTCTATATCCGCGCCTGTGCTAGCGGGTGATTTGCAGCCTGTGGCGAAATATAAAGCATGGCGGCTTTTTGTGGCAGGCGAGGGCGGCGATAAAATCTGCACCATAATTGCTGAACCCGCCGCCTCCACCCCTAAATCTGTGCGCCGTGGTGATGTTTTTATCAGCGTTAATCATCGCCCCGCCCAACAGACTTTTTATGAAGTCGCCGTGCAAGTCGGCTATCCCTTCTCTGCCATATCAGAACCTTTTGCGACCATAGACTCTAATGTGTTTAAGTTTTTTTCAGGCGTGCAAGCCCATAATGATGCCGATGAATCGGCTTGGCTCTATCATTTAGAAGATGCCCCTAAAATGATAAAGGCGATGCGCGCCGGCTCTGCCCTTATTTTTAAGGGCACATCAGCGCGAGGCACCTTGGTAGAGGATAATTATTCCTTATTTGGATTCACCGCCGCCCTTGCCGCCCTTGATATGGCATGTGCGCAATTATAACGTGTCAATTTCATGGATATTAAACCCAACCTTATCGGCATAACCGCCCCTGAATTAGCGCAAAACTTGGCGGATATGGGAGTGCCCGCCGCACAAGTGAAGATGCGCCGCCGCCAAATATGGAGCTGGCTCTATGCGCATGGCGTGGAAGACATTGAAGCGATGCACACAATCAATAAGGATTTACGCGCCACCCTCGCCGACCATTATCGCCTAGAGCCGCTTAAAGTAGCCGAAGAGCAAATGTCAGATGATGGCACGATAAAATGGCTGTTCCAACTTGATGATGGCTTTCGGGTTGAGACGGTCTATATCCCCGAACCATCGCGTGGCACTTTATGTATATCGGCACAAGTGGGTTGCACTTTGAATTGTCGCTTTTGTCATACCGGCACACAAAAACTGGTGCGTAATCTAACAACGGCAGAGATTGTCGCCCAAGTGGTCACCGCCCGCCATATTCTAAAGGATTGGAGCCGCCATAATATAGAGGGTGCAAGCGCAGGCGCCAACATCAATCGCCATATCAGCAATGTCGTATGTATGGGTATGGGCGAGCCACTCTACAATGCCGAGAATATGGCAAAGGGCTTAAACATTATCAGCGATGGTGATGGCTTGGCATTATCGCGCCGCCGCATTACCCTATCAACGGCAGGGGTCGTGCCAGAAATAAAACCTATGGGTGAAAAAACAGGGGTGATGCTTGCCATATCACTACACGCCGTCAATGATGACCTGCGCAATGAACTGGTGCCAATCAATAAAAAATATCCCCTCGCTGAACTGCTGGCAGCATGTAAGCAATGGCCTAACCTATCCAATGCCAAACGCATTACCTTTGAATATGTTATGCTGGACGGCATCAATGATAGCGATGCCGAGGCACGGCAATTGGTGCGTTTGCTCGCCTCTATTCCCGCTAAAATCAATTTGATTCCGTTTAATCCATGGGCGGGTAGCCCCTATGAATGCGCGCCCCCCGAACGGGTTAAGGCGTTTGCCGATATTGTCAATAAAGCCGGCTATGCCAGCCCTGTGCGCCGCCCGCGTGGGCGTGATATTATGGCAGCCTGTGGGCAATTGCGCACGGCTGATGTCAAAAAATCTGCTGCCGAGAAAAGGCGCGAAGCAACGCCAGCTCCAGCGGGAGCGAGAGCGTAGCGAGAGCGCATAAAAGAGGGCGCGTAGCGGGAGCGCATAAAAGAGGGCGCGTAGCGGGAGCGCAAGAAAGAGCGTATAAGGCTTGAATAAACCCTGCTCTATGGTTATTAAAGAGATATGAGCAATATAAACAATAAAAGCACCATCAATAAAGTTGTGCTCGCCTATTCGGGGGGGCTGGATACCTCTGTCATTTTGAAATGGTTGCAGGATGTTTATGATTGTGAAGTGATTACCTTCACGGCTGATTTAGGGCAGTTTGATGATAGTGTAGAAGGGGCGGCAGAACTAGCAGAGACCCGCGCCAAAGCCGAACGGCTGGGCATTAAACATATTTATGTTGAAGATTTGCGCGAAGAATTTGTCCGTGATTATGTCTTCCCGATGTTTCGGGCGAATACCCTATATGAGGGGGTGTATTTGCTGGGCACAGCAATCGCCCGCCCTTTGATTGCCAAACGCCAGATTGAAATCGCCCAAGAGCTCGGGGCGCAAGCCGTCTGCCATGGCGCAACGGGGAAGGGTAATGATCAAATCCGTTTTGAACTGGGCTATTATGCCCTCGCCCCTGATATAAAAGTCATCGCCCCGTGGCGCGAATGGGATTTGGATTCGAGAGCAAAACTGATTGCCTATGCCGAGCAAAATCAAATCGCTGTGCCAAAAGATAAACGCGGCGAATCTCCCTTCTCTGTTGATGCCAATCTATTGCATATATCTTGCGAAGGCAAAGTGCTGGAAGACCCCGCCACCCCTGCCCCCGATTATATCTATCAACGCAGTTGCGCCCCCGAAGACGCCCCCGATAAAGCAACATTGGTGCATATCGGGTTTGAAAAAGGCGATGCCATAAGCATTGATGGCAAGACCTTAAGCCCTGCCGCCTTGCTGACCGCGTTGAATCAATTGGGGGGTGCCAATGGTATAGGGCGGCTGGATCTGGTTGAGAATCGCTTTGTCGGTATGAAATCACGCGGTGTTTATGAAACACCCGGCGGCACAATCTTGCTTGCCGCGCATCGTGCTATGGAAAGCCTAACCCTTGATAGCGGTGCAGCCCACCTGAAAGATGACCTTATGCCACGTTATGCGGCACTCATCTATAATGGGTTCTGGTTCTCCCCCGAACGCCAAATGCTACAAGCCTTGATTGATGAAAGCCAAGCCCACGTCAGGGGGGAAGTGGTGGTCAAACTCTATAAGGGTGGCGTCAGTATTGTTGGGCGCACATCATCGCAGTCGCTCTATTCTGCCGCCCATGTAACCTTTGAAGAAGATAGCGTCTATGACCAACACGATGCCGAAGGCTTTATCAAACTGAACGCCTTGCGGTTGAAATTACTTGCTTCTCGTAACAAGGGCACGTAATAGGGACAAGCAATAAATCAGGCAGTAAATAAATCTTCCACTGCCGCTTCCGCTAGCCCCGCTTGGCGTGCCGCCGCCACACAAGTATTGTGCATAAGCTGTGCCACAGTCATTGGCCCGACACCGCCCGGCACGGGTGTGATATAGGCAGCGTTTGCTGATGCCGCCTCAAAATCTACATCACCAATTAAGCGGGTCGTGCCGTCATCTTTCACAACACGATGAATACCAACATCAATAACCACGGCGCCTTTGCCTATCCACTCCCCTTTGACGAGATGCGGCACACCCGCCGCCGCCACTAAAATATCTGCCGCGCGTGCCAATGCCGCAAGGTTACGGGTATGGGAATGCGCCATAACAATCGTGGCATTCGCCGCCAGAAATAATTGCGCGACAGGTTTGCCAACCAAATTAGAGCGCCCGATAATGACCACATGCTTTCCCGTTAAATCGGGCACCACCGAACGTGCCAATTGCAAACAGCCTTGTGGGGTGCAAGAGGTCAAAGTCGGCAAACCCGCCGCGAGACGACCAGCATTTAAGGGGTGCAACCCATCAACATCTTTGGCGGGGTCAATGGCATTTATCACCGCTTGCTGGCTGATATGAGACGGCATAGGGAACTGCACCAATAGCCCATGGAGTGCAGTGTCATTATTTAAGCGCTCCACACACTTTAATAGGGCATCTTGTGTGGTGTCGCTTGGCAAAATATATTCGCGCGAGATTATGCCGACCTCATCACAGGCTTTGATTTTATTTTTTACATAGACTTGGCTTGCCGCATCATCACCGACCAAAACAACCGCCAAAGCAGGTTGTATCTTTGTGGCTTTATAAAATCGCGCCACGCCTTGCTTGACGCGCGCCCGTGTTTGGGCGGCAAGGGCTTTGCCATCTATGATATTAGCCCACGTTGTCCTATCCTTATCCAAGACTGGCCCATAAGAAATTGCGCAACAAGGATAACCCCAGCAACACAATCAAAGGCGATAAATCTAGCCCGCCCATATCGGGCAAAAGAGCACGGATAGGGCGATAGACAGGCTCGGTCAGTTGCCCCAATAAAACATAGAGCCGATAAATAAACGGATTCTTGATGTTGATAATATCAAAAGCAATCAACCAACTAGCAATGGCTGAAAGTATAATCACCCAAATATAAATACCAATCAAGTTATCAAATAGCTGAACAAGCGCAAACATCAATCAAAAGCCGCCTTACCATCTTCGCGCATATAAATGCTATTGCGCGGACGCGCCATAACTTCACGCAACATAGGCGCAAATGCCTCTAACGGCATGGACTCGTAACCAGGGTCAAATGCCGCTTGATCATATTGATGACAAAACTGCGCTGTATATTCAAAATGCTCGTGCCCGCGAAAGGATTCGCGCATATCTCTGTCCAGCCCAATATGGTGGAAGAAATAATAGCCTTGAAAAATACCATGATTTTGCATCATAAAATGATTGGCATCGCTGATAAATGGTTTCAACATTGCCGCCCCTAGTTCAGGGTGATTAAAAGTCGCCAGCAAATCCCCTATATCGTGTATGAGGGCGCAAACAACATATTCATTATCGCGGCCATCTTTGAAAGCCCGTGTTGCCGTTTGCAAACTATGCTCAAACCTATCAATGGCAAAGCCACCAAAATCACCCTGCAAAAGCTGCAAATGCGTCATAACACGGTCGGGTAAAGTTTTGGAAAATGTAGAAAAAGCCGCCGTGATTTTTTGATAATCATCTGCGGTGCCATCAACCATAGCGTGGAATCCTGCTTGTGCCTTTTCTTTCATATCTGTATCATCTAACATTGTCATTCCTCCTCTATAGGTGTGCCAAGTGTGCCTGAAATAAATAATTTTATCAATTGCCTTTTTCACCCCTTTTGGCTAGCCTCGCATTTACCCAATAAAGGGCTCAGCCATAGGGAGGCAAAAATGCTAGGATATGCAACAATCGGAACCAATGACCGCGAACGCGCCAATGCGTTCTATGACGAAATCTTCGGACTTTTAGGCGCCAAACGCCTATTCAATAACGAGCGCACCATCTATTGGGGCACAGATATGAGTAGCGGTATGATAGGGGTCGGCAGCCCCTCAGATGGAGGCACACCAAGTGCGGGCAATGGCGCTATGCTGGCACTGGCGGCGGGTAGCCATGAAATGGTCGATAAAATCTACGCCAAAGCCCTAGAATTGGGTGCCAGCGATGAAGGCGCACCCGGCGATAGAGGCAGTGGTTTTTATGGCGCTTACTTCCGCGACCAAGACGGCAATAAACTTGTCGCTTTCTCTATGGGTTAATAGCGGGGGGATAATAAAGAAGCGGCTAAATAATTATTTAGCAGGACGATTAGGAGAAGCGTAATTAGCGGGGCGCAAACCTTCCATATCATCATGGAACGCATAAAGTCGTGTCATAACGGCATTGATGCTCGCCTCGTCTAATGTTTTGGGCGGCGTGATGATATGCTCGCTTAACCCCGCCTGCCGCCGCGAGGCATCAACAAAGCCAAATATCACCGGCACTTGTGCCGCATGCGAGATACGCAAAAAACCCGTCTTCCAATGTGTTCTGGCACTGCGCGTGCCTTCGGGGGTGATGACCAACATAAAACGCGGCGCCTTATCAAACTCTTGCGCCACCCTCTTCACCAAGCCTATCGGGTTGGCACGATTAACAGGAATAACCCCGCAATAACGCAAAATAACACTGAGCGGCCACCAAAAAAAATTATCCTTAATCATAATATAAAGCGGTAAGTTCAAATCAAACGCCACCAATAAAAAAAGTATAAAATCCCAATTGGTAGTATGGGGCGCTGCCGTCAAAACACATTTATTGACACCATGCGGCAACTGCCCGACCGAACGCCACCCCAGAATCCGCAATATCAATCGCGATAAACCCCGTAAAATGGGCGACAAAAGCGGCGTGGTATATATCGTCAAACGAGCCATAGCCTATATTAAGGACAAACTATCTAAATGCAAAGCCTGATACGCAGAACGTTCCGCCATAGTCGCAAACATTTCATCTAAAAGGCGGGTGCCATGACGGCGGGTAAAACGCGGCTCTTCTATGGCGCTATGGGCGGCGGTGGCGACAAGGCGGGCGCAAAGTCCGACATCTGCATCTTCCACTTCAATCAATGTCTCGCTTAAAGGTTTGGTAATCACCACGTTGATACCACCCACATTTAAGACCAATCTATCACCCGCCATTTCATTGGAGGCGCGGATATTATATTGCTTGCCCGCGCGACAAAGCACAAAGGCGGCATCCATAATGCCCAATTGGGGATAAACGCCCAATGCCAACGCAAAAATAATATCGCTCTTTTCATCATAGCCATTGAAGAAGAAGCGGTCGTAGAAATTGCGATCGCCGCCAGAAAAAGCAAATGGCTCTGGGGTTTGGTGGAGGGGGTAATCATCGGCGGGTGTTAGCATTGGCAGTTCCCATAAAGTGAATTACATTGCAGAAATGCCGCCATCAATTTTGATTTCTGCCCCTGTAACAAACTTGCTCTCATCAGAAGCCAGATAAAGAATGGCATAGGCGACATCATTAGGCTCGCCTATTGTGCCGAGTGGCACTTGGCGGGCGAGTTTTTTTGTTAGTGCTTCTTTGCCAATATCGGCTGCCATACGATCTAAAATCGGCGTGTCTATAAATGTCGGATGCACACTATTGCTACGGATACGATAACCGCGTTTGGCACAATGCAACGCTACCGATTTTGATAAAAGCCAGACACCCGCTTTGGCAGAATTATAAGCCGCCATATTATGCCCCGCAATCAACCCGGCAATGGACGAGACATTAACAATCGCGCCCGGCGCATGCGCCCGCATAAGGGGAATGGCATATTTGCACCCTAGAAATACACTATCCACATCAACCTCATGGACGCGTTTCCAAGTGGCAAAGTCGGTGTCCTCAACGGTGGAGCCGCCACCAATACCGGCATTATTAACCAATATATTAAGACCACCCATATCTTCATGGGCGGCAGTGAGCACGGCTTGCCATTCTTTTTCTTGGGTGACATCGTGTTTATAGGCGAATGCTTCGCCGCCGACGGCTTTTATCATATCCACAGATTCAGCCGCGCCTGCGGTATCAATGTCTGTTATGGCGACTTTTGCCCCTTCTTTGGCAAAAAGTTGTGCGGTTGCCCGCCCTAGCCCCGATGCCGCCCCTGTTATAAGTGCCATTTTTCCCTGTAAGCGCATAATTTTTCTCCCTATGTTATATGCAAAGAAAAAGGGCGACACTTATTGCGGTGCCGCCCTTTCCTTTTGGTCGTGAAAGTAAGATTAACGACCTAGTTTTTTAATACTCGACGGCGTGTAGTATTCTGGCGTTAGATATTCTAAGCCTTCGTCAACGATATTAGCAGGGCGGTTTGATTTCATAGCCAAACCAAGATAACGACCAGCCAAAGTATCATAGGTGAATTCGCCACCTGTTGTGAAGCAAAGCCGTGAGTGTGGGCGGTAATCAGGTGCTTGACCTGCTTCTTGCACACGCCATAACTCGCCACGGCCGTCATAAAGTTCGGCAGCGGTGATTTGCCAGCTATCTTCGTCCAAGCGTAAGACACGGCGCGAATAAATATGACGCGAGCGTGGTCTTAGATTGCCTTCAACAACCCATTGGCGGCGCAGTTCATAGCGCATAGCGTCTGGGTTGGCGTGTCCCACTTGTAGGAGGGATTCATAAGGTGTGAGCACGGCACTATAGTTGTTTTGCTGAGAGAGTTTCTCAAACTTGCCAACTGCTGTCCAGTGATAGCGATCGGGGGCGCCATTATAACCATCATATTGGTCAGAAGTGGCAAGCGCATCGCCATTGGTGATTGGATTGTCATAAGCGATATTTGGCGCACGACGAACACGGCGTGTGCCTGGGCTATATGTCCATGCTTTGCGACCTTCACGAGCCATATTCAATGTTTCATGCACAAGCACAACCGAACCTGCACGACGCGCTGGCGCAGATGTGTGAGCAACAAAATAGATTGAGATATTGTTCAAATCTTCAGCGCGTGTGTATTGTGGGTCAGAGAAGGGAAACACAATCTCATCGCGGGTGAAGGTGAGGGTGTAATCGCCAGATGTTGTTGGCGCCGCATAGTTGAAGTCACGCGCCAAGCGTAAGCCCCGATAACGCAATGTATGGTTCCAGACCAGTTCAATCCCTGAAGAAGGAATCGGGAATGGTGATGTCATAAAGGCTTCTGAAATACCATTGCCATCATCAACCACTTTACCGACACGCGCATTGCGTTGAGCGCCTTTATTGACAAAGTCTGGAAAGGCACAAGTGCGGCGTGATGGATAGACATTCAAACGATAAGTGTCAGGATAAGTTTCCAGCATTTTGATTTGCCCTGCGGTGAGGACTTTGCTGTATCTACCCATATTTGCCGATGTCACGGTGTAGCGTTTTTTGTCGCTAGCGAAGGGGTCTGGTAGAGGGCCGCCTTCATAACCCTGCAAGAGGCGTGAGCCGTCTATGCCTTTGCCATTCCAAGCGGGGATACCTGATTTAGAACCAGCCTTTTCCGCCCCGACGGGGGTTAGGTCTTTACCGAGGCGTTTTGCAACATTCTCGGGGACGTCAGCCGTTGCCACACCAATGCTAACA
>VSKX01020467.1_pt1 | contig 12226 bp, 6 predicted proteins | sample 4799481 | NCBI WGS metagenome assembly VSKX01 (sample SAMN12179537, study PRJNA552185) | sponge metagenome | biome: deep-sea hydrothermal plumes; feature: spots directly above weak diffusing fluid; material: sea water; isolation source: sponge from the Swan site of a hydrothermal vent ...
ACCCAATTTATTCAAAAAATTTGCAGCTGACGTTAAAGCGTCAACTGGACTATTCCACAAATCTGGTTTTCCGTCTTTATCAGCATCAATCGCGTATTTTGCATACGTGCTCGGCATAAACTGCGTATGCCCCATTGCACCCGCCCAAGAACCTTTCATGTCCTTATAAGCGAAGTCATATTGTTGTTTAATTTTTAGTGCATGAATAAGCTCTTTTGTAAAATATTTTGCTCGTCTTGGATTACAAGCAAGTGTAACCAACGAGTCAATTACAGGCATTTTTCCTTTATATGAGCCATAGTTCGTTTCGAGTCCCCAAAAAGCCAATATATATTGCCCTGGAACACCGTATTCAACAGTAAGCTTATCTAATAATTGATGATGTTTCTTCCAAAGTTTTTTACCCTTTTGAATTCTCCAATTGGTAACACGCTTATTAAAGTAATCTGCAAAGGTGCTCGAAAATTCAGGCTGTTTTTTATCTAATTTGATCACTTGTGGCTTTGGCTTTACCAAAGCTAATGTTTCTTTGATTGTTTCGTTTGAAATACCTTCGGCTTTTGCTTTAATGGTTAACTTGGCGACACACGATTGAAAATCTGTCTCTGCAGCATTAATGCTCGAGACACTGAAAAAAAAGACTAATCCTAATACTTTTACTTTTTTCATTAACGATAAAACTCCATTACAACGTTCATCTACATTAGCATAACGATCAGGTATAATGTTTGCGAACATTAATTATCAATGAGAATACACTATGACAGAGAACACACCAACACCAGCAATTCCCGCAGCTAGGTTAACCTATTGATATTTATACGATTACACTAGTTCTAAACCGCAGTCTATTTTAAAGTATTTTTAATTATTTCAATGAGATAGCTTGGTTTGTTGTGGGAATCGCTGCACCAACACTGACCACTTTCGTCGCGAGTATCGAAGAAAGCCAGAAGCTTTGGGCATTACAAGACGAAACAGGTGAAGGTTGGGTTGTCTGTGACTCCCCTAATTTTGAAGACACAGATACAATGCCTATTTGGTCAAGTGAAAAATTAGCAAAAGAACATTGCATTGATGAATGGGAAGATTATAAGCCAGCTGCAATTACTGTGACTGAATACCTAGAATTTTGGGTAAGTGATCTAAATGATGATGACGTTATGGTCGGCATGGATTGGATGCACAACAATGACCATGCTGAAATTGACCCGATTGAACTTGCAAAGCATTTCGTCGAAATTGAAGCTGAAGCTGAGTCAGAAGATAATTAATTTGAATTAATTTATGATGAAGCTGTAATACTTTAATTTACAGCTTATATTATTTTTTTCAAGACATTACTTCAAGCCTATTATTAATAAACATTAATTATGTCCCGCAAAATATAATATATTTTTTTTGAATCGTTTACCTTAAAATTTATTTCTTTAGAGTCAGAAACATTAATAATAACTCTAGTGAATAACCATGAAAAGAACGATACCATTTACATTTATTTTATTAGCTACATTGTTTCCATTATACGTAAATGCAGCACCACAATGCGTTACAACCCAAGGAGATGGATCAAAGTCAGCACCAATTCAACTGAAAAATAATGAATTAATTTGCGAAATATCGATGCCCACTGATAGCACGATGTATTTTCAATATACTCTTGAAAATGATGCACCTTACGGCGTTTTCAACTTAGGCTATAACGATTCTAGTTCTGCACGATTGATGGCTAAATTAGATGGAATACCTACTGAAAACAAAAACGAACACGACTGTATAAGCTTACCTCCTACCATTGATGCTAGTGTGCATAACCTGAGTCCTAAAGTTAAGTATCAAAAATGCTTTATGGGGAAGATGAAAGCAGGTACTTGGTGGGTAGTAATTGATACACATGGTATTAATTTAAATGGTCAGGTAGAAAAAATTACTGGCGCGGCTGTTTTAGGGACTCTAATTCATCAAGCAGAATCATTTAATCCGTTTAATTTAAAATAGACTTTAGAATCATTCAGATCTAGCCATTCAAACTAATGAATGGCTTCAAATTAAATAGTTGTAAGCTCACCATCTAATCATTACACAAGTTCGAAACTACCGTCGTCATCTTCATCGGAGTACTTTATTTGTTCATCAGCTTTATTTAATCGAGCCAACTCTTCACTTCTACGTTGAGAAAATACAACTTCCATTTCGGTGTAATCAAGTTTATTTGTCTGGAGTTTTCCAATAAAACCTGATGATTTACTATTCTCTCTGACAAATTCAAAAATTGTTTTACCGCCTTTAATATCCTCTAAAGTATAAAGATCTTCATCAGACATAACGTCGAACAACGTTTGAACGACTGCAGGATGATTCGCCCTCACGGCAGCATGTAAAGCATTTTGACCGTTTTTATCATTTTTAGTAAGCAAATCAACCTTTAGACCTTTGGCTAAATATTGAACCATTCCAACATGACCCGCACGGCAAGCAACAATTAGTGGTGTATCTCCATCAAGAGCAAAATTGCCATCTACCTTCTCGGCATGAGCCTTTAATTTTACCCTCGTATTTAATATTTCGGGAGTTTTCTTGACGAGCGCTTTCATTGTTTCTACGTGTCCGTTATTAGCGACAATGTTTGTTAAGCTCATGCCATCAGAAGCTCTGGAAATATTAGTTACCTTTTCAAGTGCGTCTTTTGTGTAGCATTTAGTTAAATATTTAACAACTTCATGTTTCCCTTTAATACAAGCTAGAAACATTGGTTGGTTATTATTTTGTGTTAGATCAGCTTGTCTGAATAATAATTCTGTAATGACTCTGACACTACCAGATAAAACGGCCACCGTTAACGGTGTGTTTTTCGAACTTTCGTCAACATAAAAGTTACACGACATATTAGTACTCGTAAGTGCTCTTACTCCATCAAGGTTATCTCTTTTGATATATTCAATAAGGCACTGTCGCTTATCATACAGACTGAGATTTTCTGCTTCCTCAAGAGTTAATTCACTATATGCTTTATTTTGAACTTCTTTTATACCACCTAAGTTATACCCAGAATTCAAACTACTATAATATTTATATGACTCATGCTTTTTCCAATGTTCAGCTTTTAATGCTAATAACATTGCTGGCGTTGTACCTGAATTGTGAATATAACTTAAGAAATTTTGATCAAAAGTATCTAATTCTTTGACATCGACACTTGGCTGCGATAATAAATATTCCAAACAGGCTGTATCTTCACATTGGGCAGCAAAATGCATAACATTATGCTTACATTGGCTATGCTGAAATAGCACCCGAGACTCGCGCTTAGAGAATATAAACTTTAGAACATCAACGTTTCCATTACGAGCAGCGAGCATCGCACCAGTAATTCCTTTAGGGCCCCAAGGGTTTCTTTCAAAACTTGTATCCTCGCACTCATAGAGTACTTTGAGCATATCCAAGTTACCATTTTTACATACGATTATAATTGGGTGTGAGTAACCGACATCTTTGAAATTGTGATCGAATTTTAGTTTCAGTAAGGTATTGTTTAGCTTCAGACTTACCTGAAAAGCATGACCTTCATCGTCCATCCAATAACACTGCTGGCAAATTAGTTCCTTCTTCTTAGACTCGCTTAGTGCTGTTTGTAACACATCATTAGGCAGGTGGATTAATACATCAGGATCCGACAATAATTGTTCGTCTGTTTGCAAACCTTTTAATTCATTTAGCCTTATAATACATAGAGCTTTAAGTGCTGGATCAACTATTACTTCTGCTATTGTCCTAAGTTTTTGACAATCCGAGCTAGTTAAGCTCGATAACCAACCAGTTAGAGATTCAGAGGTTAATAACTTTGATATTCGATTTATACACTCTTTTCTCATCTCTACACAATTGGGATTTTCACTTGAAACAAGTAGACTATTTACAAAGGAAAAATCAATACAATCAGTTAAACTTTCAGTATTTAAAGCCGCATCTCTTAACAGTGAACCTGCAATATGGGGGTGCATTGATGATGCACATACTTGGTATTCACTCAAGGTTACTTTTTTTCGTTCCCCGCATTTATACTCCACAAAAAAGTGCAGAAAGTCACTCGTTACAATGTTACATCTATCTCGCTCACTTTTAATTTTACAAGTACCTACTGCAACAGGTTCAGGTTCATTTTCTTTTTTACACTTTGTAAAAGTAAAAATGTCCTTCGTTAATTGAGCTACCTTGTCACTGGAGTTTTCAATTTTTTGATCATCATTAAATAATTGTGTTTTGTAATCGTCGTTTCCCGTCAGTAATGTTAATTGTGTTAGTGCTATCTCATCATTAGGGTTCTGACTAAGCCGACTAACCAACTTTCCGGCAAGACGTAAAGAAAGGTATTGTTCACTTATTCTTGATAAAACAAACCTTGTTCGTTGAGTACACTCAGGTTCACTGTTTGGATTTGACTTTTTTTCGAGTCCAAACTTCGTCGCTACCACATTATAATCTGTTGCCGATGCCGTAGAACCATCTACATCTGCTTTATATAAATCAAAACTTCGACGGATTGCTCCTTTTGTTACATCAGAGACGAATTCTCTCGATTCTTTACATATATGGAGTATACCTAATGCCCTTGAAACACCACATAATTTAAAGTCAAAATCATCTTTGCTTGACGGTAATCTAAGAATAACCATTTCTTTAAGTGATTTATCCATAGTTGTATCGTTTAAACAACCGCTCAACTCTTCAAGTTGTGCTTGGTGCGAGGCATATAAAGTATCTTTACCTTCAGCGAAATGTGATTCGTCAACGTCATGGCAGTTTTCAGCAAACGCAATGAGCCCTTCCCTAATGCTTTCATTGTCGAACCACACACTATTCGCCAACTCAGAAAGAGTATTAGCCGCAGGACTTCGAATTTTTTCAACTTGCGATGAAGTCTTCATTTCTTTTAATTCAATTTCAGTTTTTTCATACGAAGATCTGTGTTCGTTTAAAGCTGTTGATCCTGACGCCATGAGATACTCCCATTTAAACTCCTATAAAATTAACTAAAAACAATTATTAAAATAATTTTTAGTTAACAACACTATTTCAACTGAAACATGCAATGAGTTTAAATATTATTAGTTAATCAAGGCGTTAAATTTAGCATCAAACAAATTTAAAGTATGAAGCCACCATGATAAGTTTATTAAGCTTAATTCACAGACACTTAACTTACTTGAAACTAAAGTGAGTTGGTGATAAATAAAGTAGATAATATTTTCAGATTAATTTCTAATTGAAGATATTAGTATAAAATTTAAGCTCGATGAGTCGCTCTAAAATTCACCGCTAATATGCGATCAATTTTAGAACTAAATATTAGCTTCATTAATACCGATTAAATCTTTAATTTAATACTGATGAATCAACTAATATTTCACGTAATCTCTGTTGCACTGTATCCACAAGAACATCTGGTTGGAATTTTGAAATAAATTTATTACAGCCAACTTTTTCAGCCATTGCATTGTTGAAGTCGCCACTCAGCGAAGTGTTTAAAACAATATATAAATCAGATAATTTTTTATCACTACGAACTTCATGAGATAATTTATAACCATCCATTTCTGGCATTTCAGCATCAGTAATCATAAGTAGCAGTTCATTGGCCACGTCAATACCCTGATCACGCCAATCTTGTAACATTTTGAATGCTTGCAACCCATCTGATGCTTCGATGACTTCAATGCCTAATGGACTGAGCGTGTCAGAGACTTGTCGACGTGCAGTGCTTGAATCATCAACGATTAACAATTTACGACCTATCATTTCAGCCAGTAAAGTTTCATCTAAAACACCATCAGACAATCTAATATCATAATCAATGATTTCGGCGAGTACTTTTTCAACATCGATAATAGAAACGAGTTTGTTTGCCCCTTCATGTTCTACACGAGTTATTGCCGTTAGGTATGTATTTTTACCTACCGTTTTTGGCGGAGGCAAAATGTCACTCCATGTCATATTGATGATATGCTCAACTTTGCCAACTAAAAAACCCTGCACGGTACGATTATATTCGGTGATAATTAAATTCGCATGCTCATCTGTCGCGAAGTGAGAAAATCCAATAGCTTTACGTAAATCAATAACTGGAATAGACACACCACGAATGTTGGCGACACCACTTATATGGGGATGACTGCCAGGCATCATATTGAGTCTAGGAAGCTTAACCACTTCTTTTACTTTAAAAACATTAATCGCGAATAATTGCGTTGCGTTAATTTTAAACAACAACAACTCTAATCGATTTTTCCCTACTAATTTCGTGCGCTGATCAACACTATCAAGAACTTTCGTCATGTTACTTCTCATGCTCCCTTAAATTTTGCTAATTCGTCGATTCTTATGTTTTTGAGTTTAGTGAACCTGAATAGCAAACAGTTATACTCATCATGTCTATCTAATTCATTTGAATGTAAATAAATTTATCATTTAAAATCAAAGCATTAACAGCAAAGATCACTACTTACAGCGTGAGTGAGTATTGAAACATATCCGATTAGACCTTAGCAAAATCGATAAGAGGAATTTTTATGAGTAAAGATTTTGTACATTCTCTTATTGTTATGGCTAACTAATCGTATACGCACTCTACATATTGAAGTATTTTGATAATATATGATTTATCGGCAAGAAAGCGTTGTTCTTTACCCTTTTATGAAAGGAAATTCTGGTGAAATAGTTTTGTTAAAATACCATATGTTATCTTGATATAAAGCAGATGAGAAAGTGCAATAAAAAAGGAGTTAACAATAACTCCTTAATATAATTAGCAGCTACAACTCCTAGTTTTGTGAAGCTCTGCTTATTTTGTAACCTGTTGGAGAATCAATATCAGCCTCGAGTACAAAGAACTGCTCTTTTGATTGTTCATCTAGTATCAATTCAAAATTTGAAAGTACGATATCACTACTGTCCTGCTTCGCTACAACAAAGACTTGATAGGTATTATTTAACAAAATAATTGATGTTGAATCTGTATATTGAACGGTTGATTTGTTTAAAGCCGTCTCAACTGTTTCATCACTTCTCACGAAGAAAAATTGTACACTAGTAAAGTCTTCATCATCTACTAAGTTAACCATTCGAATTGAGTGATCATAGATGCTTGCTCTGTTGCTATTTTCTACAACTAATGAGTTTATAGTGATTTCTACTTCATCAACCTCACCGTCGCCATCTTCATCAACATCACCGTCGCCATCATCATCGACATCATCTTCTTTTAAATAGAAAAATACGGTTTTATTAGTGTTTTCTGGCAATGTTAGCAAATGACTTCGCAAAATTGATACATCTGAATTAGCTACCGTTAAATCAATGCCATAATCCCCTTTTGGTAATGTTAAGCCTTCACTGTATTCACCAATTTGAAGAGAGCTAATTTCAGGGGTTTCATCGCTACTTCCAACAAATAAATCGAAGCTAGATTTGTAGTCAACTAATAGTTCATGCTCTGTAATTGCGTTATATACTTGAAATTTCGCTTCAGCATTAAAATCTGTATATTCGATTGTATTTGAACTTGTCACGAGATCTAATATATATGGAGATGAACCTGAGCCAAAGTTTTCACGAATAACCATCACGTACTGAGACGGATAAGAATAATTAATATCTTCAGACTGGAATAAAACTTCGTCACTTCCTGACTTAGTTATATAAAAAATATAATCATCTTGATCGAACTTCTTATTTTCTGATAGCTCTTTATTTGAAAAGCCACCAAACATTATCGCTTCATTAAACGTTTCATCAGATCTTGATATATATATATCTGCCCCTTCTTCATCAGGGTGCATATTTAATACACGCAAATTAAAAAGATCATCGTCTATGTCATCGTCATCATCGATAACGTCTATGTCGTAAATATTTACTTCTGGTTGTTCGATATTTTCACTTAATACAATTAACTGAATTGCATCTTTCCCAACATATAGCTCTCCCTCGCTAATTATTGCTAAATCATCACGTTGCTTGCTATCTTCATCTTGCCAGCCTAGTTCATAGAAGTAATTACCATCAGAAATTTCTTTATCTGATGTGGCTTTTCCATATTCAACTCCACTGTATGTGGTTTCGAAATCATCTTCGTCATCGTCGTCGATATTTTCATCTATTGTTAAAAATACTTCAGGCGCATTTTTTGATGCATTATAAAACTTAACATATCCATTACCATCAGAGTCCGAACCACAGCCAGACAATCCAACAATAGAAAGAATAATTAAAAATTTTGATTTTTTCACACACGAAAATATACTGTTATCCAGATTCATATTCCAATCCATATAATATTTTTAGATCCTGCTTAAAAATAAACAGTAGATAATTAAAAAACATACTGACTAGTACGTTTAAATATTTCTTACTCCTAGTAGAGTAATGGCAGAGTTATTAGTTCAAAAAAATATTACATATTTCAAAAATACATTTATTAAATATTAATTATAACATTTAATAAACAAAAGACACTGTAGTTAAATAATTTCTACATCTTAATTAACAAATAACAAACAAAAGTTGTAAGCACTAACATTCTATCTATTTACTTAGTATTTATGCTGTTATTCTGTCACGGGCTCTTATTTCAGCTAGGTGAATTTTATCAAAAAGTTGTTTAAGGTTTATATCGCTCTTCTCTGGAGGGAATATCAGTGATAGATCATCTGTAGAATCACGTAATCTCTTTTTCTCCTCTGAGATTTGACTTTGAACATTCGCTATTGGTCTATTCAAAGCCTCTTTACCACGGAGCCCTAACCATTTAAGCACTTTAAATCGACTATCCATTGTTGACAATAAGTTTTCTTTAGCTTCCCTAATCAGTTGTTCCTGCTCGTTAAGATCTTTAAGCTCGAGTATCATTTTTTCAAGTAAAAAACTCTCCAAAGCAAGTCCACTTGATGAGTCCGCACTCATATATTCTAGTGCCTTATGATATCCAGTCATAGATCTTACGATCACATCTGAAACTTTTTTTATTTCTGCAAAGTTACTAAATTGGCTAGAGAAAAATACTAATTCGTCAACTTGAACGAGCGGGTTAACTTCTAACCAACTTTTTGAGCTTTCGATATCAATGATTTTATAGCTCTGATCTGAAATTTCTTCCTGCATTTTTCTATGCAGTTGTGATATTTGATCTCTTAATTTTTTACATTTTTTACCTAAGAAACAAGCCCTTTGAATTATTTTTCTTGATGAATAAATATCTGCACTCGTTGCATCAGTCCAAATTTGAGCTTTCTCTATATTTGTCGTTGATTCTAAAAGTGCTCTATGCCTGTATGTATCTCCATTTTTTGTATCACCATTTCTATAGTGTCGAATGGCCTTACCTAACTCAACCTCCCAAGCACTAAGCACATATTCTCTGTCTGCTGTTCTTGCAGTCACCTCAATGGCTATAGATTCAGGTGTAACTTGCCCAGTCTGATCATCCACGGATAAACTAGCTTCAACCTCTGACGTTTTCATTTTTGACCTACTTCGCTTAGCTTCCAATTGGTCAAATTTATCTTCAAATACTTTATGCTGAGCTAATATTTCGGTAGTTAATTCTTTTTTCTTACTATTTGCATCATTTTGCACTTTACGAGCACTGTCCATCGCACTAACAAGCAATATTTGCAGCTCTTTATCGATATCAGGATAACCTTTACGAAAATCGTTGACTAAATCCAACAATATCACTGCAGCGTTATAATGCTCAGGACTTCCTTGATATGGATAGTTTATAGCTGTTTGAAGTAGACTTAACAAAAATATGCTTCGCGTTGTAAAACTTTCATTTTCGTCTGTTTCTTTACTGAAAATTAGACAATTTTTCAATTGCGGCATCAAACTGATTATTGCGAAACAAATTTCAAATTCACCGGAATAAATCCCTCTTTTCAGACAAAGAGATAGTGCAGTCAACATGCATTCATAAACATCTGATTCATGCTTCATTTCTCGAAAAGAAGACGTCGATAGCATGGTTAAAAAAGTATGACTTAATAGATGCCACGTTTTAGTATTAACATCAGATCTTTCAGTTTCATCAGAGACATAAACAATAGCAATAGACAAAGATTGCAATAACTCTCTAAATTTTTCATGTCCATTTTTTACATAACCTGAATAATGAATATATTTCAATATTGAAGTTGAAATAATTTCACTTATTTGCAACCTTTTCGTCGGATTTATAACTGTATCTTGATTTATGAATCGTATCGCATTATCTGCGATTGAATAATTACAATCGGCTAAATCTTCATATCTTTTTAGTTTTAGATTACTTTTTTTATCTTTATATACATTTGGAGGCATTCGATTTTGTTTCAGACTTTGCGTTGAATACAAGAAGCGTAACTCTCCTACATAGGGTATTTGCCCGCCCCCCGCACTTTGTATAAAGCCTTGCCTTTCGAGTAAATATAATTCACCACATTTTTTTGAAATTACAGGGCAGAAATTGCTTACAAATAATACAAGCTGTTCTTTATGTAAGGTTATAGCTTCGTCTTCTTCAGAATTCCCGAATATATCTATAAGTGTCTCTTCAATTGCTCTACTTTCACTTCGATCAAACTTTTTTTTTGTTAATGATTTAGGGTTGTATTCATCGCATGCTCTAGTGACTATTTTTTCCCTTTGTCCTTTTACTTTATTTGGTGATAATTGCGCTGCTGAATAAAAAGCTTCTTTTATGCTCATCTGTACTTCAACTACTGATTGGTTATGCCTACATAAACTAGAGAGATTCAGCTGTATAATCCGTTTAGACGGTAGGTGTTTCGCGGAAGCTTGCTCTGCTAATAATGAATCAGCTTGGGAAGTTGCATTACGCCAGAGGGTTACTAGCACCGTAAACCTCCAATCATCTATGTAATCATTATTGCAATTGTGGTCAATAAACTCTTTGACCTGTCGTAATACATTTGGATCACAACATCCACCACTGAGTTGTCCAATCAACCATGTTAATTCTGATTCATCTCTATTAAAAAAATATATGGGGATTGAAACAGGATTACCTTTAGCTTTCAAATCACAATGAATACCTCTAAATAATCGCTCAGATTCATTTGCTGGACGTATTAATTTTACAGACAAAAATGGCCTATCATTCAGGCAATACAGTATGTTCGTAAGGTACTCTTTCGTGTGTGATATCAACTTTATCGCGGTTAATTCTGAAGATTGATTATGCTTTTTACGTTCGAATTTTATAGCTTGAAATGCTGTTTGTTCAGCTTCATGCAACTCCTCCGCTGATTCTACATACACATTCAGTGAACACTTTCCTCTTGATTCAATACCTATTAAGCTATTTACCCCATTGACATCACATTGCTGTTTCATAAGCGTTTCAGCAATTGCACCACCAAACTGTGGAGAATTCATGCGAGAAGAACTCTTCAACGCAAGAAAACGAAAAAGATTATTAACAATACTGTCTTTAAATATTTCGGCAGAAGGATCTTCAACATTCGGTAATGTAAGGTTTAATTCACGAACTGCTTTAACCAAGTAAGCGTTATCTTTTAATTGATGTGTTTCACCTGCTTTTTTCTCAACATCACCTTCCGTTTTTCTTATATCTTCAGCAGGTAATAAGCACTTAAAATGAAAGCAGTCTTCAGGAACGGAGCGTTTCGTTACATTATGAAAGCAATCTATACATGAATAATGCTTTTCTGTAACCATAGTGCCGACTTTTACTATATATTTGTCGTTCCACGCAGTATCTCCATTAACTGAAACTGTTACCAAGAATTGAGTATTATCAACTTCGTTGAACAACTGACATATCGACATATCCTGCTTTGTCACTGCTTCCAATAGTCTACAACCTTAAAGTCAAATGAGTAATATCGATTATTCACTTGATAAGGTAAAGAAGATTGTTGTTAACTAAATGAAATTTAATCTTAAATTTTTCTACTCATTTATAAGTTTAACCTAACAACAAGTATCTATGACTGATGTTTGAGCAATCATTAGTGTGCTTCATAAATAAAGTAGTCCGGATTAGATAATAAAATTATATTTAGTTTTTACTCGATGCTGCAGTTTTTAGATCTTGATAAAAAGTTGATTTGATCATAGAGGTCAAACTCCTGTTATGACTCCTACGCTAAGGCATCCGAAGCATAATCAGCATCACAACAGCAGTTTGATATGGTAGATTGCTCTCAGA
>VSKX01066501.1_pt1 | contig 12226 bp, 9 predicted proteins | sample 4799481 | NCBI WGS metagenome assembly VSKX01 (sample SAMN12179537, study PRJNA552185) | sponge metagenome | biome: deep-sea hydrothermal plumes; feature: spots directly above weak diffusing fluid; material: sea water; isolation source: sponge from the Swan site of a hydrothermal vent ...
TGATTTTGACTAAGCGGCTATATTCGAAACGCGGAATCTATAGGAAAGTTTAGGAAATCTCTATGAAATCTCATGAAATCCCATGAATCTCACAAGATTCCGGAATCTCGTACAGAAAATGTGGCCGTTGCCGACCCCTCGGCTCCAGCATCATGTTATAAACCAACAATAATTACAACAAAGTTAGCTTAGCAAAGTTAGCTCACGTCCAAACACACTGTAGCCAATCCAACAGACCACTTTGCGATAGGTCGTCTTAGCACAGGGCCATAGAAATACGGTGAGCACTAGACACACTACACTGGCCAGTAGACCACTCGCCACGAACACATAGGCGAAGGTGACAGCAAAGAAGAGTCGGACCAGAATGAACGGCGACAGCATGATAGGAACATGAAAGGTCTGATCCTGGAGAGTCGAGTCTGAGCTGACTCGAACTCTACTTGTAGTCTCAAGATTCAGAATCAAAATAAATGACGCAACTGTGACTAAACTGGGGGGCAGGGCCAGCCGGTATCCGCCGATCTTTACCATACCACGTGTCGAAAAATGGCTTTCTGGCAATCACTAAAGACAATTGCGCCTGTGTTTAGGGCGCCTAATCTCAGGAAGGTGTCTGTTAGTGGCACTTGGACAAGTAAGCTCCTTCACATCACAGCTAACACTGTGTTAGTTACTATTGCTTTCCAGGATGCTTGCGTTGGCTGTCTGAAGAAGGAAATGATTCACTCAGTGAAGAACCAAACTTCTTCATCGATGATGAGACCATGAATATCATCAGGTAAGAAGTTAGTAAGACCTCTATTAATGCCGCCTCTCCAAATATGCGACACCTGGCAACGAGGTAGCTAATGTGGGTGTTCCTGTATACTCTAATGGGGCTCCTCCTGTATACGTACTCTAATGGGGCTCCTCCTGTATACGTACTCTAATGGGGCTCCTCATCATGGAAGGTATGGCTTCAATCTGCAGCAACCACACAAATAAGACCCACGAATTGAATAACTATTGGAGAACTACCCGCTATACGGTATCAATTCAACGTGTTTTTCATACATAGTATCATTTAACGTAATGTGTTGCGTTACTTAGAGGTATTATACAGTAGCTAGGGTGTAAAGCCTTCCTGAAAATATTTTGTTACCTTTTTTCTGTTTCTGCAGTCCCAAAAGAGGTATGACTGATCCGAGAGACATCCCTGTGCTCGTTAGAGACCAACACACCCCCACTTCTGACACACCCTCAGACTCCACGCCCACACATTGTAGCGACGGCTCCCTGCCTGTGGTTAGAATGAGGGCTAAGGGTAGGTGGCATCAGAAATTACCTATAGTGCACATCAAGGCTACTTACAACAATACCATATACACTATCACCGATAGCAGTGGACAAGTACTGGCATGGACATCAGCAGTGAGTCAGTGAACTAAAAATTATGTGTCTGCGTATCTACATTATTTTATATTTTATCTAGCTACCGTATATTTTCACGGGGTGCTAATTTTCATAGATTTGTGTGTTTGTGAAATTAGAAATTCACGTGTGCAGTGGGTTGAGGTCGCCTGCGTGAAAATAGAAATCGTGAACAATTCTGCTAATGGACCTGTGGTTGTCAAGAATGAAAAATTAAATATAATTATATGGCGTCCGTATGTAATGTAGTATGTAGTATAATTTATGTAATAGAGGGCTCGTCGCGCTTAAAAATCCCCGAATGCAGCTTTAACTTTAAAGGTAATCGATACCCACCAGCTAATATTTTGCGCTATGCGGTATGTCAACTTTTTTGACAAGTTGATATCTCAATATTTTTGATTTTTGACAACCTGATATAATATACCATGTCGATTATATTTCCTTGCTTTCACTAGGGTAGTGTTGGTTTCAAGAATGCTCGTCGAGGGACAACTTTTGCATCCCAGTCTGCTGCAATGACAGCTGCCCAAGTAAGTCTCCCCTTCCTTTTTTTCCTAAAGCCTAGTTCACAATATGACGCTGGAGCTTGCGTAGCGACGGAGTAGACCCAGGTTCTACGTAAACGTTTCTGGACGCTCACGACGCTATGCAAGCTCCAGCGTCATATCAGTATGAACCGGGCTTAAAGCGTGGTTCACAATGATTATGACGCTGGAACTTACGCACAAACAGAACAGAACAGTGTGCTTCTATTCCAGCATAGCGTCAGCGTTTGTCATAATTATAATTATTGTGAACCAGCCACTCATAGAACTTTCCACATTATCACAATACGTATGTTAGTAGCTTTCATTTTGCACATGTATTCATTATTCATTCTCACCGTATAGAAAGCACGTGAGCTGGGTTTCCAAAAGGTGCAAGTGAGGATCAAAGGCCCAGGTCCTGGTAGACAGGTGAGCCTTTCACAACAATACTGATTCTTTAATTAACAATTAAGGCACTGTATAGTCGCCTAATTGCTGCTATAAATAGATCATCACATGCACGCAAAGGCTCGTGCATGTTTTCTTTGTAGCCTCCACTAACTATGACGTTTTACTTCAGCATTTCTATTCAGAGGCTGCCTATATAGTGCTACAGTGCCTTTAACAAGGCATTATTTGGAGGAAATACACAATAAAATGATACAATTTTGATGGTTTGCCTTAGCCAGGACTATTCATTGTATTATTTTCATGGTTGACTTCCTGTCATGTTCAATATCTACGCTGGTTGCTAGTATAGCCGGAAATATTGGCGGTCATTATATTTGGCGGAAGAGCCATAAATTAGGCATAAATAATATTGGCGAAATTTAATTTGGCGCTTGTCAGTAGCTGTACACATCGGAAAGCATGCGTTATGACCAGTAATTAATGTTGGCGGATTATTAATGTTGGCGGATTTAATATTGACGATCTCGAACCAGATCGCCAAATTTTCCGGCTATACGGTATATAGTATTCTCAATAGCGGACGCTTTGTCCTTTATTGAGGCGTTTGCTGTTGTATAGTAAAAGCATGTTGAGAGCAGTGTCCACTGTTACAGTAGTGAGATATCCCCTACACAAGGGTCCTATTTTAAGATAGGCTTGAAAGAGTGTGTTTTGTTTTTGTGCACTGTAGCCATCCATTAAAGGGCTGGAGGGAGGTGGTCTAGAGATAGTCTCAATACAGGACGTTACTGGGGTCCCTCACAACGGTTGCAGACCCAGGAAAGGAAGGAGACTTTAACTGACTTTGTTTCCTCCCTCGATAACAAACACTTTGGTTCCGGGAGCTCTGTCCTTTAATGGTTGTTGTATAGTAATCATGTTTGCCATTGTCACCATAATATTATCAGTGTGGTGGTTTTGTAATTTAATATAAAATTGTGTATGTGGTGCAGTTACCTCCCTCAATAACAACACTTTGTTTCCGGGAGCTCGTCCTTTAATGGTTGTTGTATAGTAATCATGTTTGACACTGAGACTAAAAAACATTACGCCCTATAGGTGAGCGTGTCCGTTCAAGTTTACTATACATATGTACAGTACACTACAATAACCAAAAACAAATGCGTATAAACACAGGATACGATCAAAAGAAGCTGTATTTATATTTACAGTACAATAACCAAAAACAAATACAGGAATACGATCAAAAGAAGCTATCTAGTTTCTCAGCACTGGCTGCTTTGCCTCTCCTAGTTCTACCACCATTCTGTCCCTCTCTGTTGGGACGAGACGTTCTCAACTGTTGCTTGCGTCGTTTGGCAACACTCCTCTTGACTAGCTCTCTCACAACACCAGCGTTGTCATCGTGCAGATAACTCGTAGCAGACTCAGCAACTGCACATTGTGCATCACCTACGAAAATACAAAAACTAGTTGGACACTGTATCTAACGAGGGTGCAACAAATGTTTCGAGGAGCAAAGATTGGTTATCTAAAACACTTTCACGATTTTACTTTCGTGCAGAAGGGGCTTATTGTAATGACGTCAATATACATTCCAATTTTGTGGATTAAAACATTTCACGGATGGAGTTTTATTTGTGAAAAACACGGAAGTTATATAGTTGTCGAAACGTTCTAGCTACCTTATTGTTACTATTGTAGACGGGTACTAATTTTAGCGAATTTTAGCGATTTCGTGATTATCGCTAAATTTTGTCCGCGTTAATAAAACATTTTGTCCACGTTTCTAACTATGTTGTGTTGAATTTGGTTAATTTGGTGCGAATCGCCAAAATGAGTACCATAAAAACGAAAAAAATCTGAAAACGCCAAAATTACTACCCGTCTACAATAAGGTATACGGTATTTGCTAAAGAGAAGCCAAGAGTACAAATTACCTTTGTCGGATGATATCACAGAGAGCTCGTCTCTGAATGGCCGGTGGATTTTGTTCAATTTGCCCAGCTCTTCTAGCTCCCGTTCTTGACCACACCCACTAACCTCAGAGTCAGTCTCGTCACTAGACTCACTCCCCGTAGAGCTCACCGAGTTTTTTCGAGGAGGAGGAGGGGATTCAACTTCTGTTGTTGCGTGTGATAACTCTGTCAAAGGACTCTCTGTAGAGGGCTGTTCAATAGCTTCGTCAGGATCATCAAGGCAACTTGCTCCCTCATCTCCACTCGCTTGGCTGTCCGTCAACAAGGTAGCCTGAAATGAGAGAGAAGCTAGAGCACCAGGAACAAAGTTACAATACACGCTTGCCAATAGCCGACAGGCGGCACACACAAAAACACCTAGCCAAGTCTACATCAACCCATAGAACTCTCTAACTACTACTACAAGTGTTTATAGACTACACCCCACTGGCAGTCACCCACTGGCAGTCACTCACCTGCTCCAGACTCTCCTGCATATCTCTTGAGAAGCCACTGGCAGACACTTCAGTGTCCAGACTCTCAGACAGGCTGCAGTGGGAGGTCAGAGGTCAGACAGTCTCACAACTAGCAGACAACCACATACAGTACACACACTTTGACACAAGAGCGCCACCACATATATAATTATATATACACATGTATTGCTCAAATGGCTAGCCTTGCCAGGTACATGTATATACACACTATGCATACTCCAATCAATCAGGTATCAGTATCAAGCTCAATCAGGTATCAAGCTCAAGAAGCTAACCTTGCATGTACACAGTATACACCACTCAAGATATTCACATAAGTACCGTCAAGAGTGTATTAACAGTTAATACACTCTAGAGAATGTTTCAAGGACTATAACTTTCGCGTTTTTCATGAATGAAACTCTGTCCGCGAAAGTTTTAATCCACGAAATTGGAATGTGTATTGACGTCATTACGATACCCCTTCCGCACGAAACTAAAAGTGTTAATTTTTAGATAGTCATCCGTGAAAGGTTTGCCCCTCGAAACATTTTAGTATTATGGTGCTCTATAATAATTATGTGCTCACACAATGTCAGAGAGGGAGGGGAACAAATGACTCTCGTAAGAGAACTTCTTCTTAAAGAAGTTCCGAATACATTGGACATCTCTCTCAAAGTACCTGTAGGGAACAACAGCATAGCAGTAAAGGCCAATCAAAGAGCTACTGAATGTAGTTTCAAAATAGGACACTCCAAACTCTAGTTATAGGCCTTCAAAGTTAACTGCCCGAACAGCTCGGTTTCAGCAAAAATGCGCAAAGGTCCATGCTCAAATAGGGTGGCCAATCTATTAAAAAGGGCTATGAAGAGCTAAAAGTATACTGAATGCACATTTTAGTTTTGAAATAGGACATACATGTATTCCAAACACAAGCTATGGGCTCTCAAAGGTATTGTGATGTGTGTGTGTGTGTGTGTCGGCTATCTATACACAGAGAGTGCACGGTGGTGAGTAGGAGACACTGGCAATTTCCATGTCCATTATAGTCTCATTATCTGGTCTTTGATGCTGGCTCTCATGTAGCAATTAGAAGGACAGGTAATGAACAAGGGAAGCTACACACGCATTTGGCAACTGTTTCAAATGCGTGTGGGATGTATATGGGGACAATTGTAGTAATAGGACAGTTTAAGGCAGCCTAATCGATGGATTGAACTGTTAAAAGCCACAGCTGGTGCTCCTACGAACACGGTAGCTGCACACTCTAGATCTGTCTAGAAAACTTGAGAGGAGGCTTTTAACAGCCTCAGCCTTTAATGGCTATGGTGTTAGTCATACCTAGTGGACATTAGATGGTGGTTAATTTCCCTGAGAGGTGGCCACCGACCAGTGTAGACAGAATCATGCACACACAACCAACACTTACTGCTTACACTACAAAGTTTACAGTGCATGCCTACCTATGTACTATTTCCAAGGTCTTACTAGTGCACATGCACTGTAAATAGGGACACATCACATAATTATATAAAAACCTAATTTCTTGTTGTTTTGTAGACTTAGAAAAAAAAAACTAACATTTAGTGGCTTAGCTAACACACAAGTCATACCACAAAAGAAATATAAAAACATTACCTCAGGTAATGAATGACTCAATTTTCAGTTTTGATTCCACGAAATACCCACTAATGAAAGTGCTACTAACGAAAGTGTAATTTTGAGGTAACTTACCACTGAGCATTGCAATGGGAAGTGGAGACCATCTGGGGGAAGTCAATCACTGTGGGGACGTCCCTCTCGTTAAGTAGAATGTTGAACTCGTTAAAGTCGCAGTGGATGAGTCCGTAACTTGCCAGCTGTACGATGAGCTCCATGAGAGTGCTGTACAGTGCTGATGGGTCCGCTACATCGTTCACTTGACAACTGTGTGTGTGTGTCATTTAGAATTTTGAACAGGGAACTTGCTGTCTGCACTCGACTCTGCGTATGTGCATATATGCACTGTTATGGATGTGATTGCCAATCATATCTCCAGCTTAGGGAAGAAATTGACAGGCCAGGCCAGTAGAAAAATGGTGACCAGTTTCATCATTTTTTTAATGATGCAAGGTTTATTTATACTCGAGAGCCAATGCACGGACTTTCTGCCTCCCCTTATTCCTCAAACATTGCAATTTACCATCCCAGGTCTACATGTCTGAATGAGCAACCCTGGACTGTGTGGGTGTGTGTGGTTTATGTGATGCAACGTGATTGAGAGAGGCAATGGGGTCAAGCAGTAGCCAAGACCAAACAAATTGACACAAAGCTAACGTAGTCACTAACAACTATTCCCACAATGGCAGTAAAGCCTAGTTCACAATATGACACTGGAGCTTGCGTAGCGTTAAAAACGCTCGAGTAGACCCAGGTTCTACTCGAGCCTTTCTGGACGCTCACGATGCTACGCAAGCCCGAGCGTCATATTGTGAACCAGGCTTTTAGAGTCACAGCATACGTCAGAAACATACGTATTGTGGGTGTGGTTACTCACAGGGGGTATCCACCTAACAGCTGCATCACCACACAGTGTCTGTTGAAGTCCACGGGACGGGGCACAGGGAAGTCACGATCGTAAAGAGCCTGCAAACAAATGAGTAATCAGCAGATGAGGAATTTTGTTGTTGACCAATTCCACTCTCCATTTCCCCCATGAACAAACAGTCACCCTCCAGGGGATTGCAAACAACATTACATGATTGTGTGTATGAATGAGCTGGCAAATAATCATTGAATCCCACTACAAAAACAAACTTGATTTTTGCCCCTAATCATAATTATGCCAATACACTAATGTATCTACTTATAAATCTACTATGAAATCGTGCAGTCTTTACTCAAGTCCTTACTCAAGTTACTGGCATTTAAAGTTGGCTTATAAGAGAAGAAAGGCAATTTTAAGCGATCTGACACATATAAATTATAGTTACTGGATTTTCAGATTGGACTCACCTTCATGTAGGCAAACTCTTTCATGGCAGCCAGTCGTGAGAGATATATCCAAGAGGCTGTGCCTCTGTGCTGGTGATAATCTCTCTTTTCTTTGAGCCGACGGAAAGATGTGCGACCCAGCCTACATTTGTAACAAAGTACATTTGTACTAATAATGCAATAATTATTATTATGGCAATGCCAGACTGAATTGCTACTGGGGTAGTATTGACAAATAATCTGTTGTTGTCTTCTTTATAGAGAGGAAGTAAAATTATGTGTGAGGTGCACAGCTTTTAGTCAGTGCACCTACACGTATAGAAGTGGTTAGACAATTGCTATATCTATTTGTAGCAGCTTATAGGCTAGCAGCTTATAGGCTAGCCGCTTATAGGCTAGCAGCTTATAGGCTAGCAGCTTATAGGCTAGCAGCTTATAGGCTAGCAGCTTATAGGCTAGCTACTACCATCGATCATTTAGTTGTACAAATAGCAGTCCTGGCTGTACAAATAGCTACAGCTACATAAAAGTACATTTGATGGATTAGTAAGCAACTATAGGGAGTGAACAGAGGGAGCTTTAAAGAAGAAAAACACAACATTGTGTTCATTTCGTCTTCTACGGTGAATTCAAAGAGAGTCTTGGAGATGATCAAGTGGAGAACAGTCAAATTACTTGGCATGTAAGGTAGTCATGTACATAACATAACTTGAATCCAAATTAAACCCACCACCACCAAGTGTTCCCATTACATGAATGTAATTGGATATAACAGAGACGGCTTTGATGGATTAAGAGAAAAGCCAGCTGGCACTGTTAACATATACAGCATTACCTCGCTAGCTAAGCAACTATCGCAGTCATGGGCACTCAGGAAATCTCCAAGACGATGTACTAACCATGAGTGCATGACTAAACATGTTTCTGTGTAACCATTGTTTATCAGAAGGCATCAATATTTTGAACCCACCCCAGGACAAATTGACATGAGGAGGTTTGAAATTTGAGACGGAACAAAGACAAAATAAAAATTGTTATGGAATTCCTGTGGTCGTGACTGAGCAGAATTCACAGTTCCAGTGCTAACGTGTTTATAGTTATCTACCAAAGGAATATTCAAGAGCTCTCACCTGTGTAGCTTGAGGGCATACTGCTCTCCTTTGTCGTTGGCAACAATATAGATATCTGCAGGGATTGTGTGTCTAACGTACGTATGTACGGTAGATATTGTCCAACTACTGTAGCTATTGAAATGACCTGGTTCACAATAATATTTATGATGCTGGAGCTTGCGTAACGTCGTGAGCGTCCGGAACTAGCTCAACTCGAGCGTTTTTGACACTCGTGACGCCACACAAGCTCCAGTGCCATATTGTGAACCAGGCTATACAGTGCAGGTATTATACACCCGCTCCACACAACCGTCTAAAGCCTGGTTCACAATACGACGCTGGAGCTTATGTAGCGTCATGAGCGTCCGGAAACACTGGATTAGCACCTGGGTCTAATCCAGTGTTTCCTACGCTAGTCTACGTACGTAAGCTCCAGCATCATACTTGTGAACAGCACATACAAAACAGCCCCCCCCCCAACATACATGGACAGTACTTCTAGATACAGTCAGTACACACACAGCAAAGGTCCTATATATAGGCTATATACACACAGGGATAGTAAGAGAGCTGGGGCTACTGTACCTGCTTCTTTTCCAACTCCAATCTGATTGCCCACTGAGTAGAGAATGTCACGATATGCAAATACTTTGAGAGCCAAGTAGTCATAGCCAGTGAATGTGAGTCGATAACCACACACTAGTGTGTGCATGTGTGTGTGTGTGGTGTTCATAGCCGGTGAATGTGAGTCGATAACCACACACTAGTGTGTGCATGTGTGTGTGTGTGGTGTTCATAGCCGGTGAATGTGAGTCGATAACCACACACTAGTGTGTGCATGTGTGTGTATGTGTGCATGTGTGTGTGTGTGTGTGCGTGTGTGTGTGGTGTGTGTGTGGTGTGTGTGTGTGATGCGATGTGTGGTGTGAGAAGACACCTTTCTTGTGCTCGTAACAGACCAGTTTGTGTTGCACCAACTGTCGAAGTATTTTGTGACAGCCGCCATGTTTGAGGCCAGCTATGGAGGCAACAAGATTGGCAGGAACTACCTCGTGATTCTTCATACCCATTTCAACCTGTGAGTGTGTGTACACGTACGTGTGTATAAAATAGTGACTAACTTCTCTGTAAACAAAAATAGAATATATGTGTATAGGACATCAACTGTTGTGTTCTAATGGCCATAACTTGAGTTCTGTTAGTCTAATTTTTCGATTTCCTGAAAGCTCTATCTGATGTCATTTTCAGCTCAAAATTTTCGACAAAACGGCCCAATTTTGATAATTTCACTCACTTATAGTCCATGGTTTTTGTCGAAAATAGGAATATTTCAAATGGAACGCAATTAGTCCTTTGACATACCATCTAAAAGGTCTGCTTAGAGCTACCTGTGCCCAATGCATGTCTTAGTTTTGAAACAGGACACTCCTAACTCAGTTACTATGCCCCCAAGGCTTAAGTTTTTATTGTATGTATTTAATACAGACAACCACTTACTGCTGTGAGGACTCTGAAATCTTCTTTAGTGAGATAGCGAAGCAGGGCAACGTTTAGTCGCCCCATGATGATGTTGCTCTAGCTCTCTTAGATTGACCACGTGGCTGCGCCGGTTGCAAAATGCCCTGGAGAGCTAATTAGGTCTAATCACTTGTGGTATTTTTCGTATCCTGTGTAGACATGTAGATATTAGCTGGATTTGCATTCACTTCGTTAGCAGTACATTTAGAGTTGCCACTTGCTAACAACTACGTAACTAACGAGCTGTGCTATATTTGATATAAACTCTGTTTATTCCATTGATAGAGAGAGAGAGACGAGAGAATGCCTGTAAAGCCAGAATACAAAGTCACTCTGCTAGGAGCCGGTGGAGTGGGTAAAAGTGCATTGACCCTGCGAATTATCTCTGGAGTGTTTACACCTACCTACAATCCAACAGTGGAGGACTATTACAGACACGACACTATGGTGGACGGCGTGGGACCCTGCATTGTGGAGATTCTGGACACAGCAGGAACAGAGCAATTTGCAAGCATGAAACAGCTGTACATGTCGAATTGTAGATCGTTTGCGCTAGTCTACTCTGTGGACGATCGAGCAAGTTTCGACGAAACCATTGAACTCTATCATCAGATTGTCTCCATGGCGAGCAGTCCGAACGATGTCACAGTCATTCTCGTTGGCAACAAATGCGACCTCGAGGATTGTCGAGAAGTGGAGATGTCGGAAGGACAGCAAGCAGCTAAGAGCATCATGAATAACTGCCCCTTTATAGAAACATCGGCAAAAGACGGTGCAAACGTGCAAACATTCTTTGTGAAATTAGTAGGGCTTATGAGTGGACACATAAGAGGTTCCTCTAATTTAATGCAAAGGAGACCACGATCGAGTACCGCCTCAAAATCAGCACTCATTCGAAACTCCCTCAGAATCGGAGTCCGTCGAACAAGAGAGAGAAGCAACTCCCAACCTGACCTGACCGTATACTCGACTGACTCTGGCTGTTACACAAACTTTTCCATCCCGACAGACCTGCCTGACGGGTTGCCGCCCCTAGCCCCAGGGGAGAATGCAAGAAAACGCTGTTCTATTATGTGAACTGTGTGTTTGATATGTGTCTGTCTGTCCTGTTCCTATACTGTGTACGTTCATATCACCATGCTCTCATGAATCCTGCTATTTTTGTGTCACTCATTTCCGGCATGTCTCAATCTCTGCACAGTTTTTTTTTTAGCTGTACGTATTTCACTTGCACAGGTGCGTGTGTGTTTATTCAGTCAATTGCAATCTTATTACAATCGAGCATAGTTAACATGCCTGGAAGGGATGACTCTAGACTTGAGTCTATATCACAATGCGTGACTTCATTTGGGCACGCATAGCTATACTATAATCACATGAAAACTGGAATTTGCCGAACTACAATGTAATACTATTTATTGACAATGCCTAAAGCTACAAATAGCAAATAATTTACCCAAATTGTTAACACATAGCTATATACTTAATAGAATGATGGTGATGACACTTTTATAATCTAATTACTGTCTCTAAGGATGTATGGGGTCTTGTACGCAGCATACCCACAAGTGCCCGATATCCCATACTAGGTCAGGAAACTTAATTACCAACGCCACGCATTAGCAAGCTGGTATGTTACAGCAAACCTTGTTTTGTATAACTTTGCTAACAAGCCACTCAACTGTGAGCACTCTGTTGCTCGGCTGTGACACACATTGTTGTTGTGCACGTATACTTGTACCATGATACCATACAAGTACCTTTGATGTGGCAGTAGGATAAATCTGTTGTACTGCCAGCATCAGTTGTGGTGAGGAGAATAAATGCAAACCACA
>VSKX01021854.1_pt1 | contig 12196 bp, 12 predicted proteins | sample 4799481 | NCBI WGS metagenome assembly VSKX01 (sample SAMN12179537, study PRJNA552185) | sponge metagenome | biome: deep-sea hydrothermal plumes; feature: spots directly above weak diffusing fluid; material: sea water; isolation source: sponge from the Swan site of a hydrothermal vent ...
CTGCCTATATCCGTTAGGAGTTCGGCACTACCCGCAAACAAAATATTGCTAATAATGCCTTTTATTAATTTAACTCTACTCGCATAGCCTAAATCAATGCCGTAGCATTGGGCGAGTTCGGTAAGCATTCGTTGATTTCTCAACAACACTAAAGCCATATCTAGCATTGCAAAGGGACTCACAGCAAGCAATAATGCCGACTCAGCGGCGTATTTATGAACGATTTTTTTCGCTTTTTCATCTTGCTCTTTCAGTATAATTTCATCGAACAGATGCAATTTTTCTGCGTCATTAAACTCTACAGACAATGAATCTTGGAATCGATGAATAGTCATTCTGTCAACGCTTTTCAAATCTATTGAAGCAATGACTTTATCAGCCTCTCCCACTTGCATGCTTTTTGAAATACGTTCTGCATTTTTCTGCTGAGTTTCAATATTTTTCAGCTGTTTTAATTTACGACATTCACGAAAAACACCAAGCAATCCCCAAGCACTAATTACACTAATAGCACCTGAGTAGATAGCAAAGAGGACTGGACTTTGAACCCAAGCATCAATCAAAGTTGTTCCAATTTCTGCGACTACTAACACCAATAAAGCAATCAGTGAGCCTCTTGCAAGCCAAGACCAAGGTTTACTTTTTTGGATTTTGTTATCTGATGCAGAATTTGAAGTTGCTAAGCTAGCCTTTTTTGACTCAGCCTCTGAAAATATACTTTCGAGTTGAGTTTCGCTAAATTGCTCATTCGTAAAGCCTTGAGCTGATTTAAGTGTTGTGTCTTCACTTTCAACGTCATCAACTTCTACGTTTTTAAATTCACGAGCGGCTTGCAGTTTATCGGTCATTTCGTGTGGGCTATTCAAGTTTATCTCCTAGCAAATACTGTAGTAAATGATCGAGTCTGATGTGCTCAAGTTCTGGTTGCACTTCACTTTCTAATGTTAGTGGCGGTGCAAAATTTACAAATTGAAAGCCCTGTTGCTTCCAAAAATCAAGTTTTGGTAGTCGTTTTGGCACATCACCGGGGAATATGGTTACTTGCTCGTAGTTATCTAACTTACGACCTTTTACTACTTCAATTTTTTGACCGTTCGATTCTACCACTCCATGCTTTGTCGCTTTGATTGCACTGATTGCCATGGTTTCTACATCACAGCCTTTTAACGACACTTTTTGTTGTGTTTCTCGCAACATATCATTTAAGAGTTGCAGCAAGTTTGACTGTTGGTTACGAGTAATATGATCAACTTTAGTGGCAGCGAATAATAATTTATCAATTTTTGGTGAAAAGAGTCGACGAAGAAAGTTAGATTTACCGAATTGAAAACTTTCTATTATCTGAGAGAGTGCTTGCAACATATCATTAAACTGCAGCTGACCATGATTGAGCGCCGTCAAGCTGTCAACCAGCACCACCTGCCTATCAAAGTGACAGAAGTGATTACGATAAAATGGTTTAACGACTTGATCAACATACCCTTGGTATCGGTTTTGAAGTACTTGATAGAAGCTGTCTTTTGACGATGTTTTTGAGTGAAACAATAACTCTTCAGGACTTAAATGCAGCAATGGAAACCATGTCACCATTGGCGAGCCCGCTAAATCGCCGGGGAGCAGCATTCTTCCCGGCTGAGCAAGGTAATATCCTCGCTCATTAAATAAGTCCATTAACAATACTTGATACAACTTTGCAATTCGTTCAATATCGCCAGCATCAGCCTTATCATGCAAGTCTAACTTCAACAACGCTTGGTAAAATTCCTCAAAATGCGGTGAAGATTTCATTAATGCTTGTTTGTCACTTTGTTGCTGGCACCAGTCGTTATAACTCAGTTGAAGTAATGGCAAGTCAAGTAGCCACTCTCCGGGATAATCAATAATATCTAAGATTAAGGTAGATCGTTCAGTAAACTTACTGAGCAAACCAGACTCTGGTTGGTAATGAAGCGCGAGTCTTAACTCACTAATATTTCGAGTTGAAGTCGGCCATTTTGATGGCATATCGGTCAAGGATTTCATTGCTCCCTGATAATCAAAACTCGATATCGCTAGATCTGGCTGCAGTTCTCTCTCAACGCCATAAAGCCGTTGCTCTCGAGTAACATGCCACAATGGTAGATTTGACGGCTGATTCGGTATTCCTGCTTTTAATAATTGATGAACAAGCCCAGTGATAAAAGCCGTTTTACCTGAACCTGATAGCCCAGTAACTGCCACTCGCACATGCCTATCAGTACTCCGCCGTAAAACAGATTTTGTTTGGTTCTTTGCTTTATTTAATGTTTTTGATACGAAGTTCATGACTTTTTTATCGATTAATTGCTAAAACAAAAAGGCGCACTTTTATTTACTTTCCATTGCAAGTAATAAAAGTGCGCCTTCAATGCTGTGGTTTGCCTATTTATAACGCCTCTATAAATTATCAATTTGGCGTTTCAAATCAAAACTGTCGGAGGTTACATGACGTTCGATATTTCTCAGCCTTAATTCTAAAGAACGAAATTTATTATTTACATCCCGTAAAGCTTGCGTTGCTGGCTCACCTGACTGCCATATTTTCTTTTTAACTTCGATATCCTTGTGGATTCCTTTTGCAGTGGCTTCAGCCGGTTTTATATCTAGAATCATCCATAATGCAATATAGATAACGAGAACAATTCCATAACCACCTAACAAAAATATCGAAGCAGTGACAACTCTAACTAACCATGTTTCGAATCCAAAGTAGTCAGCAACACCAGCACATACTCCAGAAATTTTCCCCTGCGAAGGGATGCGATATAAAGGACGCTTATTTGCTGCTGTCATCTTTAGCCCTCCATTCTGGAGCCTCTGTATCGAGAATTGCTTCCAACGTTTCAATACGTTGGCCCATTTTATCTGCCAGAGTGATTAATTCATTTAATTGCTTAAATTCATCCTCTGAAAGTCCCTGACTGACTTGTCGTTTACTACGGTAATGCAAGACTAACCATATAGGTGCAACAATTACCAAGAACAAAACAATTGGGATTATTAACACTTCTGGATCCATAAATCACCTCTCTCCTTTACCCAAACTCATTAAGCTTTTGTTTTTGCTTTTTTAGCCTGAACTTTAGCCTTTAGTGCTTCAAGTTCGTTATTCACAGACTCTTCCGCTTCTAATGCTGCAAACTCATCAGCTAATGAAGTTTTCTTGCCGAAATCATATGACTCGACTTGTGCTTCTAAGCCTTCAACACGTCGCTCGTATTGCTCGAATTTAAGCATCGCATCATCAACTTTCCCAGAATCAAGTTGCTTCTTTACATTCAAACGCGATGAAGCAGTTTGAGTGCGCATGATAATGGTTTTTTGACGAGCTTTGGCATCAGCCAGTTTTTCTTGAAGCTGAACAACTTCTTCTTTCAAACGAACAAGATGCTCTTCTACTACCAATAATTCGTCAGCTTGTGCTTTAACCAAATCACCAGCTTTTTGTTTTTCTGTCAGAGCTGCTTTTGCTAAGTCTTCACGATCTTTCGATAATGCGAGTTCAGCTTTGCTCTGCCAATCATAAACTTGCTCTTCTGTTTTGGTAATACGACGCAACAATTCTTTCTTTTCTGCAATGACTTTTGCATTTGTTGAACGCACTTCTACTAACGTATCTTCCATTTCTTGGATGATAAGACGAACCATTTTTTCTGGATCTTCAGCCTTGTCTAATAAAGAACTGATGTTTGAATTAATGATGTCTGCAAAACGTGAGAATATACCCATAATTCTTTCCTTAAAATTGTTAATGTCGAACTTAGTAATACAGACTTCGTGCCAACTCTAACAAAACAACTAATAACAACAACTTAAACAAATATTTAACTTTTCCTTTCATTTATCTTACTGGCGACATATTATAATTTTCACCAATAATTAGTGTGAAAGACCAACAAATACTGTGGCTAACTCATTCAAACAAGACAATCTCATTGGACAATCTAATGCTTTACTCGAAGTATTAGAGCACGTATCTCTTGCTGCACCACTTTCAAAACCAGTGTTAATCATTGGTGAGCGTGGTACAGGTAAAGAGTTAATTGCTGAGCGCTTACATTACCTATCCACGCGCTGGGATCAAAGCTTTATTAAGCTTAATTGCTCATCTTTAAGCGAAAATCTGCTTGAAAGTGAATTATTTGGCCATGAGTCAGGTGCATTTACAGGGGCGAAAGGTCGACACGAAGGTCGATTTGAACGCGCTGATGGTGGATCATTATTTTTAGATGAGCTGGCTAATACATCAGGATTAATCCAAGAAAAATTATTAAGAGTTATTGAGTACGGAGAATTTGAACGTGTTGGTGGCAGTAAAACCGTACAAACTGATGTGCGTTTAATATGTGCAGCAAATGAAGATCTCCCTTCTTTAGCAGAAGCTGGCGAATTTAGAGCCGACTTACTCGACAGATTAGCATTCGACGTTATTACCTTACCGCCACTACGTTATCGAAAAGAAGACATTATCCAATTAGCGGAGTATTTTGCGCTAGGCATGGTTCGTCAATTAGAAATGCCATTGTTTTCAGGTTTTTCACGTGCAGCGACAGAGCAACTACTTGACCATCATTGGCCTGGTAACATCCGTGAGCTTAAAAACGTTGTTGAACGTAGTGTCTATCGAAATGGCAGAGAAGAAACACCGATTGAATTAATTTCGGTTGACCCTTTTGAGTCGCCTTATCGCCCTAAACAAAGAATACGCACTCATTCACAGCAAGTTTCACATATACCAGAGCCAGCTGTTACTGTTGAATGTACACCAGAAAAAACAGATAACGCTTTCGAATCGACATTAACTCAGTGTCAATTTCCAATTAACTTCAAAGATGAAACCGAAAAATTTGAAGTTGATTTGATTCAAAGAGCTTTATCAGATAGTCAATTCAACCAAAAAAAGACCGCTGATAATCTCGGGTTGAGTTATCACCAGTTGCGCGGCATTCTTAAAAAGTACAATTTATTGGAGAAAACATAAGTGATATGAAGAAAACTAAATTATCACTTCCAACATCTGTGCATTGCTCGCAATTGTGGTTAACTGCTAAAATGCGCAAATCAGATCAATAAAAATAATGAGTTACTCATGACTCCGGTGCTAAAACGATTGTTTAAGCTGGTTTTCATCTCTATGACAGCCAGTGGATTAATAGCATGTCAGCCTTCCCAAGCACCGAGTGGACTTGTTTATTGTTCAGAAGGGAATCCAGAAAGCTTTAATCCGCAATTGGTTACGTCAAGCACAACCTTAGATGCTACATCACATCAAATATATGACCATCTTGTTGAATATGAGACTGCTTCGGGTAAAGTTAGACCTGCTCTTGCAACATCTTGGACTATCAGCCCTGATGGGAAGCGTTATACATTCAACCTAAGGGAAGGTGTTAGCTTTCATCACTCTGAATTATTTACTCAAAGCCGAAGCTTTGATTCATCTGATGTTGTATTTTCGTTTAATCGGGTTATCGATCAAAACAACCCGTATCATTTTTTATCTCGCAACGGTTACCCATTTTTTCAAAGTATTGATTTCGCAAAGTTAGTAAAATCAATCGAGTCGCCCGCTTTCAATAAAGTCGTTTTTAACTTAAATCGAAGTGACGCGAGCTTTTTAGCCAATATGGCTTCCGATTCAGCTATTGTTTTGTCAAAAGAGTATGCTGATCATTTGCTGCAAGCGGGAATGCCTCAAAAGCTTGATCAAGACGCTATTGGCACTGGTCCTTTCCAACTCAAACAATATGCTAAAAATGAATACATACGCTACCTGAGAAATGACAATTACTGGGGTGATTTACCTGAGATTAAAAATCTTGTCTTCGACATCACGCGTAAAAGCTCTCAACGATTAGCAAAACTCATTACGGGCGATTGCAATGTATCAGCATTGCCTAAACCAAGTGAAATAATAGTGGTCGAGCAAAATAACCACATTGAACTACAACAGCAAAATGGAATGAACGTATCTTATTGGGCTTTCAATACTCAAAAGCCGCCTTTTAACAATCTAAGAGTGCGACAAGCCTTAGCAATGGCCATCAATAAAAAAGATATTTTGCATGCGGTTTATAATGATACGGCTATTGAAGCCCGAGGGATCTTACCGCCGGCATCATGGTCACATTGTCCTGTTCATGATGAAATATCATTTTCTCCGAGTCGTGCTAGGCGAATTCTTGAAGAGGAAGGAATAAAAAATCTAGAGCTCGATTTATGGGCAATGCCAACAGCGCGTGCCTATAATCCAAATCCGATTAAAACTGCGCAGTTAATGCAAGCCGATTTAGCTAGAATTAATGTAAAAGTAAATATCATTAATTACGATTGGAGTGTTTTCATCCACAAATTGAATTCCACGAATTATGATTCGGTCTTAATAGGATGGACAGCTGATAACAGCGATCCTGATAATTTTTTCTCTCCATTCCTCAGCTGTGCGTCGTTAAAATCGAACAATAATCGGTCCAAATGGTGTTCTAAGTCATTTGACGCACTGCTGCAGCAAGCTAAATCTCTTCAGAAACAATCAGATCGCCGCGATTTATATCATCAAGCTGAAACCATCATCGAAACACAAAAACCAATCGTGACTCTCGCACACAGTAATCGCATGGTTTTAAAGCGTAGTGATATTAGTGGCATCAATTTAACTCCGTTTGGTGGAATTTCTTTTGCAAAAGCAAAACATATGCAAAATATAAATGCGCAAAAGAAAGGATCTCAATAATGACGTGGTATTTATTACGAAGGCTTAATTTGTTTATTGTCACTTCGTTAGTCATGCTTGCCGTGTTGTTTTATGCAACGAGCTTGTTTCCAACAGATCAAAGTGTGGCGTTGAGTGGCGTGATTGATCCAAACGTGGCTGATAAATTGCAAATCGTACAAAATTACCATCTTGATAGTAATGTCTTTAGCCAGTTTTATGCCTATTTAACTCATCGCCTCTCAGGCGACTTTGGATTATCACTTACTTCACAGCAACCTGTTAGCCAAGAGCTGATTAGCGTACTCCCTGCATCATTTGAGCTTTCAGTGATTTCTGGTTTACTGGCAATTATTATCGGCGTCCCTATCGGAGTACTCGCTTCATTTAACCAACATAAAATGACACAAAACATTATTGTTTCAGCTACTTTGTCAGGATATTCAGTACCTGTTTTTTGGTTAGGATTAATGCTGACTCATTGGTTTGGTGTTCAACGAGATTGGTTACCGATTTCAGGACAAATCAACCTACTTTACGATATTAAGCCTGTTACAGGATTTCTTATTATCGATACCTTATTTGCTAGTGATAAATATGGAATGGCTGCGTTTTATGACGCTCTGCAACACCTCGTTTTACCTGCTATAACTTTGTGCGTTTTACCCCTAACGGTTGTTATACGCATGACGCGCACAGCAATGATTGAAGTCATGAGCCAAACTTATATTCGAGCAGCTGAAGCGAGAGGGCTTCATACTGGGCAAATTGTGCTTCGCCATGCCCTTCCCAATGCATTAATCCCTGTACTAAAGCAATTAGGTGTGATGCTTGGACCTTTTGCAAGTTATGCCATTTTGGTCGAGGTCAGCTTTGCTTGGCCCGGTGTTGGATATTGGTTAGTTTCAGGCATTTACCAACGTGATTATACGGTTATTCAAGGTGGTGTATGTGCCGTTGCACTGTTGATTATTTTCTTGAATATCTTAATCGATGTTTTACATACAGCCTCTAACCCAATCACCAAGAAAGAATTTTATGGCACAAACTAACATGTATCAGAATGATGACATCCCATCACCAACTAAAAGAACATGGAATGCTTTTTTAGCCAACCCATTTGCTTTGCTCGGCCTGTGGATAGTATTTTTGCTATTGATCATTGTTATTTTCACTAATTATCTCGCCCCTTATCCTGCTGAAATGCAAGACTCAACGGCTCTACTGGTGCCGCCCTCTTGGGATCTCAATGGATCTGTGAGACATTTTTTGGGCACTGATGATTTAGGTCGTGATATTTTAAGCCGGTTATTACATGGCACTCACCTCACTTTCGCCCTTTCATTGATTGTTGTTTTCTTTGCCATGTCAGTGGGTTTTGTTATTGGCTCTATTTCGGGGATGATGAGAGGCTTAAAATCCAGCATTTTGGCTCACTTATTAGACGCTCTGTTGTCTATACCATCACTAATCATGGCAATGCTCGTCGTTGCGGTTTTAGGTACTGGACTGGATAACGTGTTTTGGGCCGTTGGCTTGGCTCTTATCCCTCAATTTGTTCGTGCGATACATCAAGCCATTCACGATGAATTACAAAAAGAATATGTGACGGCTGCCAAACTTGATGGTGCTAATTCAGTGCAAATATATTGGTACGTCATCATGCCGAACGTTTGGGATGTATTAATTATTCAAACTACTTTCGGGCTTTCGGTTGCCGTGTTGGATGTCGCCGCATTAGGCTTTTTGAATCTCGGTGCACAGGCACCAAGCTCTGAATGGGGTGCGATGATCCTTCAAGGTACGGATCATTTTTTGATTGCTCCTTGGACAGTTACTATTCCAGGCTTCGCCATTCTCATCACCGTGTTAGCCATTAACTTAGTTGGTGATGGCTTACGCTCAGCACTCACTCCGAAGAGGCGCTAAACGATGCCATTACTCGACATACGTAACCTTACCATTGAGCTGAACACGCCTAACGGTAAAGTCAAAGCGCTAGAGAAAGTCAGTTTAACGCTTAACGCAGGTGAAATTAGAGGATTAGTCGGAGAGTCTGGTTCTGGCCGCAGTTTGCTTGCTAAAGCCATCGTTGGATTATCTGAACCCAACTGGACACTTCATGCAGATCGGATGATGTTTGACGGAAAAAACCTCATGACAATGAGTGCATACGAGCGTCGAAATCTTATGGGCAGCAATATTTCAATGATATTTCAGGATCCTTCCGGTAGCTTTGACCCAGCTAAAACTGTTGGCTCTCAACTCATCGAAGTCATGCTAGTCCCAAAAGGTACAATGTTTTGGAAAAGAGCTTCGGCCAAAAAGAAGCAAGCTGAAAAGTGGCTGCACAAAGTAGGCATTAAAGGTACGGAACGCGTAATGTCCAGCTATGCATGGGAGCTATCCGAAGGTGAATGTCAAAAAGCCATGATTGCAATGGCTGTTGCTTGTAAACCACAACTACTCATTGCTGATGAACCTACAACCAACATGGAACCCAGCACTCGAGCACAAATTTTTCGTCTTTTGACTCAGCTCAACCAACTGCAAAATGTCACTATTTTATTGATCAGCCATGAACTTGAAAACATGATGAAATGGTCTGACAGCCTGACATTTTTGTATTGTGGTCAAGTTACTGAGTCTGGGCCGACAAAAAAGATTATCAGCAAACCGTACCACCCTTATACAAAAACATTGTTATCACATATTCCTGACCATAAAACAGACATAAAACATAAAGCTATTATGCCTACATTACCGGGGTCGATTCCATCGTTGCAACACCTTCCAATAGGTTGTCGTCTCGGTCCTCGCTGCCCTCAGGCAGAACGCCAATGTGTAAATCAGCCTAAATTAATGCAGGATAAACAACGCAGTTTTGCGTGTCACTTTCCGTTTAATCGAGAAGATAAAAATGGTTAATCCATTACTTGAAGTAAAGAACCTGAGTAAAAAGTATTGTTCAGGTTATAAAGGTTTTAAAAAGCAGTTTAACCATGCTTTAAAACCAATATCTTTCTGCCTTGAGCCAGGGAAGACCTTAGCGGTGGTTGGTGAGGCTGGTTCAGGTAAGAGCACATTGGCACGAATTTTAGTTGGAGCAGAACAACGAAGCAGTGGCGAAATTTTTTTTGAAGGCACATCTCTTGAGCGTCGTAATGTAAAACAACGTTGCCGATTAATCAGGATGATTTTTCAAGATCCAAATACATCATTGAACAGTCGATTAACGATTGGCGAGCTATTAAACGAACCACTAAGATTCAACACTCTACTTTCAAGCAGACAACGTCGAGATCAAGTAATAAGTACTCTCAGGAAGGTCGGCTTATTACCTGAACATGCAGATTTTTATCCGCATATGATTTCAGAGGGACAGAAACAACGCGTAGCTGTTGCAAGAGCACTAATGCTGAATCCGAAGATAATTATTGCTGATGAAGCATTAACGGCTTTAGATTTATCGGTACGCGCTCAAATACTTAATTTATTGTTAACACTGCAACAAGAGTTAGGATTGTCTTTTATCTTTGTGACTCATAATTTGAGCATTGTTCGTCATGTGAGCGACAGTATTATCGTCATGCACGAAGGTGAAATCATTGAGCAAGCTACTACCGAGCAATTATTTGCTGATCCTCAGCATCCACACACACGGAAATTACTCAGAGATCAATTTGATTAAAATCTCTTTTATTGTGGTTTAATCAATAAGCGACTGCTCCAACCACTGTAGTATTTAGCGCGTTTTTAATAAAAAATAGTGACATTTTCGTGATTAAATCATTATCCTAAGTCAGAAATTGCTAACAGAAGACCCAACATGATTATTAAACCAAAGATTCGTGGATTTATTTGTACTACAACTCATCCAGTTGGCTGTGAAGCCAATGTACAAGAACAGATCAACACTACTAAAGCTAACAAGAAACTAGCTAATGGTCCTAAAAAAGTATTAGTAATCGGTTCTTCAAGTGGTTATGGATTAGCCTCACGCATTACAACAGCCTTTGGTAGCCAAGCAGCAACTATCGGTGTGTTTTATGAAAAGCCTTCGACTGAGACTAAGCCAGGCACTGCTGGCTGGTATAATTCAGCCGCTTTTGACAAGTTAGCTAAAGCTGATGGTTTATATTCAAAAAGTATCAATTGCGATGCATTCAGCCATGAAGCAAAACAGAAAACTATCGAATTGATCAAGCAAGACTTAGGTCAAATCGATATGGTCGTTTATTCGTTAGCATCGCCTGTGCGTAAAATGCCTGATTCTGGCGAAGTAATCCGCTCATCTTTAAAACCAATCAAAGACCAATATAACGCGACAGCTGTTGATACCAACAAAAACACCATCATTGCAACAAGTGTCGAACCCGCTACTGATGCAGAAATTGCAGATACGGTAACAGTTATGGGTGGACAAGATTGGGAACTATGGATTGATGCACTAGCTGAAGCTGGCGTATTAACGGACAATTGCAAGACAGTTGCCTACAGCTATATCGGAACCGAGTTAACTTGGCCAATTTACTGGCATGGCGCTTTAGGTAAAGCCAAAATGGACTTGGATCGTGCAGCTCATGCATTAAACGAAAAGTTAGCGACTACGGGTGGCAGTGCAAACGTAGCTGTGCTTAAGAGTGTCGTAACTCAAGCTAGTTCAGCAATTCCTGTCATGCCGTTATACATTGCTATGGTATTCAAGAAAATGCGAGAGCAAGGCTTACATGAAGGCTGTATCGAACAGGTTAACCGTATGGTCAGTGATCGTTTATATCGTTTAGATGGTGCAACGCCAGAAACAGATGCCGATAATCGTTTACGTTTGGATGATTGGGAATTGCGCGATGAAATTCAACAGCATTGTCGTGATTTGTGGCCAACAGTTACCACTGAAAATCTTGCTGAATTAACAGATTACAATGAATACAAAGAAGAGTTCTTGAAACTGTTTGGATTTGGTATTGCTGGTATTGATTATGAAGCAGATGTAAGCCCAAAAGTTGATTTTGATGTAGTTCAGTTATAAATAGGCAATACACCATTTAATCTTCGTAAATGCCGTTTAAATTAAGCGGCATTTACGTCAAAAATCGGCAGATACATTTTCATTAAAATATTACCTCGCAACAGACTTACAAACACCACACATTTTAAAGTCGTTAAGAGTACTAGATGCCATTTATTTCATTCCTTTTAAATCATAACAAGCTGTGCAATATAATCTGGTATCATCCTTTTCAAAGTAATAGCAACCTGCTCTTATATCAGCCTTTTCAGTAGGCACTTGTTGAGCTTTTAAAATAGACAACTTTTCTTTCAGCCCACCTTCCGCACCTGTATTAGATTGAAAAATCATTAAATTTAAATTGATAACACAAATGGAACTTCATTCCATATAAAACACAAATTTTAACTTATTGAAAATAAATAATAATTTTAATAAATCGTAAGTTATTGATA
>VSKX01027785.1_pt1 | contig 12196 bp, 12 predicted proteins | sample 4799481 | NCBI WGS metagenome assembly VSKX01 (sample SAMN12179537, study PRJNA552185) | sponge metagenome | biome: deep-sea hydrothermal plumes; feature: spots directly above weak diffusing fluid; material: sea water; isolation source: sponge from the Swan site of a hydrothermal vent ...
ATCATCGTGCCCAGTTCCATCCAAATTTGACATCAGTAACTGTTTCTTTATCACTGACCCACGTGTGCATGATATGTACTACTGTACAGACTAATATACTGCCGAGGGTTTAGCACTTTAGTGCTCTAGTTGTTATTAAAACACTTATCGACGATCTGGATGGTGGGACTTCTGGTATAACTATTCAGGCCGGAAGCTGCTGATAGCTATAAGAGGAGGATTAAGCTGTAACTGTTGGCTACATATTATTGTTTATGGCTCATTTAGTCCAACAGAGGCTGAAGCCCCCTAGCTTGTAGTTTCTGGTAGCTTCAACTCCATCTCTATATGTTTGGATTTCCAGTAGCCACGCCACACTGCACTGTAAAGTCTTACTGGTAAATTAACATAGCCACGTGTGCAGGCTAAAGGTTCAAGTACATGTACTTTAACCTTACGAATTATTTGGGGGCACTCTTTTTCTTCAGGTATGGAAAGTATATTTTTGTGGGTACGCTTTCCAGAGGTATATGTACAAATCCTCTTTGGGGTACCTAAGCTGAAAAGAGCACCTCTAACTTCTAAGTGTTTCTTTGTTTATAGTCTACCAACTAAAAAGTGAACCCCTCGATATTTTATTTTCTATACCAGCTGACAAAAAGAGTACCCCTAAGCATAAATGTTGTTATAATAATACTTGAATTTTGGCACTAATATTGCGCCATAGACTATCGCGTGCTTGTATCTTGAACCTACCTTGCCAATTTTTTGGATCCGCCACTGTAATATGCACCCTTAATTATACACTGCAGTACATCTTTGTCACCGATGACAAGAGCTATGGACCTTGTGTCGAGACTCACCTCTAAGGAACTGATTCAACAAACCTCTTCAATTGCACCTGCCATACCTCGTTTTGGTATCAAAGATTACAACTGGCGCTCTAACTGTCTTCACGGGTGGGCTGAAAGTGGAGGGCATTTTACGAGTGACTTGAAATGGACCGTTTTCCCTGCCCCGATCGGACTAGGAGCTACGTTTAACTCAGAACTGGTCAACAAAGTGGCAAAAGCAACTAGTGATGAGGGAAGAGCTCTTCATAATGAGATGTTGAAACACTTTAATGGTTCAAGCACAGAGGCAGCTGGATTAAACTGTTTTTCTCCTAATGTTAATTTGTTCAGAGATCCACGTTGGGGACGTGGTATGGAGACGTTTGGTGAAGACCCGTACTTAATATCGGTAATTGGAAATGCGTACACTCACGGACTCCAAGAAGGCGAAGACCCAAAGTACCTCAAAGTAGGAGCTTGTGCTAAACACTATTCAGTTCACAGTGGACCAGAGGAATTGAGGTTGAGATTCAGTGCAAACACAACTCTACGTGATCTTTATGACACATATCTGCCTGCATTCAAGTCTCAAGTAATTGGAGCTCATGTCTCTCAGATGATGCCGGCTTACAGTGGCTTGAGGTGTACATATCAACCAGACGGTGCACCAGACGCAGCCAACCCATTTCTGATTAAAACTGTTCTCAGAGATGAATTTGGCGCTCCCAATATATCTGTTATATCGGACAATGGTGGCGTCTCATTTGTTACTTCCCAGCAACACTACACAAAGGACAGTGTTCATGGTGCTGCAGTGTGTATGAATGCAACTACTGATTTGGATCTGGGGCATGATAATATCTATCCAACATATCTCGAGTCTGCGATTAATGAGAAACTTGTTGACATTGAGTCTATTAAACAAGCTGTGACTAGGAGTTTTTACCTGCGAATGCGTCTCGGTGATTTTGACCCACCATCTATGGTTGCATATCAATCTATTGACAAGACTCATTTGGACACACCGATAAATCAAGAGCTAAATCTACAGTCAGCTAGAGAATCAATTGTCCTTCTTAAGAACCTCGATAATAGCCTCCCTTTAGACAAGAGTACACTTTCTCACATTGCTGTAGTCGGACCTAATGCAGACGCTACTAAAGCACTCCTTTCTGATTATCAGGGAACACCATCAAAAATTGTCAGTGTGTTTGACGGAATCCAAAAAGCTGTTAAAACTGGAAACATTGCTGTCAATCATTCTTCTGGCTGCTCTTCCACCAAATGTAAAGATACTTCAAAATTCGACGAAACGCTCAAAGTTTCCCAAGGAGCTGATGTGATTATTGCAGTAATGGGTTTGGACGAGTCTATAGAAACAGAAGGCCACGATCGTGCAAACACCACATGCAATGGAATGTCGATTGATAATATAGCTCTCCCAGGATGTCAGGAGCAGCTTATAGAGCAACTGGCCAAACTGAAAATCCCGATTGTCCTAGTTTTTATCAATGGTGGACCAGTGACATTCACAACACTATTTAAAAATGATGCCATTGTGGGAGCACTTGAGGCCTTTTACCCTGGAGCCCAAGGGGGTAATGCTGTTGCTGACGTACTGTTTGGTGCTTACAACCCAGGGGGTCGAATGCCTGTCACCGTGTATTCATCCGTGAAAGAACTACCTCCTTCTGTTGATTACACTATGTATGGCTCTATCGGTCGAACGTATCGTTACTACCTTGGTGAACCTTTGATTCCCTTTGGCTATGGACTGTCATACACAGCGTTCAATTATTCTAATCTAACAATTTTCCCAAGTACTGTCAAACAGTGCAATTCTATCAACGTGTCTGTTACTATTGTGAATACGGGGAAGATCACAGGTGATGAGGTGACGCTAGTGTATCTAAAGCCTCCGAAAATTGCTGGCAAGACATTTCCCAATATTGAGTTGGTTGCATTTGATCGAGCCACGATACTAGCTGGGGCATCTCGTGTCGTTCGTTTCATGATCAATGCTTACATGTTGTCACTTGTTGATCAGGATGGGATCAGATACTTATTCCCCGGTACGTACACGATTCAAGTGGACAAGCTGGAAAAGAGCTTTACCATCTCTGGAACCGCTCCAATGCCAGTTGCCAAGTGCTCTTCCGCCAAAAAATGCATGGCATGTTAACATGATAACGATACTTTTTATCACTGTATAACGTCACAGTGATAATGTCTACACCATGTCATAATTTTGTACATGTATATTAATTTTATGTATTGCAATTGTTTTGCAAACAATAATAATTATACCTATCAGTCTATCACTGCACATAATTTATTATTACACATCAACATAATTAAAAGGAACTCGCATTTATGGATAATATAATATTATAGTGACAACATTCTACTTGGGTAGTGTTCCGTTTAGCTTACAGATGATGGAGAGCATGACCTCATCTGCCCCTCCCCCTATGGACGTGAGTCGTGTGTCTCGCCACAGTCGACTGACATCCACCTCGTTAGTGTAGCCCATCCCACCCCAGTACTGGAGACAGCTGTCTGAGAGCTCACGACCAAGACGACCAACCTTAAGCTTACCCATAGACGCCAGTAGAGTGACATCGTGGCCTTGGACGAAGAAACCTACAGGTGTGTGTGTACAGGTATACCTCCGATAGTGGCACGTAAATGCACCTACAGCACACTACAGTGGACGAAGAAACCTACAGGTGTGTGTGTGTGTGTACAGGTATACCTCTGATAGTGGCACGTACTTCTAAAAAGCACCTACAGCACACTACAGAGAACTAATGGCTTGCCCCTTTTTAATTATCTACTTACTGTACTTTTACTTCTTAGCAGCAGCACCTCTGAGCTCTGAGCAACAAACTCAGACATTGCCCTAAAACCTCTGCTTTTAAGCCTGGTTCACAATAATTATGACGATAGTCCTTTGTTTCGTATCGTATCATAAGCTAGTAAAGCTACCGTCCGAAAACTCTCAATTAGAACCTGAGTGAACCAGGCTTTAGCATGAATTTACCTCTCAGGAGCAACACGACCACGCCTAGATTGAATGACAGCAGTCACAAACATGCAGCCACCTCAACACCAGAGTACAATACAAAGCTAGCTACGTAGCTCAGTAGGTAACCAACAATTGGAGCAACTGCCCACAAATGTTCAACAAAAACAATTTTAGCAGCTAGCTTTGAGACTCTATAACTTGAGTTAGGAATGGCCAAATTCAATAATTTGTGCTGCATTCAATAGCTCTGTGATAGGCCTTTAAAACTATGTGTTCACATTGGTACTTTTTCGTAACAAAAAAAACGGTGGACCATAACATAAAAGTGGGTGAAATTGTCGAAATCAGACTAGTCATTTAAGAAGCTCCGACCACTCAACAAGGACATAATATGGCTCTGTCCTCTTTTAATGCCCTTGTTCAGAGGTTTACCTACACATGCACGAGTGAATGGGTAAATTTCAAACATACAAAAGCAAATACGTCTACGTCATACTCTCTCCCTCTTACCAACGGCTCTGTAGAGCAGTGATCGGAGCAGTTCCACCTCTGTCTGTAGCTCTGCCATTCTATAGTGGATGACTTGGTTGTTAAGCAGTGGTTTACCGAATGCCTGCCTCTCACGACAGTACTCTATAGTCTGCTGTATACATCGCTCAAACGGTACCAGACCTACACAGGAAATCACGAGTGCTACATTCTCGGCTAGATAAAAAATATGGGTAAATGTAAGTTATTGCCAATATTATTTCAATGTAATTTTCTTATTTATTGTTAAGTGGGGATCCACAGCTAAAAAAATGGCCCTTTACTACTTACTTGCAGCAATGGCCCACATTCTCTCTTCCTGAAACTGCATCATCTGGTAGGTAAATCCCATCCCCTCTTGGCCAATCAGGTTCTTACGGGGTACCACAACATCCTCAAAGAACAGCTGGGCCGTATCCGAGGACCAGTTCCCAATCTTGTCAATCTTCTTGGCCACTGTAACTCCTTTGGTGTCCATGGGAATACAGATGAGTGATTTGTTCTTGTGGGCGGGTCCGTCGCTAGTGTTGGCAAGCAGACAGATCCAGTCGGCCTGAGCTCCACTGGTGATCCACATCTTGCTGCCATTAATAACAAGGTCATCACTACCTGAGAGTGTGGGGAACTTTTATTTGCATGGATCGTTACATTATTTGTGGGCTTGGAAAACTAAATGAGCTTTGAAAAATGGCCGGCCGGATATTGTACAATGCACACAAAAATATCATGCTAGAACTTACATAGTGTCTGATTTATGCCTGCTTTACAATAACATTAGTGTCAAATCGCTGCTGCTACTCTAGAACAAAGCTGTGTTCTATTCGTGGGTATATCTAACAAAAAGCAATAACTGTTGATTCCAGAACCCCTTTATTTCATTCTGCTGGTACCTTTCTTGGGCACAGCAGTGGTTTTGAGACTGGCGACGTCTGACCCTCCTCCCACCTCGCTCACACCCAGACATGCCAACACATCACCGGCAATAGAAGGAGCCAGGAACTCTCGTTTGAGCTCATCAGAACCAAACCGGGCCAGAGCTGGTACAGCCATATCTGGAGAAGAGAATAACGTATGCGTACTATTTATACTGTACACATAAACTATTTTAACAAAATTTAGGTACAGCAGTGTAAAAAAACAAAAGATCTGATACTGGTACCAAGCCTACTACGAGTTCGAACTAAAAACAGATTATATACACAGTATAAAAAACATGCTCAAACAAAACACACATTTAAAATGAAGGAAAAAAGGCTGAGGAACAAGAAGTGTTACAGTGAATTACACAACAGTTGTCCAGAGTTAGTTGCACTGTGCCATATTAAGGAAAATTACAAAGAGCAAGATATTTACTACCCGTACCTGTGTGCACTCCTATAGCCATGGGGACACCTCCACAACGTATGTGCCCCAGCTCCTCAGCAATGGCCATTGAGTAGCTGTAGTCTAATCCCAGTCCACCGTACTCTGGGTCTCTGGTGGGGCCTAGGAATCCTCCTTCGCCTAGCTTCTTGATCACCTGTAGCAGTGCACATGCATATAAATATTTAGACTACTTAACAAAGGGCAGAGAGGAGAACCACTATGCATTACTTTTGCCTTTTGCCAGTAAAAAGAAGAAGAGAACACTGCATTTATGTTAATCACGAAAATGTATAGCTAAATGTATAAAAATCGACATTCCTAACTCGAGATATAAGCACTCAGAGTTAGCAGCTGAAACGTGAGGTGTGTATTGAGTTTCAAAATGTGATAAACGAGTGGTCAAGCACGGATGTTGCTTCGCTCACAAAGTGTTGTGAAAAAGGTGATTATAAGTTTAGCCTTATAGGAAGAAAATAATATTTATATAAATTTGTGAGATTCTGGCAGTGACTCAGTGTAAGAAAATTTATGACTACTCGTCCTACAAGTATGTTTACGATGCTTTTGGTCTACTTTCGAGGTTCAAGTGAACACAAACTAGTATAGTGTAGTACACTAAGAGCCTACCCTCAGCATGTCGAGTGTACCTCTTGTATCTATGAGTGTACTTGGGGGCCGGATTACACCCTTACCTCACCTCGTGAGCAGGGAATGCCTTGGCTGCCTCCCAATCATCCACGTACGGATTGATCTCCTTCTCAATGAGCTTCCGTAGAGCACCTCTCATTTCCCTGTGCTCCTTAGTGAATATCGACTCTTCTCTTGGACTGTCATTGTGCAGAGTGGGTGGGGTCACAGAGAAACAGCGAACCAGCAAGGCTAGGGAAGAGGGAGCTGGAGAGCTACTGTTCAGGAAAAATGCAAGAGATGTATTGGAAACTGAGTGTCTCAGAATATATATAATTACGTACCTTTTCCAACAGGATCGTAGACTCACTCCAGTAGTTCTAAACAAGTTGTTTAGGCTCATGTTTTGATCTGGTAGAAAAATGGGAGGGGCTACCTCTATAAGTCTCTGCGGCTTGTGATCGAAGTACTCGCGGCCGGGCCTGCCAGTCTGCGCTGCAGAGGCAGAGGTAGTCTCGCGAGCCATACTAACACATCTCGAACGTATGCGCGTGTCGCAGTGGGAATTTAATAATTGCATCCTGTCACGTGCTTCATAGCACTTTATGTGCAATAGCTATAATAATTATAGGTAAAACCATTACATAATATACTAGCTGCCACTACAATCTCGACCAATTTGCACTAACAACAGGAGTGCATGTACTCCTGTAACAGGCATTCTGCAGTCACAAAAAATTAGTTGAGCAATTCGACAAATTTTTGTAAGGCACTGACCTCCCACGTCGCCACACTGGGAACGGTGACCAACAATAATTTTGAAGATGTAATCTCATTGCTTGTTAGTCGAAGAGGTAGGCACTGGGAAGTTCCCCAGCAGCCAAAAAAAATGCTTTCAGTATTCGCTTTTAATTCTGCTCTTCCTCGCCATTGACCAACCACCTACATGCCTCCACTCCTGTTTCATATTACCTCTTCAGACTTGATAGAATAATAGCCCCTGTTAATACAAAATTGTTTTTATGACATTTTCTCCTTAAGTGCCTTTTTTGGTTTTTAGAAAAACCTTCCGGATAGATTTCAGATGACAGTATTGGTATAGCTCCATTCGGCGTTCAGCAGGATCTTGCAGAGTGCACCACTATATACTAGTTATCATAGCGCTTTTTGACGTGTTTTTGCGCATGCTTTGAGGGGACGTTATTCACTATCGGCGACATAACTCACTAGTGAATAATGTCCAGGGGGACAATATTCACGGGGGGGACATTTTTCCCTCCGACACCGGTACTCAAAGAGTACAGTGGATTGCAGTGCACTTGCAATTATATTCACATCTAGTAATTAATGTAATTGTGGTTTGGCTGTTTGGCACTGTTGGGCCATAGATGGGGCACTGTTGCAAGTGCACTGCAATCCACTGTACTCTCTGTAGCGGATGGTGTAACCTCCTTATCACACTTGTATACTGCAATCTTATTGGTTGGTGCCTCAAGATTTAATGCGGCAGAACAAAATCAGGGACGCTCGTCTTATCGTTTTATGCAGGAGGCGGGCTACGCCCATCTATTCTAACACCAGTCATGACATTGCAGGCAAAGATACAAAATAAACACAGCGTATATAAAGTATGTTCATGTGTTCAGTATGCGTTTACATGTCTATACAGTATTCACAGTTTGTGGTAGGGGACGGAACTTTGCGAAAACGATCCACAAGACAATCCTCACCAAGAATAGTAGAATATAGAGGCTGCCAACAGTACAACGGTGATGATGGGATTCTGCCTATTTGATTCCTTTCCCCAGTGAGCAACAACTGCACCAGTGAGGGCCCAAATCACAACAGGGTACACCATAGATACTATACACTTCGGTCGTTTCACATCCACGAAGTGTACAGTATCTATGGGTACACAATACCCACGTAACAAAGCTAAAATATATATAAGTATATAAAGCGTTCGTGTGTTCAGGTTGACGACAGCACAAGCAACGTAAGTGAACGGTGAAATCGTGTTGACAGCAGTTTTACGACACAAAAAGGTCCAGCCATACACAAGCCAAGCAATTTGACAAATGTAAATAACCCCCCAAATGCCAAACGTATAGCCAGCTGGAGTAATTTGAGTGTACATGTAGTACATACTTGAGACGTTTGCGATGGTGTACTTAAAACCATCAGCGAGGCTAGAGCATTTAATCGCAAATGTTGCCATCAGAAACCAATGTCGATAAAACCAAAACTCCAACTTCAGTGACTTTATACATCAGAGATCGCTGTTGGGATTGTTGCATTGTGGTTTCAGTTTCCAAGAGGATAAACTTCACACTTTATCTGACATCTTAATTGTTGTTCCTTTCCAAAATAATGTTCAGTTTAAATTTCCAAAAGGGACTTATGCGCTAGCAAGAAGGTTTGCGGAGTGTATATGGCACTGGTATGGTGGGCATGCAATGGCTTCATTACTGTTTATTACCCAAGCACCACGAGTCCACACCACAGTTCACATTTTCATTACTTTTTGTGTTGTGTAACCACATAGGGTACCAGTATGTCTACTGGGCGTGATTTCCCTACTGCACACACAGAAGGTAACAAGTCATAATTCATAGACTCTACCACAGGCCCACATGTCTAGCAGACACAAATATTAAATGCACATCTGTAAAAATGAATATAGGTAAACTCTAGCATTCCTGGTTCCAGTCTCTTACATAAGCTTTTGCACTGACCACCTGCTCTCAGAAAGAGGTCATCTAGACTATACAAGTACTTCATTGTCTTGTGTCTGGCTGGTTGTATATATAACAAGCTTTATAGCTTGGTCATTGTAATAGTGTGTTCAGTGATACTTCAATTAAGAACAGTATGGCAAGTGAAAAGACACATCTCGTTGAAAGAATAGACTTCATCAAACCTGAAGACACTGCAACCAATAAATTTTCAAACTATTGAATTGCTGAGCTTGTGTCGTTGATAATTGCAACAGTAGTTTTAGTGGTGTTGTTTATAGTAAATGGCATTGCCGCCTCCCCAGAAGCAGCTGCAGTTGGTCTTGGAAATGGTACCACTGCAATCTTTAACGAACATTGTCTTGAAATTACTCCTGCTGGATGGACATTCGCCATTTGGGGTGTGATTTACTTATGGCAAGTCCTCTGGATTCTGTATGGCTGGTCTTTTGTGTTTCGCCCTACGTATCCACGATCGATTATTTTCCTGACTTACAATTTCTACACTGTTGCTAACCTCTTCAATATCATGTGGTCCTACATCTGGGGTAACAATTATGCCCAAGTCGGCTATCCTATAATTGCACTGTTCTCGATATTTCTGTATTCTACAATCTCAGTTCAAGTGATATGGCTACACAAAGTGACACCTGCACTGTTGGCTAGGAAAAAGTACTGGATTGATTTGTACCTCACACGATTCCTTGTTCTTAATGGAATTTTTGTCTACGCTACTTGGTTAACTGCAGCCACCGAGTTGAACTTTGTAATTCTCTTGCAAGACTACATTGGATACGAGCGCCAAGCATCTGCCACTGCAGCTTTGTCTGTTCTGACTGTCGTTATCATACTCTATTTCATCCTTGAGAACACTATTCTTGATCGATTCCTGCGCTTTGTGTTCATTGTGTACCCAGTTCTGATCTGGGCTCTTTCGGGAGTCTTGTCAGCTCATTGGGATACAGCAAAAGACTTATGTGTTCTGCTTGAAAATGAAGGATCTGCATCAGGAATGTTGCCTGAAATTGAACTTGAACCACCAAGCCATGTCAATTCAAGCTTTACTCTTGGAATTCTTATCCTCACCATTGTATTATTTGGTGCTAGGATTGTTTTGTGGATTTTGTTTGCCCTTTTCAGGCCTCTGTATAAAACTGGTAGCTATGAAGTTGCGTAAATTAGCGTTATAGTATCTGTTACTTTTATAGACACTCCATGCACTCACAGGTATACGCTTATGTGATATTAGAGATTATATGTAACGGTATTTTTATTGTCAAAATAACGTGTTTAATTAAGACGGTGATAACAGTGATTAGTACTTGGTACACATTGTTATTAATTGACGAGAGTACTTATGTTGGCAACACCACGAATGCCAGAAGCCTCTGGAACCAAAATGTCTAGGGCTTGACAAATTATGCTAGCATTTTTTGGGAGACTTCTAGGAGCTAGCATATACATAATAGGGCACTTAACTATAGCATAATTTGCAGCAGAAAATGTCTCTCCAGAGATCCACACCATTAAGTAGTGGAAAGATCATGAGCTAAAAGCTAAAAGAATATAGGCAACAAAAGGCATATTTGTCAAGGCCTAAAAATGTTTATACAGCTGGATGAGGGAGTTGTTGACTCTAATTTCATTCACACCAAGAATGTGCACAGAGGACTATGTATATTGATACCATGTGTACACTATTTAATTTGCAGTAGGTCTCATGCAGCCGATTTAGGTATTGTATGTGGTTGAGTAGCCTTGCCCCTATACAAGGTTACGAGGCTACAATCCACTGAGATTAAGTCTTGACGTCCTAATATGTGAGAATAACAGGCTGGCACTGTTAGAGAAGAATAGGCAATATTCTTATTGAATTGCTCAGGGAATAAGAATAATCAAACCCAACCTGGGGCGCGACGTAGTGGCGCCTTCATCTATGAATGTGTTGTACATAATGATTAACTTGTCTGCTCTACGAATTGCGCATGTGCGCGCATGTGCAGTGTTTGTAAACATGTACATGTACCTTGAACCCATCACGATCACCTGGCCACCTACCCTTGCCACCTTGCAAAAGCATCAACGAGATCAAGATACCAGGAAGAAATTAAAAGTGAACATATGTACAGTACTGTACTGTACAGTACAGTCAGTAGCGTAGAAGTAGAGTATAGATTGATCAGCGGTTTAGTAATGCTACCTATCAGTCCAAGTTAACATGGCCACAAAGGCACAAAAAACTTACCCAGTATGGGTGGGTGATCTGAAAGAAGATGTCACTGAAAATGATCTGCAGCTGTACTTCAGTCATGTGGGGACCGGGACTATTGCTAGCTGTAAAATCATGAGAAATGAACACGGAATCTCTAAGTTCGTAATATTTAGTACCAGTTTAGTTAGCAACTAAGCTCAAGCTAGACCTAGTGATCTGACCTAGTGGACCTATGCTGTTGTACAATCCGCAATACGATCACTCCATTTATAGATAGGAGCCGTAACAGATTGATGTTGTATTTTTCTCCACTAGGCATTTTGGTTATGTTAACTTCTTCACCGAAGTTGAAGCAGAGAAAGCTGCCACTGCATTGCTTGGTGTCCAGATTAAAGGTGGTCGGATAAAGACGAAAGGACCTCAAATGCTGAAACAAGAGAATCACTTGAGTCCCACCTCAACTAACCCACCGCTCAACTATAGACCCTGGACAGACTGTTCATTTGGAGAGAGCTGTAAAAAGGGAGAAAAGGTGAAACTATCGTTGTTACGTATGATGGGCATTGGGTGGAGCAATCAGTGCTTATTGCTGAGTCATATCATTTTGCACTATTTGCTCCACGCACGTTGTACCTCCTCTGAGTCAAACTCATAAGAATGTACTAATAAAAATTACAGTCGAGCATCTTACACATTTGAGTATTATAGTTGACCAGTCCACCTTCACATCTTCACATAGCCTCCGCCACAGGCCTCGAGGGAAAGGGAGAGAAGGAGGCCTGCTACTAGTTGCATGCGCATGCGCATTGTTTTTGCATACTTTGTCCGTAAATACACAGTACATTTTTATGAGAGTATACAAACAATAAACGGTGAAATTACAAGAAAA
>VSKX01070450.1_pt1 | contig 12187 bp, 1 predicted proteins | sample 4799481 | NCBI WGS metagenome assembly VSKX01 (sample SAMN12179537, study PRJNA552185) | sponge metagenome | biome: deep-sea hydrothermal plumes; feature: spots directly above weak diffusing fluid; material: sea water; isolation source: sponge from the Swan site of a hydrothermal vent ...
ACCTAGGTACACATGCACTGATCTCCTATGCAAGCCTCTAAACCAAAAGCCCTGTTCTCGAGTACACACATTCACACTTACGTACATGGTCTATTTTGAGTACATCCTCTGACTAGCGCTGGCCCCGATACTGCTGGTGGTACCACTCAAGTTAGTGCTGCCCAACGAGGTAGACGATGAGGACATGTACTCGCGAGGATCGTAGTCTTGCGTCATAGCTCTGTGGGGGGTCACCGTCCCATCTGTGGGTGTATCCGACGATGGTGTTTGTATGTTCACGCCTCTCTGTATGTAGCGACCTTGTAAATACGTGGGCGGCACATCTTGTGAGAGCAGGACGCGAGGATGACCACCGTGACTCTGATGTAGACGAGGGTCAACATGTGGAGCTCCTCTTGTACCATACGACTCCCTCGGTAGTGGAACATTGTACTCTTGCAGGGCACTGGCCGAGCTGTAGCGTGGCTGTGGTCGTCTGCTGTGATGATGTCGAAGCGGTTCTTGGGGAGGCGGCGGGCCGTAGAAATCGTATTCGTGGTGCATTGGTTGTCCCATCTGCGGTGGTAGCTCGTAGTGTCGAGGGGGGGCGTGTTGTGGCCGATGGTGCCGTGGTACTAATGAGAGATGCGAGCCTTGTGAAGATGCCCCCCCGTACATAGACACGGGCTGTGAGTGCTCCATGTATCGCGGTACATGTACAGGAATATGGTGCTCCTGGCTACTAGAATATGCCATCTCGCTGAGTTCGTTGATAGTATGCTCCATAGGAGTAGCGCGAGGTATCCATTCACCCATACCAGGCTGACTGTACGCACCGTACGGAGATATATCCTCCTCTACTGGGGGTACCACTAAGTTCCCTACAGAGTTAGTGAGCTGTTGATCTTTTCCTATATAGCTGCTATCGTCAGGAATGGTCGTTTCATCGTCCAAATCTTCATCATCATCAAACTCGTATTTCCGATAGAGCATATTGTCAATGTCTGCTTCAGCGTCCGCCTCACCACCGCCTTCCGATGCAAATGTGTGGTTACTGTGGATACTCTCCTGAGAGCCGTGATTGTTCAGCAGACCGTGATGTGCCGCGTATATTGCGGCAATCTTTGCCTTGGGATGTGGAAGCTGTTGACTACCCAGCATGTCTGTGCCTATACTGCTAGCCAGGTCAGAGGTGCTTCGTGCATGTGCAGAATTATTAGGAGGTCTCTTGGACGAACCGGGGGAATTGTACGCAGACCGACCCATCATTTCGTTATTACTATCCAACTCGTCATCTGCATAATTAGAATAGCTCTGTTCGGAGGAATTGCGGCTATCCGGAGAGTGACGTAATGCATGTCCGAGGGGGTACAATGTTGAGAGTTGCTTCTGTTGGCCGGGAGTCGAGGATCGAGAGTTCTGACTCCGTCGGCTACCAAATTGTTTCAGTTCCATATTATTATTATTAGGAACGGCATTCGAGTCTTTAATCTGTGCTGTCTTTGATACTCTACGATATCTGCAGACACATGCAACGATGAGCAGCAGAAAGAACACTGCGATAACTGCCACTACTGACGCCACGACAATCACTATGATCATTAATGAGTCACTGATACCAGGTGCAGGTGTAGGGGAGATCTCAAACGAATCGTGGAGAGATAATTCAAACGATGTCATAATTTTGTTCGTTCCATCACTGACCTCCACTTCAGTAAGGACTGGGATATAATTAGACATCATTTCAGCTTCTGTTAACTGTCTCTTCTGTGCACTTCTCTTGTTGGTCGACGAAGGGTTTCTTGTGGATACGTTCAACAAAATCTCACCTGTGTTACTGTCAATTTGGAAGTATTGTTTCGGTGGGTCGTTTACAAATCTGTACGTAAGCCGTGACCTTCTGTCTAAATCTTGAGCCGTTACTATAGCAACAATGTCCCCCGGCATGGTATCTGGACCAATGGGTGGAAAGGAGAAATTCTCCTCGGTAAAGCTGGGCAGTTCCTCGTTTACATCACCGATAGTTACCGTTACCGAGACTACATTCGATAGTTGAGTAGCACCACTGTCTGTAGCTACGACCATAAAGGTGTACGTTTCTATGACTTCAGCATCCAGATCTCCATCGGTGTACAATCTTCCAGTTTCACTTTCAATTCTGAACGGTACTTCAGTTGCTGAGTTGTGCAATCGGTACGTTATCCTGCTGTTGCCTCCAATGTCATCATCGTCGGTGGCAACAACCTGTCCAACTAGTCTGCTCGCTTCTGTGTTTTCCAGTACCGAGAAATCGTACTCTTCGGACACGAAAGAAGGACTGTTATCATTGACATCAATAACTGTAACGCGAACGGTCACGGAACAGGTTCTCGGCTGAAAAATGCTGTCGGTAGCAACCACTTTAAAAATGTACTCTGATTTGGTTTCTCTGTCCAAGCCGCGTACGAGCATTAGACGTCCAGTAGTTTTCTCTATTACAAACGGTGTGTCTATTTCATTGATAACGTACTCTACGGGTCGTCCAACAAGACTTGTCGCTATTAGCCGCTCATCCGTCAAAACCGTTGCATCTTCAAGCACTTGGACCGAATACTCTGTGAAATTGAAGGCGGGGCAGTCGGGATACACCACCACGGTAACATCAGCGTACGAGGAGAGGAAGTGATGAGCACAGGAGGGACTCGGAGAGTCGTTAGCAGCCTCTAAACGGAACGTGTAGTTTTGTGCTTTCAAGCGCCATGCAGGGTTTTGAGTGTCCCTGAGTACTAGGCTGGCAGCACTGCTTCCCACCGTGGTCACTATTTCAAACAGACCATCAGCTTCGTTGTAATAATGTGGAATATTGAATTCTATACTGGTATTCTCGTCAAAGTCATCATCACTTGCACTGAATTGCCCGATAAAATCGTTGGGATTAGCACTTACTGGCAATCCAAACACGTATGACACAGCGTTCAACTGTGGAGCGTGATCGTTGATATCCAGACATCTGAAACTGATTTTAGTTGATGTGACCTTGGGTGGGTTGCCCTGATCAGTGACATTCACAGTGACTGTGTGGAGGGGGGCTCGGCTGGTGGCTACTATAAAGTTCTTGTTGCGTATCGTGCCCGTATGAGGATCAATGACAAAATTATCGTCGGGATCGTCTAGAGAATAAGTGACCACTCCATTGAGGCCCTGGTCTGCGTCCGTGGTGGTTACTTGCATGACAAAGGAGTTGAGCGGTTGTTGCTCCCAGATGCCAATATTGTTCGAGATTGTAACAATCGGAGTATTTTCGTTGACATCGAGAACGCTTAGGCTGAGATAAGTTGTGGTAGTGGATACGGTATCGGAGGCCTCAATACGAATGAGGTAATAGTCTAAGCTCTCATAATCCAGCTCAGCTGAGCTGCTTAGCGAGACCATACCTGTATCAATGTTAATTTCAAATTCAGTCTGTGGTGGATTGGGGACCACAGCTCCGCGATGTCTTGCCTCGATCACAAATAGCTCGTATCTCAGTGGAGGTCCAGTGTCTGGGTCTACCGCAGATACCCGGATAATCCTAGCGCCACTCTGAGTGTGAGGGTACTCGTACACACCAATAGAATAATTACCATCTCGAATAAAGCTAGGAGAATTGTCGTTGATATCGTCCACATCTACGTGCAGTGTCATTTCTCCGATCTGTGGCTGACTGCTCACATCTGAAGCACGTATTGTGAGGTCATAAGAGCTGTAGCGCTCACGATCTAACGTGCCCACCACCATCACGTTACCACTGGTGGCGTCTATACTAAAGATTCTGTCAGGATTGCCGTTGCTAATCACATAGCTCAATTCACTGAAGAGGCCCGAATCGTCGTCAAAAGCCTGTGCCGTAAAAACGGGCTCGGTATAGGTAGCAGATTCTACCAGTCTGACTGTCTCCATCGTCCTCGCAAATACCGGCGCATTGTCGTTTACATCAACCACATTAATTATCACTTGAAGATAAGTCGAGCTTCGAATGATATTATCCAGATTTGTCGTATCTTCAATGTATGCTTCAATATACATTTCGTAGCTGCTTCGGGACCTGCTATCCAGTGGTCCATGAAGAGTTAGGTCTCCTAGTGATTTTGAGACTGAAAACAGGCCATCTGGAGCGTCTGTGTGTACTAGGCGATATTGTGAGTTCTGCGGCTGGGAAGCAAACCTGTAGACTGCACCAAAACCGTGGTCTTCGTTCACTGGGATCTCGTACGGCTCTGCGTCTATGCCAGCAAACATCGGAGCAGAAGGTGGGGTCTGAAAAACAATCTGCATGATACTATCTGAAGATTGTATAGGTACTCCAAGATCATACGCCGTGACTCGTATATCTACTGAATTGCCTGCAGGAATCATTCCTTTACTTCGTACGATACCAAGCTCTTGATCAATCGTAAAGTGTACCGAGGTAGCGTTGTCACTAGTTAGCAGACGGTATTGTACCGTCCCATCACTACCTTCGTCATCGTCACGAGCAACCACCGTGAATAAGATGATATCTTCTCTGGGTACGGGTGAGAGGACTAATCGAACGGGGGCATCCTCGAAATACGGTTTCTCATCATTTGCACTGAGTACTGTTACAGTGAGAATGGTCTCTGCAGTACGGCTAGCACCATCAACAGCCGCCACTCGAAGGACATGTGTCTTATCTTGCTCATAATCCAATGACATGGCGAGAGACACCACTCCCTCAGAGGACTCTATTTGAAACAGCGGGTAGGACTCTTGAAACTGAAAGCTTATGTCGCCGTTAGTCCCTGTGTCTGCATCACTGACATGCTCCCTGCTCTCGAACACTGTAGTGGTTATTGCAACGTCCTCTCTCACATTCACGCTGTAGCCATCTTGTTGGTCGAAGATAGGATGATGATCATTGTCACCATCTATAGCCAATCGAATGTGAGCCGTATCAAACAGATCTGAGTTCAAGGCACTGTACACAGTAACCTGAGCCTCGTACAGTGGCAATGGAGTTGAGGGGAGGGCAGATCGTAGCATTACATCACCATTAGCGCTCACACTCAAGAGGTCTCCCATGATCTGAGAGGAGAGTTCAAAGGTGAACTCTGCGTTAGTGCCAATATCTACATCAGTAACTTTGTTGGCAAGATTGAGGAGCGATGTCATTGCAGTCAGACTCGAAGTACCGTAAATAAAATATTGATAGTGCGAGAATTGCGGAGGGTTGTCATCAGCGTCGACAATGGAGACAGTGACCATGGTAAAAGAGCTGAGCGCTGGTTGTCCTCCGTCTATGGCCATAACTCGGAAACTCCTAGAATAGAACGATGCCGTCTCTCTGTTAATCTCCACCAGGGACCTCACATCTCCCGTGGATGGTACCACAGTGAAGTAGTCATCATCACCATCAGGTAGGGAATACGTTACTCTACCAAATGCGTCGAGGTCACGATCGGGAGCGTCCACGTCTCCGACACTGGTACCCACCGGACTGTTCTCAACAAACTCAAACTCGTATAGATTCTGAGTAAACTCGGGAGACTCATCGTTAACGTTGCTAATGGTGATACTGAGTTCCAGAGAGGTCGAGGTTAGTTGCGGGTCACCCGTATCCTTGGCAAAGATGGAGAGTGAGTACAATTGTACACTGTCGTAATCTAGATGTGCTGCAACGATGACATCACCGGTCTGCCTATCAATAGAAAATGCATTTCCGATATTTCCATTGTCTATTTCGTAATACACTGCGTCGTGTGTTGCATTGTCAGCATCGTTAGCTTGTACCGTGAGCACAACAGAGCCGGGACTGATCGTCTCCGGGATCTCTGTTGCTGTCGGATACAGCGTTGTGTCGAAAACAGGTCTTCGATCGTTTACGTTGCGTACGTACACTATCACCATGACGGTGGTGTAGTATCCTTCATCGGTGTCCAATTCCTGCGCTCGCAAAACCAACATGTAACTCTCTCGGCTGTTAAAATCGAGCCGTGTGCTTGTTACTATGGCGCCGTCTTGATAGCCAAAGTTTTCTGAAGTTTCTTCATTTTCCATAACTGTGTAAGTGAGTGCTAGGGGTGTGTTGAGGGTGTCCAGATCGTAGGCTCTGATTCGTAACACTACTGTGCCACTGTCTAGCTCTTCATCCACTACAACACTCACAAGAGGGGAGTCAAACCTTGGCTCATACTCATTGACATCTCTTATTGTGACGTCAATGGTCTTGAGCGCAAAGTGCCTGGGACTGGCTACTTCGTATGCTAGGATGTTCAGTTGGTAGCTAGGCTGTCGCTCAAAGTCTATCGCTGGGGCCTGAACTCCGCCCACTGGATTCGTACACTCGCTACTCTGAGAAATGGGGCAAATGTATACTTCACCAGTGTTCTGTAGAAGGCAGAAGATATGCTTCAGCGAAGAATCTGCTAATTCGAACCTGACTGCGGCATTTAGGCCTTCATCTTTGTCAGTAGCCGTCACCCTGGTGATTATATGCTCACTTCCTGTTCGTTGATTCTCGTCTATTGCTTCCGTGAGAGGCTCCAGTGCAAATATCGGACTGTTGTCGTTGACATCCGTCACGACGATATTAATGACAGCTGTGTCTGATCGACTGCCTCCATCTCTGGCCCTCACATTGAAAGAATACTGATCCTCTGTCTCTCGATCGAGTACCAGACGCAGAATAATATCACCGTTTGATAATAGCTCGAAATGTTGGTCTAAGCTACTGCCGTGGTCTAGAGTGAGCGTCACCTGTCCAAAATCTCCAGCATCGTTATCGGTAACGGCAATCGTTGCTATTTTCTCGTGCACTGCTTTGTCTTCACGCACGTAAAAAGTTCTGTTTTGTGTTCGATCGAAAACTGGAGTATTATCGTTTTCGTCCGTTATATGTATTCTCACGGTTGCCGATGACGACATTGGAGTGTCCCCGCCATCCTGAGCAGTTACGCTAAACGTATACACAGGCACGCCATTGGGAGGGTCTCGATTCAATTGATTAGTCGTAGATCTTATTTCACCGTCTGCGTTTATGACAAAAGGAACGTTTGGATCGTTGATCATAAACGACATCATGCTGTTAGCTCCTTGGTCCATATCCGTGGCAACCACTCGTCCAGCAAAGCTGTTGCTTGGTGTATTCTCAGCAAGCTGGAAATTGTACTCCTCCTGTGTAAAAGTGGGCGAGTTATCGTTGATATCGATAATTGTCACGGTGAGAAAGCTGCGAATTGTTACACACTGTTTCGTGGACACGGTATCGTGGGCGGTGATGTTTAGTATGTATATGGCTTCCGTGTTACCCTGGGCAACGAGTGCCTCCCGATCAATATTCATCGTGGTCGTGTGAATATTGGCAACGTGTGAAGTTACACTGATAGCGAATTGTGCCGAGCGAGTGCCGTCAGCGTTTGTGAGATCGTACACGACTGTTGAGACTGTACTGCCCTGGAGATTGGTGGCTTGAAACGAAAGAATGAGAGTGTCGAGGGAGGAGTGCTCAGGCAGGTCAATGGTAGGATTGAAGTTCTTCAGTTTCAGACAAGGGTCTTCTGTGTCTGTAACATTGATGATTACTACCAAATCGTCAAAATTAATAGGGTCCACACTGTCCTCAGCACGTATGGTAAACCGCACCTCTGGTTCAGTTTCGTGGTCAAGTGTCCTGGCAAGCGTTACTATTCCCGTGGATACGCCGATATGGAAGCGATCAGCAACAGTGGGGGTCAATTCGACAATAGAATATCTGGTCAGATTGTACGGGTGTTGATCAAGATCCACAGCTTGAGCTGTATAGAAAGTGGCTCCAGTCTCAAGGTTCTCTGGCAGAGAAATGGAAACTGTCTGGTCTGCAAACGTTGGGTTCTGATCTGGAATATCAACAACGGTGATGAAAACATCAGCAAGGGTGCTGAGGATATTGGCGTCTCCGGTGACCGGGTTACTCGCTCTCACTCGAAGTTGAACGATGCCACCAGCGCCTAAATTACTAGTCTCCCGATCTATAGCGATCTTGGTGCTGAGTCGGCCAGTTTCCTCATTTATTAAAAACCATTCTCCAGCAATTGGCGGTTCTGCTCCGGTAATATCGAAAGTGATTCGTCCATTTTCACTGGTGTCTAAATCGTCAGCTTCGATCTCTTCATCTGACGCGCCTCGCACAATCGTACCGGCAATATTTTCTTCGTCTACTTGAAAATGATACGGTGCACGAATAAAGTACGGAGAATTATCGTTGACATCCAACACGTTGACAGTGACAATGGCATCTTGAGTGGTGTAGAATAGTCCGTCAAATGCTCGAATAACAAGCGTGTAATTAGCAACGATCTCTTTATCCAGGGAGGTGGTCGTTGTAATTTGACCGGTTATTTCATCAATTTCAAAATCGCCTCTTTCGTTTCCCGATGCGATAAGTAAACGCACATTCTCGTCCATCCCATCTGGGTCTGTAACGTTGATTGTAGCCACGTGATATCCCATTAATTGACTACCCTCGAGAATATTAACCACCACACTCTCCGACATAAGGTTGAAGATTGGACTTTCGTCATTGATATTCAACACGGAAAGAGTCAGTACTTCCACAGTGGTGAAGTCAATATCGCTGACACGGATTTCAATCGTGTACTCAGGAGTAGTTTCGTAGTCAAAATAATTGCTACTCAAAAAAATGTCTCGACCACTGAACGCTAATCGCCCGTCGTTGGGGGCAATAGAGACAGCGTAGGATAGGGTGGCGAAAGGGGTGCTGTCAATATCCGTAGCATTAATGGTAAACAATTTTTGATTGATTGTGAAATTTTCGCTCACTGCAAAGACGTTCAGAGGAAAGTGTATTTGTGGTTGATTGTCATTAAGGTCTTGAAGTGCTATGTCAATTCTGACTGTGTCGTTTAGAGGTGTGTCTCCATTGCTGAGAGGATTGTCCAATGCTAGCACTACCACAAACAAACTCTCCTGCATTTCTCGATCTAACCTGCCGGCAACTTTCAATTGTCCAGTTTCAGTTTCGATTTCAAATAAGTGCTGAAATGGATAGAGCTCACTTGAGTCGGGTAGATGATATGTTATCTCTCCGTTCCCACTCTCGAGGGCGTCTGCGTCATTAGCTTGTATGGTAGCAATCAACTGATTCAGATTAGGCTCCTCATTAATCTCGTATACAGTCTGTAAGTTTTCCCGGTTAATTACGGGAGAATTGTCATTAGAATCTCTCACTGTGAGTATCGCTTCCCATCGCGTAGAAAGGGGCGGGGTTCCGAAATCACTGGCAATTAGTACAACATTGTATTCGCTTCTTTCTTCTCTGTCCAATAACCTGTTGAACTCCAGCGCCATGTGACTGCCTTGGGCCACCAGTTGAAATGTTTCCGAGGGAACCAATTGCCCGTCGACTTCCTCGTACAGTTGCAAGGAAAATTGTCCATTGTCTTCGCTGTCACTGTCTGTAATGGTGAAAAATCCGACAGTTTTCGGCAGAATGACATCGTCAGATTCGGAGATACTCATGCTCTGAAAAAACGGCATTATTTCTGGTGCGTTGTCGTTGACATCTTCAATGGTGACAACGATAGTTGCACTGTTCATCAGGTTGCATTTGTCTGTCGCGTGAACGCTGACTTGATAGACAGCATACTCCTCGTAATCTACTTCTTCACTAAGGACCAGTAGTCCTTGCTCAGAGTCGAGAATAAACGGATACGGCTCTTGAAATATCTCGCAATTGCTGTTAATTTCTGTTCGCCGACGACATACCTCGTAGATGGTATAGGTCAAAGGTTGTTCTTGATCGACAAGGTCTTCATCGTAAGCAGTGAGGTTATTGAAAACGATGGTGCTAGTTGTGCTGTTCTCGAGAAGGTTTGGTGGAAAGTATCTTGTTGTTAGAAACATCGGAGGTCTATCACATGTGTCTAAAACGGTAACATGGAGCGTTTGAGTTGCTCTTTGAGGATTTTCTGTTCCTTCAATGGCGACCAATTCTAGTGTGTATTCTGAGACAGTTTCTCTGTCCAAAGGTCGCGTTACTTCTAATCGAACTTCGCTGATTGCTTGAGTTTCTGAATTGTATCGAACAGACACTGCGAAAAGGCCATCTAAGTCGGCAGTCAGAGTGTAGTTTCGAATACTATTCAAACCCTCGTCCAAATCCGTAGCTTGACTTAGCGTAACAGCAGCTGTGGCACTGGCTTCTAGTATCTCCACAGGAGCTGACGGCGAGTCAAACATCGGCACATTATCATTCTCATCAAGTATGTTGATACGTAGTACAGTTGTAACATCGCGCGTTACATAGGTTATAGTGAGAACGACGGGTTGAAATGTCCCACTCACTCCTGTATTGATTCTGTTGGCTATATCTTCTCTGTCAATGTTCTTCAATGGACTTATACTGCCAGAATTGTATGAAAAATATTCATTCATCACGTCTTGACTAGCAGTCTGTGCAAACAGTAAGGAGCCGGCAGTAAAGTTTAAATCGAGCAGTATGTCGCCGGCATTGACGGTGTTCTCTGTGATGTCGAGGTTGAGGTTGTGTAATATTTGAGAGTTTACTTGTTGGGCTAGCAGCAACAAAACCGTGACAAAACTGAGAAGAATGATGGAGTTTGATTGCTTCATTTCGGCAACTGGGCTTAATAATTAAAATCGACTTGAAATGATCTGCAGGAATACAACAGCTCTATTATTTGTAGGTATAAGTATACGTGTATTAACAGAATAGTAAACTCTTACAATGCAGACTTGCTAATTAAGGAATGCATGTTTCACTACGTCAGACATTTGTAGACATGTTGTTGCCTGTACTTAGGAGTCAGGAGGCAATAACTGTGGTAATAGCTCACCAGTGTCTACTTAGGAGGCACTAACTGCATGTGGTAATAGCACACCAGTGTCTCTACAGTATATGTACACTCAGTAGCGTTGCACTACGTTGTGTCATAAATACAACGTAGCGCAATGCTAAACTATTGGTGTGTAACTGACGCTACTGGCGATATACATAAGCTCCAGCATCATACTGTGCATGAACCAGGTTTAACACACACACAGTGTTACAAGTCATGTGGGTTTGTGTGTGAATGTGGTAACTGATCAGCCATTGCCCAAAGAGGGAGGTAGTGCATGTGGAGGAGGTATCAACAAGGGAAGTGCTGTAATATCATTCATATTGGAGACGTGATACAATCGCTCGTGAATATCATGAGAACAACACTGACCTTTGCTCCCTACTCACTGAGGCATGTAACAACAAACTGTCAATACCGTACATAACAGTAAAACAATAACTACGTACGTACGTACGCATGTATACACACAAACACACACCAACCATAAGTGCAGATATGTACGTATATACAGTAACTGTCCATTATATGTACCCACTGCACGAGATATCAATTTACAATCAGATCTGTATATTAGCTATAGCTCTACACGAAGTCATCTTTTACTCTTTTAAGCAATAAATTAAGAAGATATCAAACGCTATATGTATGCACTTTGTGAGGCTGAGAGAGAGGTGTTTGAATGATAGCTACGTGGGTGTGTGACTGACTTCAGCTGGCGTGTTATCATATACATACCACTGGTGGTATGTATCTAGGGAGACCCGAGTCTGGGAACAGGTCACGGCATATTAAACCGCTAACCACTGGAATGTCACCAGACTGCAACACACACACACTCAGTCATGCATGCAGCAAGTAGCTAGCTAAACGAAATTCATCATTGAAATATGATCTAAGTAAGTGAAGATTTATCAGATCATAGTTGTACAGTGTTTGAATTAAGTACATAACACAAATTTAATTAAGTGCAAAAGGGAAATGCTAGGGTTGCATTTGGCACCACAATAATTATTGGCAAGTAACCTCGGGAATTCTTCAGTGGTGAGCCTATAGCTACAACTGACCACGCGGCAGCAGTTTGAAGAATGTTCTGGTGCACGAATGAGTCACCACACCAAACTTAAAAGGTATAGCTATAGCTACTGCAGACAATGATCTTACATGGTAGCTCTCACGATGAATACATGCAACAATTTTACTAAAAGTAGCTACAGCAATTACAGTAAATTATACACTGAGATATGAAAGGAATGCAATAGCTATAATATAGACACTCTTAAAGTTGATACTGACATTCTATGGAGGCATGCATATACAGCATGCAGTGTGTCAGAGCCTGAGAAGGCCTCCCCCCCCCCCCCCCCCCCCCCCCC
>VSKX01081747.1_pt1 | contig 12146 bp, 11 predicted proteins | sample 4799481 | NCBI WGS metagenome assembly VSKX01 (sample SAMN12179537, study PRJNA552185) | sponge metagenome | biome: deep-sea hydrothermal plumes; feature: spots directly above weak diffusing fluid; material: sea water; isolation source: sponge from the Swan site of a hydrothermal vent ...
AGTAAAATCCAAAAAATTTGAATTCACAAATAATTAGATACACAAATAAACAAAATTAATTAGCAAAAAAAATTATACCAGCAAAATGGACAAAACTGTAAAAACACTACCTGTAAAAATAAAGTATACTGTATACTAGTCTCGTGCTACCACTCTGCAGCTTGGAGGTATGCTGTCTGGTCAACTCATGTCTCAACTGGACCAGCTCTCGCTCAACTATGAGGCTCTGGAGAGGAGGTTACAAAGAGAAAAACAAAAGGCCATCAAGTACGTTTAATAGAGCTTATCAAGAGATACAGATTAATTTAGTGGAATTCGTGCCTCTCAAAAGTGGCCTTTTTAACTTGAGTTATGAGTCTTCAAAACTAAATTCAATAGCTCTTTCTTTGATAGACCTTTCAAATGATGTGCTGAGACGGGTCGATTTTGACGAACCAATTTTGCCCATGGTGCAAAGGGAAAATTTGTCGTTTTGAGCCTCTTTCTTTGAATGTCCATAACTTGAGTTAAGTTTGTCCTATTATAAAACTAAATATTGCATTCAATAGCTCTTTGATAGACCTTTCAAATGATGTGCTCAGATCCTAATTCTGAGACGGGTCAATTTTGACGAACCAAAGGCAATAGCCCATGGTACAAAGGCAAAAATTGTCGTTTTGAGGCCTTTCTTTGAATGTCCATAATTTGAGTTAGGAGTGATCAATGTCGAAACTAAATAGTCCATTCAATAGCTCTTTGATAGACCTTTCAAATGATATGCTCAGATCCTAATTATGAACCTTGTCAAAATGTACTGGTCACGTCAAAATGTATGTGACGAAAGGCCTTGTGTTGTTAACAAGTTAGTTTTTTGTTTCCCACAGAATTGTTTACATCGCAAAAGCGTCTCAAGTTGCTATTAATGCCGCTAGTGGTGAGTCACATGACAGCCTTTTGTATCACATGACCTTTGACCCCAGGCCTCGGCCGCGAGGAACAGACACGTAGAGGTGGAGAGTGCTCGGGTCAGCACATTCTGGTATCTGATTGGCCAATTAGGATCAAGCAAACAAGAACTTTTTCAACAGGTAAAGTAAAGTCTGGTTCACAATAATAATTAAGACACTTGAGCTGACACTTACGTAAGCTCCAGTGTCATATTGTGAACCAGGCTTGATGCTACTGACGCTACGTAAGCTCCAGCATCATATTGTGAACCAGGCTTGACGCTACTGACGCTATGTAAGCTCCAGCGTCATATTGTGAACCATGCTTTAGTTGTACAGTGTGTGATGTGTGTGATGTGTGACCCTCCCTCCCTCCTCCAGGTAACCTGAGTGCCAGTTGTGCTAGTGCTGTCAGTGTACTTCCATTATCATCATCATCTAGTCGGGGGTCAGGGGTCGGTAGTCATGACGATGGCTCTAGCTCCGCCTCCTCTCTCTCAATGACATCACAGGATAATCGTTACGCATCACGCGAAGCACTCATTGAGGTGAACCACACACACACACACACACACACAGTCGAGTCCCAATCTGCCTATTTTCGGATTTTCGAAAAACACATGGGCTATAAGTAGGTGAAATTGTCAAAATCCGGCCGTTTTAAAAGTTTTGAACGAAACACATCATCTTATAGAGTTTTTTATGGGCTTTCAGATAATCATAAAATTATTGGAATTGAAACTCAAGTTATAGGCGTTTAAACTACAAGTACATCTTTCACTGCTCATAAATTATTTATGTCAGTACATGTACTTAGCCTATAATTTGAGTTAATAGTGACCAGTTTTTTAAGAATGCATTCTGTAGCAATGATGTGTATTGTATTTGTGTTTTGTGTTGTTTAGTCTCTGTGTCAGTTTGCCACTCGTGTTCTTGGAGAGATGGAGGTCGGAGTGAGTGATGTCAACACTGACCTGTCATCAGGAGTCAACTTTGTCATGATGATGGGACTATTGGAAGGCTATTATATACCACAATATCTTTGGCACCCCAACCCACGCAACTTTGATGAGAAGGTTAGTATAACGAACTAATGGCCACTAAAGGGATACTACCTTGTAGAGACAAAGTTTTATACACACAGTGCTTGTGATAACAGTCTGACACGTACCTGACATTTTCTGGTCATTTCATAAAAATGTCCTCCCATTTTAATTTTCCACTGTAGTTGGATAACATGAAGGTTGCGTTCCAACTAATGATTGATGCTGGTCTACCTCCACCCAATGCAAAGCCAGACGGTGAGTGTTAGCACACACACACACACACACACACTGTTAGCATTGTAGGTTAGTACTCTTTGCTGTTTCAGTTTCAGCAGCTAACTTTGAGTGATGGATTTCAGAACTGAAAAGTGAATTCTGTAGCTCTATCATAGACCTTTCAGATGATGTGCTCAAATCTGTTTTTACAATAATTTCTTGCTATGTCTATAATGCGTATCTAAAGGCTAGTTATAATATAACGCTAGCGTCAAAACGCTGACTTCTAATTAAGCGTTTTCTAATCGAGCGTTTCCTGACATTAGACGTTACGTCGGGTCTAGCGTCATAATTATTATAAACCAGCCTCACCCCCAACACACACACACACACAGATGTGGTACAAGGTGATCTGAAAGGCACTCTGAGAGTATTGTATGCCATATTTGGCAAGTACAAGTCCCGTTACCAACAGCAACAGAGCACAACAGCTTCTAATGTGTAGTCAGGAATCAAGACATATCGAACTCTCTCAAAAACTGACTTTTTACTATCAGTAGCTAGTTAAAGTTTAGCTAGTTAAAGTTGTGGTATTATATACATTATAGTAGCGCTATAGTTGTCATGTCACTGGTGACACTTTGCCAGCTAGGGCCTTAGTGCCTCCTAAATTGTTGTGTGGTTGCAAGTACTTCCGGTGTCACATCCTAGATCCTGTTGGATTTAATGGTCGTCACAGCAATAACTGAATAATAGTGTGGTTATTTAGTACGTTTGACCTGTTCGTTCGTGATCGTGCTAGAGTTCTTTGACGTCTCCTGATATATCCTCAGCTTGATCCTTATCCCACCATTCCTTATGGATCGCCTCATACCTGTCATTAACAAGTTACAAGACGTGTTCAACACAGTCGGTCGCGAAGCAATTCAGCTGCCTCAGATAGCCGTCGTCGGTACCCAAAGCACCGGGAAGAGCTCTGTGCTCGAAAATATCGTCGGAAAAGACTTTCTGCCGCGCGGTTCTGGGATTGTGACACGACGACCTCTCGTACTCCAATTAGTGCACATCAGCCCAGAGCAAGCTGACGGACAATGGGGCTGGGGAAAGTTTCTGCACACTGGAGATAAAATATTCACCGATTTTGATGAAGTTCGTGCCGAAATATCCAACGAAACTGAACGTCTTGCTGGAGCTAACAAGGGCATTACGCGTGAACCGATACGTCTGCGCATATTCTCCCCACATGTTCTCCACCTGACATTGGTGGACTTGCCGGGAATTACCCGGGTACCCGTGGGCGACCAGCCGGAGGATATTGAGGGACAAATACGTGCCATGTTGTTGGAATATGTGTCTAACGAGAAGTGTATCATTCTGGCAGTGCACGCAGCTACTAGCGACCTGGCAACTAGCGAGGTGTGTATTGCTGTGTGTGTGTGTGTGTGTGTACTTATAGTTGCTATGTGTATATAGGGTGTAATTAATCAAGCTGGGGGTGGGGCTTCCCTAAACCTTTAGCTCCACCCCCTAATTTGTATGAGTTACTTTATATATTCTCTTCAGTCTTGTCCTCGCTAAAAGCTTCCCCCTGACTGTGAATATTGTGTAATGTAATCTTTATGTGTGTGTGTGTGTGACATTACGACACCTTAACACACGTACACACGCTCAGGCACTCAAGCTGGCCCGTGAGGTCGATCCCCAAGGCAACCGTACGCTAGCCGTGTGTACTAAGCTTGATCTGATGGACCAAGGCACGGATGCCGTTGATCTGCTCATGGGCAAGATCATTGCAGTGAAGCTTGGCATCATTGGAGTGGTCAATCGAAGTCAACAAGATATCTCAGAGTCCAAATCAATCAAAGATGCACTCGAGGATGAGCAAATATTCCTGCATAAGAAGTATCCAGCTCTAGCTACTCGAAATGGCACACCTTACCTCGCTAAAACCCTCAACAAGCTTCTAATGCAACACATTCGAAACACCCTTCCCGTTCTGCGTCACGATATAACCTCAAAACTCGCTCTGTACGACAGTCAGATGATATCTCTCGGTGAACCGGTGGAAAACAAAGGACCTGCTCTGTTGCAAACACTCACAAAATTCTCGACGTCATATTGCCAGAAAATCGAAGGCAACTCGCGCGATATTGAGACGCATCAATTGTCGGGTGGAGCACGTATTTGCTATATATTCCATCATACGCTCGCACAAACACTACACGCTATCAACCCCCTCGAGGGGTTGTCTCGGAACGACATATTGCACGCGATCAGCAATGCTATGGGCCCCAGGCCTGCGCTGTTCGTGTCAGAGATGGCCTTCGAATTACTTGTCAAGCGTCAGATTCGTCTTCTCTTGCAACCAAGTCTGCAATGCGTGGAATTGGTTTATGAGGAGTTGCAAAGAATCATTCAATATTGTCTCTCACATTTGAGGGATTTTCAACGATTCCCGATTTTACGCGAGCGTATGAACACGGTTGTCATGGCACTGATACGAGAGCGATTGCCAGTGACCAATCAGATGGTAGAAAATCTCATCTCTATTGAGTTGGCGTACATCAATACTAACCATCCTGACTTTGTGGGCGGTACCAGAGCTGCGTACGAAGCTTACATGAAGGCACAAACTGGTCAGCAGCAACAGCCTCAAGCAACAGTAGCCGAACACATTCCAGTCAAAACTTCCATTCCTAAACCCCAGTCCGTCCCTAAACCCCAGTCCGTCCCTCGTCCATCCGTAAACAGACAAGGCTCGCAACAGAAAGGCTGGTTATCGTCCTGGTACGGTGGTAAGCAAGGCGGCGCAGGGTTGACAATGGAAGGTCTGGATCAAGTCCCATCAGTAACAGGGAACACACAATCGAGCAACGCTGCAATAGATAGTGGCCCTGATCCAAACGCTTCAGTGGACTCTGTGAATCGACAACACTTTGATTGTGAACTTATCGAGAAACTCATCACGTCCTACTTCCTGATAGTGCGTAAGAGTATTCAAGACAGTGTGCCTAAAGCCGTCATGCATTGTCTAGTAAACCATGTTAAAGAGGAAGTTCAGAGTCGATTAGTTAGCGAGCTGTATCGCACCGAGGCCTACGATGCTCTTATGGAGGAAAGTGAAGAGATGGTCGTACGTAGAAAAGACGTGGCAGAAATGGTAAAAGCGCTGCAAAAAGCTGCCGAGATTTTGAATGAGATTCGAGATCTTCAGTTTGAGTCGAAGATTGTCGGTTACGACTACGAGGAATTTTGATTGGACACCAAAATTAGTTAGCAATTATTCACTAGGTGTTTATTTAGAATTGTAATTTATTATTCACATTGAAGTATCACTGCACCGGTAAAGATCATCAAACTAAAATATTACTTTCTATACAATTCTTGGTATGACGATCGTTACCTACCCATGCCGCACCTGTAAAGATCATCAAACTAAACTATTACTCAAATCTTGGTGTGGCGATCTTTACCTACCCACGTGGCTCAATAAAGATGCCTGTTACTGAAAAGAAGTTGTTTGTAGGCAACCTAGCGTACAACACTAGCGACAGCGAGTTGGCAGATGCCTTTGCTGAATACGGCGAGATCAAGGCCAGCTTCACAGTCAAAGTCCCAGGTAAGAAATGTCCTCCATCCTTTTACTGAATGTATGTCATGTGGTGTTTGCACAGGCGTCACTGACAAGTGCAAAGGTTATGGTTACGTTGTGTTCAAATCAAAGTGAGTTAAAACCTGGATCAACGTATCACGTATCTTGGTACTGTAAACTTTCTAATTATAGCACCAACCTCGGTTAGGACGCCCTCTTTTTAACCCCTTTTACAGATGTACTACTTTGTCAAAAATTTGATATTTTTGTCAGTTCCAAAGTGCCTATTTTTGGTTAACTATCAGTCGCTTTATCGGCAGAATACAATAAATCAAAGTTTTGATATTTCTGTTTCCTTTTATTAGAGAGTCATGCTCTAAAGCGTGTGCTCAAGTAAAGATCATCAAAGGTCGTCCTGTTAATGTCACGCTAGCACATTCCAAGAAATCCCACCAACCTCCAACCAAAGCCAACGAAGATCACCATGACGATGAAAGCTCGGAAGAAAGCGATTACGAAACATTGACGGCTAAAAAAGAAGTCTCAAAAACTCTCAGAAAACCGAAATCTCAACGCAGTGAAGCAAGATTTGGTGTTGGGAAGACGCTCGTTCTAAAACCATTGCCAGAGGGGTTTACAGAGGAACAGCTGGTGTCATTGTGCAAGAGTGTGGAGGGTGTAACATGTGTGGGCGTGACCAGCAAGGGAGCGGAGACTAGTGGACACTTGACCTTTGACACCCACAAGAACACTAAAACAGCACTCGAAAAACTATCTAAACGCAAGAAAATGAAAGGAATCAATGTTTCTGTGTTGTCGAAGGCAACCAAGGACGTGTCACAGCTCACACTACGCAAGTCACGGTTGATAGTGCGGAACATTTCATTCAAATGCTCTGAGGGTGATTTGGAGACTGTGTTTAGTGAGGCTGGCGGAAAGGTCGTAGAGGTCAAAATACCACGCAAAGAAAACGGACACATGTTAGGGTGAGTCTATAACTCTAGCGATATATTATGCTCAATTAGAACCTGGTTCTAAACGAGTGTTTACTTAAGCTCCAGTGTCATATTGTGAACCAGGCTTGATGCTACTGATGCTACGTAATCTCCAGTGTCTTATTGGGAACCAGACTTTACACACACACACACACACACACACACACACACAGATATGCTTTTATTCAGTTTAGCTCATATTTTGATGCTGCTAAGGTGCTTAAGTGTGTCAATGGTCGGTCAATCAAAGGACGGCCTGTTGCTGTAGACTGGGTAGTACCTAAAACCACATATGAGCAATCCCTCAAGAAAACCACACCCACTAACAAAGGCAACAAAGAAGGAGATAAAACCACACCCATTAACGAAGAAGTGACCACACCCATTAACAAAGGCAGTAAAGAAGTAGAAGAAGAAATTATTGTTGGAGCCACTGACGAAAGTGATGATGAAGAAGTTGCATCTTCTGATGGAGGTGATAAAGAAGAAGAAGAAGAAGCTATATCTTCTGATGGAGGTGATAAAGAAGAAGAAGAAGAAGCTATATCTTCTGATGTAGGTGATAAAGAAGAAGAAGAAGAAGCTATATCTTCTGATGGAGGTGATAAAGAAGAAGAAGAAGCTGGAGAGGAAGATGAAGGTGCGGAGTCTGATAGTGGGCGTGGCAGTGTGACTGGTGACGCTAGTGAGGGCAGGACCTTGTTCATCAGGTACATCAGTATGTACACTGTTCAACTTGGTTCATAATGCTGGAGCTTACTGTTGTATGTAGCATCAGTAGCATCAACACGCTAAGAGTTCTAGTACTGACACTCTAGCCCTCTCCTCACAGGAATCTATCAGTGGATGTTGACTATCGAGAAGTGATGAAGTTATTCAGTAGATTTGGACCAATCAGATACACTCGTGTGTTAGTAGACCCTCACACACACCTCAGCAAAGGTGTGTGATATGTGAGGCTGTGTGATGTGTGAGGCTGTGTGATGTGTGAGGCTGTGTGATATGTGAGTTATGTGCTTTGTTTTAGGCTCGGCTTTTCTACAATTCAAGAAACAGAATTCTGTTGAGCCCTGTCTAGAGGTTGCTAACGGTGATGGACTACATTGCAATGGCAACAAGCTCGTGGTATCGCTAGCAGTTCCACGACTGCAAGCCCAGGAGTTCAAAGGTCAAAATACAAAGGTCAAGGACGACAAACGTAATCTGTACCTCTCCAAAGAAGGATGTGAGTGTGTTTTGTGACTTGTAAAACCTGTTTGACGAGGTTTTCTGTCCAGTGATACTACCCGAGTCTGCAGCAGCTGAAGGACTGTCTAAGGTGGACATGGCACGGAGGAGGAAGGTGTGTGTGTGTGTGATGTGTGAGGCTGTGTGATGTGTGATACTCTGTCATAGGCGTATGCTGAGAGGAAGTCAAAATTGTCGGATCCTAATTATTTCGTTTCGCGTACCAGACTGTCAGTGCGTAACCTGCCCACAGGTACGCTAACGTGTCATAACTAGCTCACACTTCAACCAATTTCGATATTTCTTGCACTGTTCTTCTTGTCATTAGACAGCGAGTTAGAATATAGAGCAGTGTGTGAGTTGTGCCCCCCCCCCCCCACACACACAGGTGTGGACGAGAAAATGCTACGCAGAGTGTTCACTACCGCTGCTCAGTTGCCATTGGTAAACGTTACCCAGGCGAAGGTGATGCGCTCATCCGAGAGGGTCGATGGGCAGGGATTAGGAAGATCAAAGGGATTCGGGTTCATAGAGTTCAAAGGTCACGAGGATGCCCTGAAGGCACTGCGTTCCACGAACAACAATCCTGCACTGTTCGGAGAGAAAAGGGTGCGTCATACATAGCAAGAAATTTTCAAGCCTTGTAAAACGTTTTTCGTGTGTGGCCTGAGCCTACTACGTCATTGGTATGTGATGTGATATGCTTGTTTCCATGCAGCGACTGATAGTTGAGTTTGCTGTTGAGAACAGTAGAGCACTGAATTTACGAGCACAGAGGAAACAACGTCAGGTGGGTGTGATCAGTAGTGGGTGTGGTCAGCAGTGGGTGTGGTCAGTAGTGGGTGTGGTCAGCAGTGGGTGTGGTCAGCAGTGGTGTCGCTTGTATGATTCCTAGCACTTGTATAGGTAGGAGTGATCAATTTTCAAAACTTAAATCGTCCTATTTAGGTGTTTGGTTTTTGAGTGACTTTACTGTGCTTGTGCAGGTAGGACCACCCAGACGCGCTACTGCCGACGCCACTGCTGCTACGGAAACCAGTGAACTCAGTAGGCAGCAGAAATGGTGTCTCAAATGGCAAACAAGAAGATTGAAAAGAAAAGCTGATACACTTGCCGCAACCACACCCACACAAGCGGAAGGCAGCAAACAACGAAAGAAAGTTAACGCTGCAGTCACAACTACTGAAGGACCTTCCGATAAAAAAACTGGCAAGAAAACTGGCAAAAAAAGAGCAGCAACAGATGCTCAAAAACCACCTCCCAAGAAAGCTAAACAACATGGTGACGATAAGACGAAGCCACAGCCTAAGGACGCTCGTAACCGAGGCAACCGCAGTCGTCGGAGACGGCCTGATGTTGAAGAGACTAGTTTGGAAACAATGGTGAACAAATATCGCAGTAAATTAGATAAGAACTCGTTGTCCAAATGGTCCCAATAATTAATAGCTGTTGAACAACATTATATTCGTGGTTTTCTATTGAGACATTCTGTAATTATTAACACGTACGGTGGCATTCTGCGAACATGTAAACGCACGTAAACACCTGTCAGGGATGAAACTGAATCTTAGATAATTATTTACCTAAACAAGTTTATATAAGGTCAAAAACCTAACTTAACTACTGTTACATGCATCAACGAGCCATTCAGCTTTTGAAATAAACAGCTCCAAGCTACTGTGCTAATAGCTAGCTGCATGCATGTAAGAGCTGCTATATAATTTACAGTAGCTTTCTTGAGGTGTTCAATATCTTGATGACTGGCTGGCTAGTGTCCAAGTTCTGTTGTCGTGGCAACCCCCGGACGTTCCATTGGTCGCCACGTCCGCTGTGCATCACGTCCAAACCAGCCCTCATCACGTTGCTATGGATACTGGTGGTCAGCTGTATGTACAACACCCTCAAGATAGGAGTGCTATTAGTCATCACTGACGCGAACAAATACATTCCATTTACAGAAACCACATTCTATTCCTTGACGGGATTCTTCGCTTTGTTGGCGTTTATCACATTTTGTTACCCGTTGGCTGGTTTCCTAGCCGACGTGTGGTGTGGTTACTATCGAATGGTGTCCACTTGTTTGGCTATTATATGGTCGGCTTTGTTGCTCCTGACGCCAGGACTCTTGTTGGTTACAAACATAGGAAAGTCATCTTCTTTAGTGAGAGGTTTCGAGTACTTTTTAGTTGGCGGAGGGTTGCTTTTGTTGATTCCTGGATTGTCGGGTTTTTATTCAAACATAGTACAGCTGAGTCTTGACCAGCTGCTTGAAGTGCCCAGTCATATCCTGGGGGTATTTTTGCACTGGAGCGTGTGGATTGAGCTTCTGGGGGAAGCAATAATTCATATCATTACAGTAGTAGCTATCTGTCTTCAAAATGGACCAGACTTTAGAGATGTGAGTCAAAGTGTTACCTATATTGTGCCTGGATCACTTTTAGTAGTTTTATCCTTTATCTTGATATTCAATTGTTTCACGAAGCGATGGTTTGTTGTCATGGATACACAGTACAACCCGTACAAGATGGTGTTGAATGTGTTACGTTACGTACGTTCACACAAAGACCCGGTGAGACACAGCGCCTTGCATTGGACCAATGGTGAACCACCATCACGATTCGACTTTGCTAAGCAATGCTACGGTGGGCCATTCACTTCTAATCAAGTTGAAGATGTCAAAACTCTTGGTCGTGTTGTTTGTGTGCTTGTTAGTGTCGGCCCCATCTTCGTATTAACTGTTCCCACTTCATATCTGATATTCCCCTTCTTCACAATGCATGCTATAGGCAACAACAATACTGAGTGCAGCGTGAAGTTTCTGCTTGTAAGCAGTGGTACAATCGGGTACCTAGTAGCGCTAGTATGTATACCACTTGTTATATGGTGCGTCTACTGTGTACTCAAGAATAGAGTGCCAAAAATATTGACTAGATTAGAGATTGGTATGATACTGTCCACTCTCGGCGTCCTCAGTATGTTGCTCATTGACTTCTTTGGACATACTTTCAGCGAAAATTCTCATAAAAATCGCTGTATGTTCACTGAAAAATATTTTTATTTGGATGATCATCACAAGACCCCACATGTAAGCAGAGGGTTCTACGCGCTAGGTCTGCCCTGGTATGTGATGCTGGTACCTAATGCACTCAACGTACTATCCTACCACATCACACTAGCCAGCACTCTGGAGTTTGTGTCAGCTCAAGCACCGCAGCCGATGAAAGGACTGTTGTTTGGAGTCATGTTTGCCATCAAAGGTGGTTTCAACCTCCTAGGAACTACTGCTCTGATACCATTCTCCATTAAACTGTGGAGTGATGAGGCTACAGCTCCTTCCTTCATCAGCTGTGGGTTTGGTTATCTCTTTGTGTCTCTAATGGTTGCCGTAATTGGCCTCATCCTCTTCTCCTGCGCTAGTAAACGCTACAAATATCGCGTCAGAGATGAGGAACCGTTCCCGCAATCGGTTGTCGAGGAGATATACGAGCGAAGGTTGCAGCACAACGACGACAGTGAAAGTGACGACAGTATTGATTTCGACCCAGAGAGGGCCACCGGTAACCATGGCGATGACGATGCTGGTAGCCGTGGTAACAGTCGTAAAAGGGTGCGGTTTGCTGACGAGGTTATGACTGAGGAGTCGTTGTCATTGTCACACAATTGGTACGGTACATTTCAACGCTGCTCCAGTGATGCAAGAACACCTGATCAGTAGTAATGACTTGTACCACAACATGAGAAACACTTATGAAACAGTTATTTTGGTTAAAGTATTTATTACTGATGTATTAGACACTTTCGCATCAAGTGACGTACATTATACGTACGTACGTATATACATGCAATATATACAGGGTTTTGACGTTTCTTGCAAAACACAAAACAAAGCAGCGTTAATTGTCAGTAGAGATGTACTTATGTAGTAGAAACCTACGCTAGCTACTGACTGCACACACACACAGAGACTGCTGTAAAACACAGTCTTATTATTATTGACTGCAGATATCAATGTATACATACGTAGCAGCTAACTACCAGGCTATAAGTTACTGACAGAACCAACATATCAACATGTACACCAGTCACTCACTGCAACCACACTATGGACCTAGGAGTGGTGTGCAAGTCACACACACACTGAACC